>Ga0265298_10006628_pt1 | contig 14245 bp, 13 predicted proteins | sample AusTroGonzalo_MG_3_FD_193486 | JGI IMG/M metagenome (GOLD analysis project Ga0265298, IMG submission 193486) | Bovine rumen microbial communities from tropical cattle in Woodstock, Queensland, Australia - Gonzalo_01 | ecosystem: Host-associated > Mammals > Digestive system > Stomach > Rumen ...
GCTCTTTAAGATCGCCGATCTCGTGTTCTGTCTCGACTATAACACCACTAGTCGTGTAGAGGATATGGAGCCGGCACTGCTCAGCGCCAAAGCCCCCAGGGTGCTCATCGATCACCATCTCTCACCCGATGTGCCGGCAGAACTTATCATCTCTGAGCCCGAGGCCAGCAGCACGTGTGAACTGGTGTTCCGTCTGGTATGGCAGTTAGGTGGTTTTCCCCTGGTGGGCAAGCAGTTTGCCACCCCCATCTATTGTGGCATGATGACCGATACGGGCGGCTTTACCTATAACTCCAGCCGACCGGAGATCTTTGCCATCATCAGTGAGTTGCTCACGAAGCATATCGACAAGGATAAGATCTATCGCAATGTCTATCATAACTATAGTGAGGATCGCATCCGCCTGATGGGTTATGTTATGTATGAGAAACTGGTGTATCTGCCGCAGTATCATGCCGCCTACTATACCCTCACCCGTGAGGAGCAGCAGCGTTTCCATTTCCTCAAGGGAGATGCCGAGGGACTGGTAAACATCCCCCAGCAGATCAAAGGGCTGAAACTCTCCATCTCGTTGCGAGAAGATTCTGAGAAAGAGTTGATCTGGGTGAGTATCCGGTCGGTTGATGACTTCCCAGCCAATCAGGTGGCCGAGCAGTTCTTCAATGGCGGAGGCCATCTGAATGCGGCTGGCGGCCGCCTCTATGGCACTATGGCTGATGCCATCGTCACCGTCGAAAAAGCCCTCGCGGCTTTTGCAGCCCTATTACAGACATAAAAAAGGGACTCTGTTGAGTCCCTTTTTTTATTGCATATCATACACCACTTGCATCAATTGCTTCCCTAACGCATCCGCCTCAGCCATCGTCTGGGCCTCGCTATACACACGGATGATTGGTTCGGTATTCGATTTCCTCAAGTGAACCCATTTATCGGGGAAGTCGATCTTCACACCGTCGATATCATTCACCTGAGCCTCAGGATCCTGGGCAAACAGTTCCTTCACCTTTACCAGGATAGCATCTACATCCGTCTCTGGGGTCAGGTCGATACGGTTCTTGGCAATCTGATACTCTGGGAATGTCTTACGCAGTTCACTGACCGTACAGCCCTTCTGGGCGAGACTCGACAGGAACAGCGCGATACCTACGAGGGCATCACGGCCATAGTGGCTCTCAGGATAGATCACGCCACCATTACCTTCGCCACCGATTACAGCACCCACCTCTTTCATCTTCGTGGTAACGTTCACCTCACCCACAGCAGCAGCGGTATATACACCACCATACAGCTCGGTCACGTCTCTAAGGGCACGTGTAGAACTCAGGTTCGACACGGTGTTACCCACGGTATGAGAGAGCACGTAGTCAGCCACCGATACGAGCGTATATTCCTCACCAAACATGGTGCCGTCCTCACAGATAAAGGCCAAACGGTCCACATCAGGATCCACCACGATACCTAAGTCAAACCCACCCTGGCACATCTTGTCCATGATGCCCTGCAGGTTCTTCTCCAGAGGCTCGGGGTTATGGGCGAAGTCACCCGTGCATGCACTGTTCAGAATCTCATAATCAACACCCAACTGCTTGAACAACTCCGGCAGGATGATGCCACCCACTGAGTTGATGGTATCCACACACACACGGAACTTGCGGGCTTTGATGGCCTCACGGTCAACCAGTTTCAGACCCAGCACAGCGTCGATATGGCGCTGGTTGAAGGTGTCGTCGATGGTGAGTTGTCCCAGCTGGTCCACCTCCGCATAATTGAAATCCTCAGCCTCAGCCAGGCGCAACACCTCGGCACCATCGGCAGCAGTCAGGAACTCACCTTCCTTATTCAGGAGCTTCAGGGCATTCCACTGACGGGGGTTATGCGAGGCGGTGATGATGATACCACCATCTGCACCGGCCATCTTCACAGCCAACTCGGTCGTAGGTGTCGTGGCATAGCCGATGTCGATCACATCATAGCCCATACCCATGAGCGTTCCCACCACCACGTTACGAACCATCAGGCCGGAGATGCGGCCATCGCGACCCACCACGATCTTATGTCCACCGATAAAGGTGGCATAGGCCGTTGTAAATTTCACGATATCAAGGGGATTCAGCGTATCACCGGTCTTACCGCCGATCGTACCGCGAATACCCGAAATAGATTTAATCAGTGTCATAAACTATAAACTATCAACTATTCACTATAAACTATATCTCTTTCTCATAGGTGATCTCATAGTAATATGGTATCACATTACTCGAGGCATATGAATGACCCTGCGTGTGAGGCACGATCACACGGATCTTGGAACATTCCTCGATAGCATCTGTCGGATGCCCGATATGGATGTACGGCATGGCCACCAGCCAACCGGCAGGTACAGAGGCGCCATACAAGTCCATCATCACCCCACTCAGGAACGAGGCGGTATAGACGCTCGTGGCCCTTGAGATCGACATCATGTCGGGCGTAGCAGCAAAGGCAGCCGTGTTATTACGTCCCTGAATGGAGTCGACAAAGATATTATACTCCGAAAAACGGCACACCAGCGTAGCCTTCCCCTTGTCTTCGAGGATATCGCCACAGCCCATGCGCACAATCTGCAGATACACACCGTTCTTATCGAATTTCACAAACTCGTTTTTCTCGACGTTGGTGGTATGTCCCTGCTCATTAAACTGATCCTCGCTGATGACGGTAATCTGTCGGTCGGAGATAAACTTCGCAATGGCATTGCGTTCCTTCTCCTTCTTGTCACCATAAGTCTCATAATTATTACAACTGCTCACCACCACAGCGAGCGCCATCCACAGGAAAACTATTTTTTTCTTCATTTGCTTTGTTTTTATTATTTAATCGTGATCCAGCACCTCATACTCCGAGTTCTTGCTCTTGTACTCCGGCACGATCTCTTTCATCTTCTTCACGGTAGCCATATTGTCATAGCGCTTCGAGAGTTCCACCAACTCGTCGATATCCTGGCTCACCTGGTTATAGTCATATTCACGCACCTGCGCGATACGGATCTTCTCATGGAAAGTGGGTTTCGTACCTTCCATCTCATTAAGCATCTCCTCATAGAGTTTCTCACCCGGGCGCAGACCAGTAAACTCAATCTCCACGTTCTTTGCACCCGAGAGCTTGATCATACGCTTGGCCAGATCCACGATCTTCACGGGCTGTCCCATGTCAAACACAAAGATCTCACCACCGTTACCCTTCACACCAGCCTCCAGAACCAACTTACAAGCCTCGGGGATCAGCATGAAGAAACGCACGATGCGCTCGTCGGTCACCGTCAGAGGTCCGCCATGCTTGAGTTGCTCTCTGAAGAGGGGGATCACCGAACCGTTAGAGCCCAGCACATTACCGAAACGGGTGGTCACAAACTGGGTGGTGGCGTCGAGTTTCTTCATCTTGATGGCCTGGTCGAGACTCTGCACATAGATCTCACAGATACGCTTCGAGCAGCCCATCACGTTCGTGGGATTCACAGCCTTGTCGGTAGAGACCATCACAAATTTCTTTACGCCATATCTCACAGCCGTATCAGCAATCACCTTCGTACCATAGATATTGTTCAGCACCGCCTCCGAGGGGTTGTCCTCCATCATGGGCACATGCTTATAGGCAGCAGCATGGAACACATAGTCCGGCTTGTATTTTCTAAAGAGCGCATCCATACGCGTCTTGCGGCTGATGCTCGTCACGATGGTCTCGGCCTCCACGTCGGGGAAATCTTTCGCCATCATCAGTCGGATGTCATGCATCGGAGTCTCTGCCTGGTCGATCAACACCATATTGGCAGGCTTATAGATGGCCACCTGGCGCACAATCTCCGAACCGATACTACCGGCAGCACCAGTCACAAACACACTCTTGCCGGTAAGCATCTCTCCGAGCGACTTCATATCCACCTTGATCTCATCACGTGGCAACAGGTCTTCCACCGACACCTCATGCAAATGCACATCGGCCTTCTGAATAGTTTCATTGTCCATCTGATCCAACTCCTGGGCCATCGTGGTCATATAGATCTTGGCACCGGCGCCGATAATGGTATCCTGCAAGGCCTGATTGTTACGGAAATCTTTGACACGTAAAGGCGAGATCAGCACCGCACTGATATTCCGCGACTTAATGATGTCAGCAATATCCTCGTCCGAACCAAACACAGGCTCACCCATCAAGGTGTGGTGTCTCAATTTCGACGAGTGAGAGATAAAGCCCTTCAGGACAAAGCGCCTGGGTCGTGCACTGTTAATGTTCTTCGCCAGTCCTACACCACCGGTCAGAGCACCATAGATCAGTGCACGCTGGGCTCTGACGTCCGAGGTCGCCAAGTCATAGAGAGTCTTCACGATGATACGCAAAGCCCACATCAGCAAGGTAGCCAAGATGAAGACCAAGAAAATCTGCTTCAACGTGAAATGTATGAACAGGTGGATCGGCAGGAATTGCTGGCCAAACTGACAGAGCAGCACCAGTACCAGACTCAACAGGTTACAATATGTCACTTGCATTAAGTCGATAAACGACGAGTAACGCATAAAACCTGCATAGGTATGGAAGATGCGGAATCCTGGGATACTCAGTATCACAAAAAGGAGAGTGGTATTGAATACCTTGAAGAAATTCTCCGCCAGCAGATCCGTAAAATGGAAGATCCAATAGGTCGTCATACCGCTGAACACGATGATCAGACAGTCGATCAGCAGGATGCTCCAATACGGCAGTGCGTTCTTGGTGAAATACCAGTTTAATAGTTTATCAAGCAGATGCTTCATTCAGTCATATTAATCAATTCGGCTGCAAAGTTACTGCAATTTCACCAAAGTACCAAATAAATAAATATTTATTTAGCATAATACCCCTTATACCACTCCGCAAACTTCCTTAATCCTTCGCGGAGCATAATCTTCGGCGTAAACCCAAAATCCCGCTCCAGTGCCGTTGCGTCGGCATAAGTCGTTGGTACATCTCCCGGTTGCATGGGCACCAGCCGCTTGTGCGCCTCAAAGTCAAAGTCTTTAGGTAGCACACCGGCCCTCACCAATTCCTCCTGAAGGATCGTCACGAAATCCAACAGGTTCTCGGGCTGACCACCACCAATATTATACACAGCGTAGGGAGGTATTGGCAACCCATCCTCACCATTCATACGTTCGGGTGCACCTTGCATCACGCGCACGATGCCCTCCACAATGTCATCCACATAGGTAAAGTCACGGCGGCAATTACCATAGTTAAAAATCTGGATGGTCTCACCCTTAATCAGTTTATTCGTAAAGCCGAAGTATGCCATATCTGGTCTGCCGGCAGGACCATACACTGTGAAGAAGCGCAAACCCGTTGTCGGAATGTTATACAACTTTGAATAGCAGTGCGCAAAGAGTTCGTTGCTTTTCTTCGTTGCGGCATACAGTGATATAGGATTATCAACCCGGTCATCCACCGAAAACGGCACCTTCTTGTTGCCCCCATACACGCTCGATGACGATGCATAAACAAGATGCTCCACAGAATAATGCCTACACGCTTCAAGGATGTTGTAAAACCCTATTATGTTACTCATTATATAAGCATCAGGATTAGTGATACTATAGCGCACACCAGCCTGTGCAGCAAGGTTCACGACCACATCAAAATGGTATTTCTCGAACAAGCCATCAATCAGCGCCTTATTAGCCAAATCACCCTTCACGAAAGCATATTTAATTGAAGGATATTGAGAGCAAAGCGAATCGATCTCCTTCAATCTCCATTCTTTTAACGAAGGGTCATAATAATCATTGACGTTATCGATATTAATAATCATAGCCTCTTTCACATCGCGAAACAGTCTCTTAATCAAATTCGATCCAATAAATCCGGCACCACCAGTCACTAATATGGTTTTACCATTCAAATCAATTTTATCCATATTTTTCTATTGTTTGACTTTGTCGAGCCTGCTTACGCTCGACATCCAAAATTAAATTTTGCCTGTTCTCGCTAAATCGCAGGCTTCATAATAAGTATCCAAACTTCCAATATCAAAACGCCCTGCACTCATCGGCCAGGCATGCATCGTGGTATGCTCCACCATATAGTGCGCGAGATTCCCAGGCGCATCCTTCCCACACCCATTCTCCACAGAATGACGGACTAAAACCAAATCCTTCTTCAGATAGATATAGAATGGTGGTACCGCCCAATGGCTCTTCGGCACCTGAGGCTTCTCCTCCATGCCAAGCACCCGATGGTTCTCATCCAGTTCAACGACCCCTGTGCGTTGCAACTTCTCAATCGAAGGCTGCTCATGACACATAATACAAGAGGTGCTCTTCTGCTTCGCGAAATCCACAAACTCCTGGAACGAGAAGAACAGCAAGTTGTCCGCTGCTACCACCAATAGATCATCATTGATGCCCAGTTTCTCCATCGCAAACAGCAGATCGCACACGGCTCCTAGTCGTGTCTCATTCGATTCCGTCCCGTCATCCACAATCGTAATGGGTTTGCAATAATGCAAATCCTTCTTCCAATCTTCGAAGATGCCTGCGAACTTATGATTTGTAATGATGATATGTTCATCCACATCATCAATCTTATCAATATCATCAAGCATTCTCCCTAAGATCGTATTCTCACCTATCTTCAACAACGGCTTCGGAAAGTTCTTCGTCAACTCCCCCAACCTAGTGGCATACCCCGCCGCAATCACAATATTTTTCATATTATACAGTCACTCCTTAAGTTTTCTCGCTGCGAAAATAGTATAATTTGAGGAAAAACCAAAATAAATTAAGTTTTATTTTCATAAAACAATCCCTATGCTTAAACAAATACTTCGACAGGCTCAGTAACCGATCACCAAACGCATGGTCCCTGAGCCTGTCGAAAGGCCATCGAAACTCGAGGAAATTCTTTATCTTAGAAGCCTCCGACGTACTCAGACAGCCACGCCGTTTCTATCTGGAAGTCACCAAACAGCGAATTGTTGGTATAGATATTTCCGATGAGTTTCGTCATCCGATTCCGCTTAAACGGCACATCATTCACAGTCTTACTGAAAAGCGTGCCACCTTCGGCATCTAACGTCTCAATCGTCACATCCATCGTCTGCTCGTCGGTCAGCAGGAAAAAATAGGTGCTCGAAGTAGATTTCGCTCCTTCTTTGGCACTAACGTTGACCGTATTCGCAAAACCCGTGTTGACCGTTGCCAGTCCTGTGGTCGGGTTGAAACTCTTTCCTCCGGCAGAGAGCGTCATCCTCACGTTGACGACATTGGTTGTTCTCCCGTCAGATGATTCCACCATCAACCTGGATACGATGCGGTTGAGGGTGGCACAGAGATCCACCGCCTGGGTGCTGGTGATGTTCACCTCCTGGGTCGTCGCAAACGTTTCATACATATGTTCACCGGTATAGGCTGCGACCGTCGGACTCGTCAGAACGAAAGGATTGCCATCAGTAATCTTGTACGCCACCACAACCATCGTGTAGCTCCCCATCGGCAGACTCAGACTAAACTCCCCAAAGATCTCATCAGACCTCTGCTGCTCACACTTGTACGCCTCAGAGCCGTCACCTTTGTAGAATGCCAGTGTGATGCCATTAATACCATCATAATCCGCCACATCCTGAGTTGCTCGGGTCTCCCCTCGCCCCTCATCCTCTAGCGACACGGCGAAATCATCCACACGCACCTTCACGGGTGCCTCTGTTTCACCATTAACAACCTCATTGATACTTTCTTTGCTGCAACTAGCAACCATCAAGCACATAACTGCCATAAAAATAAAATTTTTCATTTTTATTAAATTTAAGTTTTACAAATACCCGAGTCCTCAAAAACTCGCCCACAAAAATAAAACTAAATATTCAAAATCAATAAAAATAAAATAAATTATTAGTTTTATTTAACATTACCTCTTCTGACGGTAATTGGGATTGCCTCAGCATATTTCTTGCAGAAAGCTTCTGCATCGCAAACAACGCAAGCGAGATATCCTCCTCCCCCAGCTCCCGGCATTTTCCAAGCCAACACCTTGTCTTTGTACTGGTCAATACAATCCTGTACACAACCCTGCACCATCGCAGGGAACATTGCTACTTGGGCATTGAAACTGGCCTTATAGGCTGCGGCAAAGGCTACCAAATCACGACGCATAATCGCCTCCCAACAATCATCAGCTGCCTTGGCCAAGGCCCTCACCTTAGGTTCTGTGATATCTTTACCTTCCACGACACTGCAGTCGGGTCGGCGTGGTTCCATTGGAATCATTACCAAGTGGTTTTCTAGCCACGAAAGCACCGTTTCATCCTGGCAACTCTCAATCTTTTCCGGCCAGAAGCGGTTGTTATAGTAGTGTCTGCAGAGGCCGGGGACGCAAATGCCAATGCTATCTTGTGCCCCGGAAATAATGCCGTCAGAACGTTCCGGATCGTTCTCAAAGCAGAACACCAGTTTGGCCAGCATCTCAGGATCCATCGCCGGCAGACTGTACGGCCATATTTTCTTAATCATGTTACGTGTCGAGGTCGAAAGTCCGCAACGCTCCCTAATCTCAAACGTAGGCTCCAGCGAAATAGTGATTGCCCAACCGGGCGCATAACAGGAGACGTACGGTTGGTCAATCCATGTGCCCGCCAAATCTAACCTTGTAGGTATCTTCGAAGTCTCCTTCTTCAAGTCTGTGGAACTGCGGGCTTTCAACCCTTCGGGCGGCACACGTTCCAACACCACGTACTCAATGCCATGCTCACGGCAAAACGCTTCCTTCTCCGGAGAACCTCCGTCACTATTCACTACCAGGATGTCAGGTTTCAGTGCCTCCACCGTGGGTACGAAATCCAGGATTCCGCTACCCGCATTAATGTAGGCATCCTTCACGTAGCGGATGCTCTTCACCATGAACAGGCGCTCTTGCTCGGAATACACGGTTTTGTGGTGCTTATATTCCTGAATGGTGGCGTCAGAGCCAATTCCTACGTACAGATCGCCATACTCAGCGGCCTGCCGGAAAAACTCGACATGCCCCGAATGTAGTAAATCGTAACACCCACTTACAAATACTTTCTTATTTGCCATGATACATCTTACATCCTTCCCTCTACCACCTTCCAATCGATGATTTGCCAAAGCGCAGCGAGGTGGTCAGGACGACGGTTCTGATAGTCCAGATAGTAGGCATGCTCCCAGACATCGAAAGTCAGCAATGGCTTCAGGCCTTTCTGGATGGGATTGGCAGCATTCGCCTCCTGCGTAATCACCAGTTTGCCATCCTGATCAGCCGACAACCATACCCAACCACTACCAAACAGTGTGGCACCCTTCTTCTGGAACTCCTCCTTAAAGGCCTCAAACGAACCGAAGTCACGGGTGATCGCCTCGGCGAGTTTTCCTGTAGGTGTGTTGTCAGCCTGAGGCGCACCAAACTGTCCGAAATACAGGTTGTGGTTCAGGATCTGCCCCGCATTATTCAATAGGCCACCAGTAGCCTTGCAAACGATTTCTTCCAAAGTCGCGTTCTCAAAACCACTGCCAGGCAGCAGCCCATTCAAGTTGTCCACATACCCAGCCAAATGCTTCCCGTGATGGAAACCAATGGTCTCTTTGCTAATTACCGGCTCCAAAGCCTCCGACGCATACCCCAACGCCATTAATTCAAACTTTCCCATATTTTATTATTAGTTATTCATTCTTGTTGCAAATATACGATTTATTTCCGAATCCTCCAAATTAAATTGGTAAAAGTAATAATAGGAACTATATACCTGTTGGCAGTAGTTCCCATATTTATTAAAGGATTTCCTTTGCCCTAGCTAAAGCCAGCGTGATATGAGAACAAATGTTCTCCTCGCCCAACAGGGTATCGAAGCCTGACTTATGGAGTACCTGCTGTACCCGCGGATTGACTCCCGACAGCACCACCTGGATACCCTCGCCCTGAGACATCAGACAGAGGTTGGTGAGGTTATGGATACCCGTGGAATCGACAAAGGGCACCTTACGCATGCGGATGATACGGACCTTCGGGCGCTGATGGCCCAGGGTGCTCATGATCTCCTCGAACTTATTACCGGCGCCAAAGAAATATGGGCCATTGATCTCGTAGACCTCGACACCCTCAGGGATGGTGAGATGCTCAAGGTTGCCCATCAGGAAGTCACTCTCCTCCTCATCGGGGTTAATCTCATCGCTGATCACACGCACATCGGTGGTCTCTGCCATACGGCGCATGAAGAGCAAGCAGGCACAGATCAAACCTACCTCGATGGCAATGGTGAGGTCGAAGATCACCGTGAGCAGGAAGGTGACCCAAAGCACGATGACATCGCTCTTGGGATTTTTCATGATGCTCAGGAACGAGCGCCAGCCACTCATGTTATAGCTCACAATGACCAGCACACCGGCCAGACAGGCCATGGGGATATACTGCGCCAGGGGCATGAGGAACAAGAAGATAAGCAGCAAGACAGCGGCATGGATGATACCGGCCATCGGACTGCGACCGCCATTATTGATATTGGTCATGGTACGGGCAATGGCACCGGTGGCGGGGATACCGCCAAAGAGGGGACTGGCCAGGTTGGCCATACCCTGAGCAATGAGCTCAGTATTGGAGTCATGGCGATCGCCAATGACACCATCAGCCACCGTGGCTGAGAGCAACGACTCGATGGCGCCCAAGATGGCTATGGTGATGGCGGGAGATACCAGCCCCTTGATGATGTCCCAGGTGAGCACCGGCACCTGCGCACCAGGCAACTGGTTGGAGATGGCAAAACGGTCGCCAATGGTCTCGATACTCTCGATGCCCCACTGGTGCTTGAGCAGCAGGGCTGCCAAGGTCATCACGATAATGGCTATGAGACTGCCGGGAAGCTTGGCCCCCCACCCGCCTCTGACGATTTTCGGCCAGAGGGCAATGATAACCACACTCAAAATACCGACGCCGGCGCTCCAGATATCAATGGAGGGAAAAGCTGAGAAATAGGCGATCCATTTCTCGATGAAATCGGACGGAACAGAGGTCATGGTCAGTCCAAAGAGGTCTTTGATCTGCGTGGTAAAAATGGTCAGGGCGATACCCGACGTGAAGCCTACCACGATGGGATATGGGATATATTTGATGATGGTTCCCAGATGCAGGATACCGAACATGATGAGGAACACACCGGCCATCAACGTGGCGATGGTGAGACCCTCGAATCCATATTGTTGGATGATGCCGTAAATGATAATGATGAACGCGCCTGTGGGGCCACCAATCTGCACCTTCGAACCGCCGAAGACAGAGACAATCAGACCCGCCACAATGGCGGTGATGATACCTTTCTCGGGCGTCACACCTGAGGCGATACCAAATGCGATGGCCAAAGGCAGGGCCACGATACCTACTATAATACCTGCCAACAGATCGGTCATGAACTGCTGACGATCGTAATGCTTCACCGTTGTGAAGAGTTTCGGTTTGAATGTGAATGTTGTCATGGGTGCAAAAGTACAAAAAAAATTAAAAATACACTTAAAATCATCTTAATTTGAACAGAATGCAGTACTTTTGTTGCGATTTATCAAGATTACCTAACCAAATTTTTTGTGATATGAAGAAAATTTTATTCGCAGTGATGGCAATGATGACCATCGGTTTTGCGTCTTGTGGAAACAAGACACAGGCAAGTGCAGAGGCTTCTGACTCTATCGCAGTGCCAAACATTGATGACGAGACGGCTGCTACCATCAACGCCCTGACGGAGCAGGTGGAAGCGAAGGATGTTACCAAGTTCCAGGAGGTGCTCACTACCGTTCAGGAAAAGGTGAAAGAGCTGGTTGCCAGCAATCCTGAGGCTGCCAAGACCTTAATCACTAAGGTTCAGGCTTTCTTAAAAGAGAATGCTGAGAAGATCAAGGCTTTTGCCGGTGACAGTGAGGCTGTGGCTGCTTCTATGGCTGCGCTGACAGAGACGTCTGCTGAGAGCATCGTGAACAGCTTGACTTCTATCGGTGAGAGTGCTCAGAGTAAGGCTGACTTGGCTGTACAGGATGTCACAGAGGCGGCTAATAAGGCCGTTGATGACACTAAGGCTGCCGCTGACAAGGCTGTCGAAGACAGTAAGAATGCTGCTAAAGAGAAAGCTAGTAAGAGCATCGATGATGCCGCTAGTAAAGCCAAAAGTGCTTTAGGGATTTAAAGAATAAAAAAATCCTCGCTGATTGGCGAGGATTTTTTATTTCAGCTCGAGGGAGACGGGGCAGTGGTCGGAGCCTTGGATGTCGGTGTGGATTTGGGCGTCGGACAATTGCGGACGGAGGCGATTGGAGATGACGAAATAGTCGATACGCCAACCGGCGTTCTTTTGACGGGCTTGGAAACGATACGACCACCACGAATATTTCACCTCCTCGGGATACAAATAACGGAAGGTATCGGTGAAACCACTGTTCAACAAGGTGGTGAACTGGGCCCGCTCCTCATCGGTAAAACCGGCATTATGACGGTTGGTCTTGGGATTCTTGATATCGATCTCCTCATGCGCCACATTCAGGTCGCCACAGAGGATCACAGGTTTCTGGGCATCCAAACGCTGCAGATAGGCCCGGAAGTCATCCTCCCACGTCATGCGATAGTCCAGACGCTTCAACCCATCCTGTGAGTTGGGCGTGTAACAGCATACCAGGAAGAAATCGGGCATCTCAAGCGTGACAACACGCCCTTCATGATCGTGGACATCGATCCCGATGCCATAGGTGACATTCAGTGGCTGATGACGGGTGAAAATGGCCGTACCGGAATAGCCCTTCTTATCGGCATAGCTCCAATACGACTGGTAACCCTCGAACTGCAAGTCGAGCTGACCAGCCTGCATCTTCGTCTCCTGCAGACAGAAGAAATCGGCATCCAGCGTGCGGAAAATCTCGCTAAAGCCTTTACCCTCGCAAGCCCGCAGGCCATTCACATTCCAAGATACGAACTTCATCAGAACTTTGCCATTTTGATGGCCACCACCGCACACTCATCACCTTTGTTACCCAGGCGACCACCGGCACGATCCTTGGCCTGCTGGAGATTATCCGTAGTCAGCAGACCATAGATCACGGGGATGTTACTGGTGGCATTCAGACGGGCGATACCCTCGGTGACACCCTGACAGATGTAATCGAAATGAGGCGTCTCGCCACGGATCACTGAACCCAGGATGATCACTGCATCGTAACCGTCGTTGAGCGTCATCTGGTGAGCCCCATAGATCAGCTCAAACGAGCCAGGGACTGTCTTGACATGGATATTCTCGGGCAGGGCACCATGACGTTCCAGGGTGCTCACACAGCCTTCGAGAAGCGCACCAGTGATCTCGGGATTCCACTCGGCCACCACCACGCCAAAGATCATGTTTGACGCATCGGGGACCTTCGTGAAATCGTAATCACTCAGGTTATGCATTGCAGTTGCCATAACGATACAGGGATTGGGGATTACTTCGTTGAAACGCGCTCAATGTAACCGTCGATGGTCTGATACTGCATCGAGTTGAAGTACTTCTCCTTCACGGTCTGATACAGCTTCAGCGCCTCATCGTTCTTACCCTGGCTCTCCAGAATCTGACCTGCCTGGATCAGGAAGGTGGGAGACAGTGAGTTGTTATCAGCCTTCTCAGCAGCCTTCTTCAGCGTAGTAACAGCCTTATCGAGCTGGTTCAGGTGGGCATAAGCATTACCCAGGGCACCTAATGCGGCAGGAGATACCATAGCATCTTCTGACAGGTCGTATGCCTCGAGGAACTTCACGGCGTCCTCCCACTTACCCAACTGGGCATTGCAGAGACCGGCATAGAGGTTAGACAGGTTACCGGCAGCGGTGGTGCTGTACTCATCGGCGAGCTTTGCAAAGCCCTTGTAACCGGCGCTATCACCCTCAAGCGCCTGCTTGAAGAGGCCCATCTCGAAATACTGCTGACCCTTGGCAATGGCTGTAGAAGCCTGCTCCTCTCTGGGCTCTGAGATATAAGTCTTGTAAAGAACTGCACCGACAATGATGACAATGAGTGCCACAACGACGGTGATAATAGCCTTCTTATACTTCAGGAAGAAGGCCTCACTCTGGTTCATGGTCTGCTCCATCGTAGGAGTAGCCTGCTGTTGATTTGATGTATTTGCCATTATAATTATGTATTAATTTTCGAAAATCGGGTGCAAAATTAATAAATAAATATGAAATAAAAAAGGAAAATAAAAAAAGATGTACTTTTGTGGCA
>Ga0265298_10006629_pt1 | contig 14243 bp, 14 predicted proteins | sample AusTroGonzalo_MG_3_FD_193486 | JGI IMG/M metagenome (GOLD analysis project Ga0265298, IMG submission 193486) | Bovine rumen microbial communities from tropical cattle in Woodstock, Queensland, Australia - Gonzalo_01 | ecosystem: Host-associated > Mammals > Digestive system > Stomach > Rumen ...
TCAGACCGCCGAGGGAGGATGATGATGTCGGACTACCTGCAAGTGCTGGCTTGCTAATGCCCTTCTCCTTGCCCTGCTTTGCTTCTTCCTGTGCGAGGTTCTTTGCCCAGTTGCCCTTCACACCACCTGCGAGCTTGACGGTATTCTGTACGAGTGTCTTGTTGCTGTTGGCACCCATAAGGCCCTTCACTCCTTGCTTGGCATCGTTGATGGCACCGTCGATGTCTCCTTTGAACAGCTTGCTGATGGCAGAACCTATCTTGCCGAGTCCTCCGAGTAGTTCAGTGATGCGGTTGATGACGTAGTCCTTGATGATGTTGCCGAACCCCTTCATCGTGTCCCACACAGTGAGAACCACGGCACGGAATCCTGCAAACTCGTTCCAGCAGTACATGACCGCTGCCACGAGAGCTGCAATGCCGATGATGACAAGTCCTATAGGGTTGGCATCCATTGCTATGTTGACGAGCCACTGCATTGCTGCCCACGCTTTCAGGGCACCGCCCACTGCCCACACTGCGATGTTGTAGGCATTGAGTACTCCGATGGCGATACCCACCACGGCACCCACATAGGCTATCTCTGTCTTGAAGCGTATGAGGAAGTCAACGAGAGCCATCACTCCGTCGATGACCTTGAGTATTACAGGCTGAAGCTTCTGGAACAGACTGACTGCTCCTTGCTGGATATTGCCTAACAATGTGCTCCACTTTCCGCTCACCGTGTCGGCCAGCTTCTCGTTCATGCCGTAGAACTTGCCACCCTCGCTTGTGGCGTGCTCAATGGCTGCTGCCACCATGTCGGCACTGACTTGTCCCTTCGACATCATGTCCTGCAGTTCGGCATACGTCTTGCCGGTCATCTCCTGCAGTTCCTGGAGAGGATTGAAGCCCTGGTTGATGAACTGGAGGAGATCCTGACCCATCAGTTTGCCTGCACTCTGCACCTGACCGAACACGAGAGAGAGAGACGTGAGCCTGTTCTTGTCACCTGCTGCTATGTCTCCCAGCTGTCGGAGGTAACCGTTCACCTTCTCTGTCTCCACGCCGAACGAGAGCATCGTCCTGGCGTTGTCCACGAGGTCAAGGTTGGAAAATGGAGTCTTGGCAGCAAAGTCGTTGATGTCGGCAAGCACCTTGGCAGCCTCTGTCTCTGATCCTACGAGGTTTGTGAATGCCACGCTCGTCTGCTCTGCCTGTGCACCCAGAGCCGTCACTGCGCCCACGCCAGCACCGATGATGGCGTATGGGTTCATGAGGAACTGCATGCCGGGGATGGACATGAGCGACGACTTGAAGTTGTTCAGGGAGAAAGCATCCTTCAGAGCTGTGCCCACACGCTGTGCGCCACGCTCCACACGGTCAAGTTCGCCCTGCGCCCTTGATGCTGCCGTGCTGATACCTTGTGCGTCAGCCTTCAGTTTGACCAGAAATTCAACGATGCTTGCCATATTGCGTTGCCTCCTGCTTGAGTATTTCGTTAGTGTACTTGATTGTCAGTGCCCACTCTTCGTCACCCAGTGAGCGCGGGTCTATGGTGAGGTTGCGTCTCAGATACGTGTCGTAGTACAGGATGTCGTTGCCGTTGAAGTCGGAAGCGACCCCGGCATCCGTTACAACTTTTTTAACTCAGCCTCCTTGACCTCTACGAGGGTGTTGAGCTTTGCCACTGCTGCGAGGAACATGGCATCGTCCTCACGTATCTCTTCGTCACCGCCGAGCCAGCAGTTGTTGAGGAGGAACTCGCCCATCTTGATTGGGTCGCCCTGCTGAGTGAATGCTGCAGAGAGTATCTGGCGTGTCGGTTTGCGCACGTAGCACGTCTTGTCCTCAATGCTGATGGAGAACACGGCACCGTGTTCCTTCTTCCATGCTGCTATCTGAGCGGTCATGTCTGTTGTCTTCGTTCTTGCCATAGTTGTTACGTTTTTTAGGTTTGTTCAGCGGATGAACAGTGATTGAACACCCGCTGAACGGTGTTTGAATTCCGTTTGAACGGTCTGATCACATTTCAATGACATCATCCGGAGGTGTCGGAGTGTCGCCGTTGCCGGCTGTCTCCTCGTCGTTCTTGTCCGTTGATTCATTCTTCTTTTCCCATGAGAGGTCGGCTGCCTTGATTGCACCGTCAATCTCTGCAGATGGTGCGTAATATACCCTTGGCTGAACCTCTGCGAGTGTCACATCTTCGGCGGTCTCGTGCCACTTACTCTTGGCACTTGGATAGAGCTTGCCGAGCTGACCGAGGTCCACGATGTGACCGTTCTTGAGTGCCGTCACGATGCTCTCCACGAACAACATGCTTGCTGCGGTCACCTCTGCCTTGTGTACTGTAGTGTTCTTTGATGCGTCCTCCACTATGTCGGCAAACGACTTCACACCGTTGCTGACCACACGAGCTGCATATCCGCTCTTCTTGCTTGAAGGATTTACTGTCTTTACTCTTCTTATTTTAAGTTTCATTTTCTTTGTTGTTTAGCGTCAGTTGTTATGTTGACGCACGTCGATGTGCTTACCGACGCGCGTCAGTCGGGTTTTTACTTCTTTGTGCGGTCGAGGAAGATGATCGGCAATGTCTTTGCCTGGAACTTGTCGCCCTGCGCCCACTGTGTTGCGTCCTCGGTGAACTCAACACCCTTGAGCACGTCAATGACGATTACGTCACCCTTTGACGGATTGCCGTACTGCACTATCATGTCAAAGCTTGCATCCAGGATGTCACCGCCACATGCTGCGCGGAGTGCCTCATACTCGCCCTGGAGCAGTGTCACCTCGCCCTCGTACGACTTGTTGCCACGCTGCACCGACATAGGCTTGTTACCCTTGCCATAGACGGCTTCCTTCTCCTGCTTGGTGGTGTACTTGACACCCTGGATGCCTGTCAGAGGTCTGCCTGCGAGTACCACGCTGACATCACTCCATTCGTATTCTCGTGAATTGAACTGCATAATCAGCCATGTTAATTGTTAATTGTTAGTTGGAAGTCGCCGTGAATCCTAACTGTACGTTGATGTATCTCGCATAACCGAACGGACGGACAGCGATGCTCACGTTCAGACGGCTTGTGCTTACCACGTTCTGGTTAGGGTCGATGAACACCTTAGCACCGTCACCGTTGACAGTTGAGAGCTCACCGTTGGCTGTCATGTTACGGTTGAGGGCGCTGAGCACCATCTCCTCCCATGATGCGATGACTGCACGCTGGATGGTGCCGTCCTCCTCGATAGGGAGCTCACCGATGAGTACGTCAAGGAGAGCGTCGTAGGCAATGCGGTAGGCCTTGTCCACGGTACGACGTGCTGTGAGGTGACTGTAGTCGTCTGTTGGCTTGCAAGCCATGTTGTCGTCCGTGAAGAAATAGCCTGAACGTCCTGTGTAGGTACGTGGCACGATGTAGCCCTTGTCGTAGGCATCAGCAATGACCGTGTCGGCTGAGCCTGCATCCGTAGTACCGATGTAGAAGTGCTCTGTCTTCAATGCTCCGTCAGCCACACGGCCTATGTTCCTCTGTACTGCACACTGGCTCAGTCTGCCACCGAGCACTCCGAGTGCTGCACCGTCACTACCGCTTGTAGTGTCGCCGAGGAGGATGGCAACACGGTTTGTCGCGTTGAGGGCAAACGACTTGAGCGTCTTGCTTGCATCGTAGCCCTGTCCCTCGAGTACCACGAAGATAGGAGCGTACATCGTTGTTGTTACCCACTCTGCAAGCGTCTGAGCGTCTGCCACGGCATCAATGACACCGCTGTCAATGCCATCGTCAGAGTCTGAGCCGGAAGGCTTCGCCAGTCCTCCCACGAGAAGACCACGGATTGCGCCGCTTTGCGATGCGAGGAGGTGGCGAGCCGTTCCTGCCGTTCCGTCTGTAGCGTCCAGAACGTCCTCCATCGTTGATGTGCCTGCCACACCGTAGATGATGAACTTTGTGCCGGCTGGTGCTTCGCCGTAGAACTCTGTCACGTGCTTGTAGAGCGTGGCATTGTTTACTGACGTGATGCCGAGAGTCGTGAGGTCATCCGCAGATGTGAGGACGTAAGGCTTATTCAGGGCGAATGTCGTACTGACTGCCGTTGCTCCCACGATGAGGGCAAGGAGACCGTCCTCCGGTGTCTGCTGTATGCCGAGCTGTCCGTTCAGATACTGTATGTTAATCTTTGGAATCATAATATGAGTCACGGCCCCCTCCCTGCCTCCCCGTGGGGGAGGAGAGGGATGTTACACCTTTGCGGAGGGTATGCCGTTTTAACTTTTAATTTTTAATTTTTAATTTTTAACTGCGATGGCCTTCGGCCTCGCTTACACTCCAGTGTCCTCAATGATGAGGCGCACGCCCTTCTTGTCGTAACGGCGGTACTTGCCACCCACACGGAGGAGGAATGACATGAGGTCGCCGTAGTAGAGAGGGTTGTTGGCGTCAGTGAACATCTTGAGGTCTCCGAGAGCACGGCTCACACAGCCCTTCTGCCATGCGATGCCCGCTGCAAGCTCTGTGGCTGCTGCTGTGCCTGTGTCCCAGCGGATGATGGCGCTATAGTCATTCTTGACACGGAGAACCTGAGAGCGCTCGAGGATATTGAATCCGAACAACTGACCCACGAGACCCTTCTTCGCGTCTGCTGCTGCCTGGAATGCTGCGAGCTCTGTGCCTGTGAGGTCTGCGATGAGATCCTGATACATCACTGAGTCGAGGAGGAGATAACGGTCTGTCTTTGGCACGTTGTCCTGATTGAACTGTGTGCAGAGAGCCTGTACATCTGCCTTGGTAATCTTCTTACGGTTACCGCTTGCTGTGCTTGATGTGTGGGCTGTACGGTTTGAACCTGATGTGAGCGTGTACTTGGTGATGATTGCCCAGTTATAGATGAGGTTCTGATGAGCTGCCTCCTGAAGGGCTGCCTTGTCGTTGGCGATGATTGACTGACGCTTGTTGTAGCAGAGCTCAGTCATCTCAAGGTCGGTAATGTGACGAGGGTCAGTTGTCAACTCGTCAATTTCGTACTCAAGGTCTTGGTCGCCAGTCTGACGTGCTGCAGTGCCTGGGAACGTACTGCGGTTTGTCTCCACGTTACTTGGTGCTCCAGCGTTAGGCACGTGCACCTTGTGTGCGTTGACGAACTCGGAGTCGTCGATTGAATACTGGGCGAAACTGTCGTCTGGGAAGAAACCATCGACGATGTCCTTCTTCCAGACCTCAATGTTTAATGCCATGTCTGTCTGATGTTTTTAATGGGTTAATAATTATGACACGTAATCTACGCCGAACTGTGCCTTGTACTTCTGACAGAACACTGCGAAGTTCTTAGCCTTCAACTCAGGGAGCTTGCCTGCCTTGTCGAGCTCGTCCCACTTCATTGTCACGAGGCTCTCGTCTGCCTGACCTCCTTCGTTGATGAAGTCCTTGGCACGCTGTGATGGCTTAGCCTGTACCGGTTGCAATGCTGCGATGAGGGCAGTAGCGTTCTCTCTATCGCTCTTGAGGAGTGCGAGGAATGTAGGCTTCTGTGCCTCTGCAATGCGTCCGTCCTTGATGGCTGAGTCCACGAGGGCTTCGTCTGCGCTTGCCATGAGGGTGGCGTTCTCCTTGCGGAGGTCTTCCACATCCTTACGGAGACCGGCGATGGTCTTCTGTGCCGCGTTGAGGTTCTGTAACTGTGTGATGACACCGTCCTCTGATACCGAGTTGTCGATACCGAAGAGGAACTTCACTTTGTCAATAAAATCCATCTTGCTTTTCTGATGATTTGTGCCTTCGGCTTGCGCCTCCAGCTGGTTATTAAAATAGTTGTAAATCTCGTCCGTGGTATTGAGTGCCTTGGCTGGAGCTTCCGTCTCGAAGAGTCCGTCAGCAAGTCCCATCTCTACTGCTTCCTGTGCCGTGAGCCAGTGGTCAGTACCGTCGAAGTACTTGTCTGCAACTTCCTTCTCTGTCATCTTGCACCTCTTGGCTATCATTCCGGCTACGCTGGTCTGTATGCTCTCCATCACCTTTGCGGTCTCCTTGAGAGCCTTGACTCCTCCGTAAGCACCGCCGCTTACCTGATGAAGCATCAGACGTGAGTATGGCGACATGTAGAGAGGACGACCGCAGAGGGCAATGACACCGGCGATACTCGCCGCAAGACCTGTTACATATATAGTGATGTCTGCCTTGCTGTAGCGGAGGGCGTTGTATATCGCCATGCCGGAGAACACCTCACCTCCCTTGGAGTTGATGAAGACGTTTATCTTCTTGTTTGTCTTCTCCAGTTCCGCAACCCTTGGCGCAACCATTGCCGAATCGACTGCACAGCCTTCACCTACGTTACCATATAGGAAGAGTGTTGCCGCTCCATCAGCGCCAGGCACTGCGTTGTAAAATATCTTTCTGTTCATGCGTTTTTTGCTTTTGCTGACACAAAGTTACGGTGGTTTTTCCCGATTTCCAAATGCTGTTTTCATGGTATGCTTACGTACGCATGTTGTTGATTTTCGGAGTTTCACCGTCATAATTGGGTTTGTGTTTGCGCTCCGTATATAGTATCTTTGCAGTACAATTTCAACATAACAAAAACAATCGCTTATGCAATCATTCTCAATCCTTATTCTGGTGCTCATCGTCATGGCTCTTGTCTTCGGCATGACTCACCAGCTCATCAGTGACTCATCACCGTCCGACGGCCGTCGCCACCGTTCCGCATCCGGAGCGTCCGCTTCGGCTCCCGACAAGAAGATGTATGGTCTCTACCTGTTATATACAGGCCTCGCACGCATCAACCGTATCAAGAACTCAATCCGTAAGGCTCATGGCAACAGCTGCAAGTAACATCAACAAGAAGGAGATAGCCAAGGCTCTCTACCTCTCGGGCCAATACACTCAGGAGGAACTTGCCGACAAGGTGGGCGTGACACGTCAGACCATATCCCGATGGATGACCTCGGAAGGGTGGGAGGACATCAAGGCAGCCGTCACGGTATCGTCTGCCCATATCCTCGCATCGCTCAAGCGTCAGATAATGGAGATAAACAAGACCATCGAGTCACGTCCTCCAGGCGAACGCTTTGCCACTCCTGCCGAAGCCGACACCCTCGGCAAGCTTGCCAAGGCTATCGAGCGCCTCGACATCGAGACCGGCATCGTGAAGATAGTCGATGTAGGCATCAAGTTCACCAACTGGCTACGTCAGCGTGACATCGACGAGGCAAAGCACGTCAACATCCTCTATGACGAATTCATAAAGAACAGTACAAAGTAATGAAACAGGAAGAAAAACTCGCTCTTGCCCGATGGCAGGAACATCACAAGGCGCTTGCATCCGACGTGCCCGTGGAGGACTACCTCTCGCCCTACGAGCTGGACAAGAAGCGTGAATGGCTGGAGGCTCACCCTGTGGAATGGATCAGGTACTTCTTTCCGAAGTATGCCAGGTACGAGTTCGCACCGTTCCACATCAAGGCTATCAACCGCATCATAGAGCACGACGAATGGTATGAGGTCCTGTCATGGAGCCGTGAGCTTGCCAAATCTACCGTGTGCATGTTCATCATCATGTACCTCGTCCTCACCAGACGCAAGAAGTTCGTGCTCCTCACCTCTGCCACCATTGATGCCGCCAAGCGTCTGCTCCTGCCTTACAAGGTCAACTTCGAGAGCAACCCACGCATCAAGCAGTTCTACGGCAAGCAGGTGGTACTCGGTCAGTGGACGGACGGAGAGTTCGCCACCAAGTGCGGTGCCAAGTTCGTGGCTGTCGGTGCTGGTTCTGCCCCTCGTGGAGCTCGTAACGAGGAGATACGTCCTGACATCATCGTATGCGACGACTACGACACTGATGAGGACTGCCGAAACCCTGAGACGCTCAAGAAGAAGTGGGAATGGTTTGAGGGTGCGCTCTATCCTACGCGCTCCATCTCAGAACCTACGCTCATCCTCTGGTGCGGTAACATCATAGCCAAGGACTGTTGCATCAAGCGTGCCGGAGAGAAGGCAAAGCACTGGGACATCGTGAATATCCGTGACAAGAACGGAAAGAGCACATGGCCCGCCAAGAACACGGAGGAGCAGATTGACACCGTACTCGGCAACATCTCCGAGAGAGCTGCACAGGCAGAGTACTTCAACAATCCGGTGAGCGAGGGTGTCATATTCAAGAACCTCCCGTTCGGTAAGATACCAGCTCTCTCTAAGTTTAAGTTCCTCGTAGCGTACGGCGACCCTGCATACTCAGACAGCAAGAAGAAACAGTCATCCACCAAGGGACTGTGGCTCTGTGGCAAGCTCAACGGCAAGTTCTACATCATCAAGGGCTATCTGGCACGTGAACTCAATGCCAACTTCATCGACTGGTACTTCGACATCAACAAGTACGTAGGTGGCAAGACCTCCGTGTACTATTATATGGAGAACAACAAACTGCAGGATCCGTTCTTCAACCAGGTATTCAAACCTCTCCTCTATGAGGCTAACAAGAAGCGCAATACCACTCTCGTCATAACGGGCGATGAGCGCCGTAAGACCGACAAGGCCACACGTATAGAGGCGAACCTCGAGCCCGTTGACCGTAACGGTATGTGGGTGTTTAACGAAGAGGAACGTGACAATCCTCACATGCAGGCTCTCATTGACCAGTTCAAGCTGTTCGAGATGCACCTCCCGTTCAATGCCGACGGACCCGACTGTATCGAGGGCGCATACACCATCATCGGCGAGAAGACCGCCCTCCTCGAACCGCCCGTCACCATCTCGTACCGTGAACTCAACGAAGACAACAGGTACAGGATGTAACAGACCAGACCCACCCCCGACCCCTCCCTGAATGGAGGGGAGTGGCTACTCCGTTCGTCAGGGCCCTCCCCCTTGGGGGAGTTGGAGGGGGCTTTAATTATCAATTGTCAATTCTCAATTATCAATTATAGAATGAGTACATTCATTTCCACAACCGACTACGACGCTTCCATCCACAAGGAGATACTTGACGCACTCCTTCGTAAGGACAGCGAATCCTACGATGCCAACATCATCGAGGTATGCGAGGATAGAGCCATAGCAGAAATGCGCTCCTACCTCGACAAGACGTATGACTGCGACACCATCTTCAGTGCCACTGGCGATGACCGTCACGCCCTCATACTCATGTTTGCAATAGACATAGCCGTCTATCACATCTTCTGTCAGCACAATCCGTATAAGATAAGCGCCATCCGCAAGGAACGCTACGAGCGTGCCATCGAGTGGCTCAAGGGCGTAATGAACGGAGATATCACCATCAGCGGTGCTCCGTTGCTCCCAGAGGACACCCTCAGCACTAACAGCCGTTGGCAGATAGAAGCCAACCCTGTGCGCCCTGTATTTCTCTAAAACATCATAACGACAATGAAAAGACTAAAGAACTACAAGGATACACGACGTATCACCCAGACAGGCGTATGTGGCAGCACTACCAGCGGACGCCCTGCCGACATCATCATCCAGCAGCCGGAACTCTTCATGCTCAACATGCAGCAGTACATGCAGGCTGTTGACATGGCTGAGAACTTCGACTATAACCAGCGCTCACAGTTGTACGACATGTACAAGTCTGCCATGCTTGACCTCCACCTCGACGGAGTCATAGACAAGCGTCTCCGTGGTGTCACACGTCTCCGTATAGAGTTCCTGCGTGACGGCAAGCCTGATGATGCAGTCAATGAGCAGATAAAGTCTCCGTGGTTCAAGGAACTGCTCAAAGACCTCGTTATGTCCAAGTTCTGGGGCTTCACCCTCGTGCAGTTCTACAGGAACGAGGACGGTGACATACGTTATGACCTCATTCCTCGTAAGCATTACAACCCTATCACTCACAAGTTGCTCCGCTATCAGAGCGACGTGGACGGTCGTCCGCTGGAGGAGTTCGACAATATGCTCTTCGTGGGTGATGAGCGTAAACTCGGCTGTCTTGCAAGCATCATGCCTGCCATCCTCTACAAGCGTGGAAGCATTGCCGACTGGTATCAGTTCTGCAACATCTTCGGTATGCCTATCCGTGAATATACCTACGATGCAGGAGACGAGGAAGCACGCAAGCGTCTCATCGCTGATGCTCGTCGTCAGGGCAGCAATGCCGTGTATATCCATCCGAAGGGCTCAGACCTCAACTTCATCGAGTCGGGCAACAAGACTGGCTCATCAGACCTCTACTCCGAGTTCACGAAGTACTGGGACAGCGAGATATCCATCCGTGTTCTCGGCAACACCCTCACTACCGATGCCAAGGAAACAGGTACTCAGGCACTCGGTACGGTGCACAAGGAGGAAGAGAACGACATGAACAAGGATGACTGCGACTTCCTCCTCGATACGCTCAACTATGACGTGAAGCCTATCTTTGATGCTCTTGGCTTCAACGTACAGGGTGGTGAGTTCACCATCACGGAGCAGGACAAACAAGACCCTGCACAGCAGCTCATGATAGTGCAAGGTCTGAAGAACATGGGACTCCCACTTGACGACGACTGGCTCTATGAGACATTCAAGGTGCAGAAGCCCGCCGACTACGATAAGAAGAAAGCAGATGCAGAGGCACAGAAGGAAGCACTCCGCCAAGCCCTGACAAATCCAAAAGACCCTGACACTGGTCGTGAGGGCAACAAGCGCAACTCTCCTTCTGCCTCTTCCTCTGTGGATGTAAAGAATCACCTCCGCTCTTTTTTCGGACTCGCCCCTCAGACTACAGGGGCGGACACCGACTTCTGATTGACTCCCTCTACTACGGCACGGATGCCTCATGCTCATGTTGCACCCCTCAGTACCGCCCCCTCACCGCTCAGCCATACTTGACTGTGCCTTCCCTGTCTGAGCCGTCTTTGGCTCAGCCGTCTTTGGCACAGCCATCTTTCGTATCCGTCTCTGGCGTGCGCTTCGACCTTGACGTGCTCGATGCGTTCCGTCGTGCCATATACGACGGCTTTGACTATGTGAGGGACATAGAACCTGCCATGTGGACGGAGATACTCCGCATCATGAACGAGGCAGCCGTGGAGGGCATCAGTGCCAGTCGTACAGGCTACAATCCCCACGATGAGGACTTCTACCGTGCCCTGCGCCACTCCAACGAGGTGTTCTCTACGTTCAAGGTGCACAACTTCCAGCAGGAGATGGCAGCCAAGCTCTTTGACGGCAAGCGCCTCCGCTCCTTCGACGAATGGACAAAGGCCACCATGGGCATCGCCTCTCATCAGGTAGGTTCATGGCTCGAAACGGAGTATAACACAGCCGTCATCCGTGCGCATCAGGCAGCCGACTGGCAGGAGTTCTTCCGTAACAAGGACGTACTGCCTAACCTCAGATGGATGCCTACCACATCGCCCGAACCTGACGACAAGCACAAGCATTATTGGATGTCACGTCTCACGCTTCCTGTTGATGATCCGTTCTGGAACGAACACTATCCTGGGGACCGCTGGAACTGCAAGTGCTCACTCGAAGCTACAGACGACCCTGTACACCGTCCTGCCGACATACCAGAGGACAAGCCACAGCGAGGACTCGACACCAACGCTGGCAAGACTGGTGAGATGTTCTCCCAGTCTCATCCGTACTTCCCGAAGGATTGCGCCCACTGCTTTGCACGTGCTAACAGCCGTGGCACAACGGTAGAAAGCATCAAGAACCGCCTCCTCACGTTCTTCAACGCAGGAGGGAAGAAAGACTGCTTCAACTGTCCGTTCATTGATAATTGTGTGGACAGGCCAGAAGAGAAGAAGAAAATCACGGATGCAAAGTTCGCAAAGGTTAAGGATGTCAAGGATAATAACCTCATGCCTATACAAGGCGACACATCTGTACCTTCTTTGTTGTCTGGTACAATACACCGTTCTGGCAAGTCCCTCAATCGTTTCCTCAAGCACGCTCACCACGACTACGATGTTGATGCTGCCGTGTATGCCTGGAACAACCCTTCTGCGTTGAAGAACCCGAAGGTGTCGGTACTTGGAGAGGGTAAGGATATGACAGACCCTGATGATATCGCCAACATTCAGAAGAAAATTGACCGAAGCGTTTCCGACTATGTTGTTTATGAAATGAAATATGGAGGGCGTGTCTTTCATGTGAAGCTCGAAAGGCTGGTATATAATGTAGAGCAATTCTATGCTATAATGGAGAAATAAAAAAGCCCCCAAAGTGCTGATCCGGGACAGACCTTAATGTCGCACAATGAGGACTCGCTACAAAAGTAAACATTTATACATTCACCACCAAGACTTTAGCCAATTATTTTGCTTATGGACGCAAAAAACTTATCTCAGGCACTCATGAGGTGCAAGGATGACATCATCAAGGAGGTAAACAACAACCTGCCTCGTAAGATTGGCGTGATGGCTGTCAACCACTTCCGTGACAACTTCCGTCGTGGTGGTTTCGTCAATGGCGGACTCCAGCAGTGGCAGAAGACGAGGCGACAGATTGATAACGGCTCTCCGTACTCTCCGCTCACCTCACGACGCAATCACCTCATGTCGTCCACCACGAGCGTGCCCGGCATCGGCATGGTCACCATCCGTAACGATGTGCCGTATGCAGTCATCCATAACGACGGAGGAACTATCGACACTCACCCGACCGTCACGCCACGCCTCCGCAAGTTCGCCTGGTACAAGTTCTATTCCCTCTCTGCCAACCGCTCCGAGGACGCCCCACAGGCAAGCATGTGGAAGGCAATAGCACTGACGAAGAAGCAGACACTGCACGTTCACGGCACCATGCCCCAACGTCAGTTCATAGGTGAGTCCTCCGAACTCTCTGAACGGATAGAGCGTGCAGTACAGGCTTCCATTGAACGTATCCTGAACGGTGCTGTATCATAGGTATCCGTGCCGTTCATCTGCCGTTCATCAGCCGTTCAGCCACCGTTCACGAAGCGTCCGCTTCGCCCCCCAATTATCAATTCTCAATTATCAATTATCAATTAAAAACATGGAACAAGTTTTTAACGCCATCGCCGAAAGGCTACAGGAGAACATCCCCGAACTGTCAGTCATTGATGAGGACTACGGACAGCTTGAGGCTCTCGACAACGACCGTGACATGTATCCTCTCACGTTCCCTGCCGTGCTCATCAATATGCCATCCACCGAGTGGCAGTGCATACAGGGCAACAGTCAGAAGGGTGTAATGACCGTACAGGTCCGACTCATCCTCGACTGTTATGACGACACACACGTCACGTCCGAACCGTCTGCAAAGATAGAGGAGCGCATGCAGATGGTACATTCTCTGCATACGCTCCTCCAAGGCTTCCGTCCTTCTGATGACGGGGAACTCATACGTACATCGTCACGCTTCTATACCGCCAATCACGGCATAAAGGTGTATGAGACCACCTATACGCTCTCCGTCACCGACTTTATCACGGAAACAACGAACCAGCAAAAGCAAGTGACGACTCGCATCTTCGTGAGGGCTTCGCATGATCTCGACCTTCCTGTCGTGCCACCCGATCCTCCTGCTGAGAGCGAGAGCGAGACACCGAGCGAAAACCAGTAAAGAGAGGTTGCTTGATGCGCTTGCCATCCACCTCTGCACCTTCCTGAATCTTCCTGCGGATTATCTGTTCCACACGTCCCTCTGAGAGGAAGAACTCCTCCGTGGCAAGTTTCGTTATGGCATCATCAAAGCGTAGGCGGAGAATCTCCGTCCAATAGTAGTAACGCTCAAAGAGACGCTGGTCTCTGCTCTTTACAAGTTCCTCGCTTCGTGCCATATCGCTTTAGTTTTAAGTTTATGCAAATTTAAACATTATTCCCGAAATTCCCTAACGAATATCCATAATTTTTTAAGTTAGTTAATAGAAGAAGGCTCGTCGTGATGACGAGCCTTCTTTGAATCAAAAAGAAATTATGTTTTTTAGAATTGTTTATTAAAGTTTACTATCTCTCTATTGTTTAATGTCTAATTTTGAATTTTGAATTTTGAATTCTTAATTCTTAATTGTTGTCGCCCGGATGGCCGCCCCCTTCGGGGGTCGGGGGGCTACGCCTCAGTAATCCCCAGTGGCACTGACTCCCACTTGCCGGTCTCCTGGTTCTTCATCTCAGCCCTTATGTACTTGGCAGTGGTCTGAGGTCTGTATGCCTCCTTAATGATGCGTACACCCTCCTTGAAGCGTTCGTTGCCCGACTTGTCGGCTAACTTCTCCAGCTGTAGAACACGGCTTGCTTTCAGCGTGCCCTTCTTGTCCTTTGCGAGGAGACTGAGAACTGCCTCTACGAGAGCCTCTGACTCGGAGTCCT
>Ga0265298_10006630_pt1 | contig 14242 bp, 9 predicted proteins | sample AusTroGonzalo_MG_3_FD_193486 | JGI IMG/M metagenome (GOLD analysis project Ga0265298, IMG submission 193486) | Bovine rumen microbial communities from tropical cattle in Woodstock, Queensland, Australia - Gonzalo_01 | ecosystem: Host-associated > Mammals > Digestive system > Stomach > Rumen ...
CCCCGACGCTCAGCCAGGCCTCGATGGGGGTTCCGCCCCAGTCGGTAGCGATGAGCCCCACCGGCACGGAGGGCATGAACTGCGAGAGCGTCTTGCCGAAGTGGTAAGCCGTAGCGCTGAACCCGCGAACGGCCTCCGGCGTACTGTGCTTCCACTGTCCCCGGCAATCTTCCTGCGGGGTGTCGGCATTGTTCCTCGCCACGGTGAACATGCGGACAAGAGGGGTGGAGCCGGCCGAAAGGATGGTCTCGAGGGCCCCCTCCACGCGCTGGTGCTCCCAGCCGCCGACGGGCATTTCCATATTGGACTGCCCGCTGCAGATCCACACTTCCCCTATCAGGACATCCCGGAGCCGGAGCGTAGAACCGTCGTTGAAAACAATCTCGTAGGGTCCTCCCGCTTCAGGTGTGGATACCACGACGCTCCATCGGCCTTCGGCATCGGGGCGGGCCGAATAGCGGCGACCGTCCCAGGAGGTGGTCACCTGCACGGTCTTTCCGGTAGCATGGCCCCACAACAGCACCGGGGCGTTTCGCTGCAACACCATCCCGTCTCCCAGCAGGCTGGGGAGGGTGATTTTCGCCTGGGAAAGCAGGCCGAAGCACAGCAGGGCAGCTAGAAAGGTAAATAGCTTTTTCATCGGGCTACGATAGCGAAGGATTGTGCGGAAAGGGTGAAAGGACGGCCGGAGAAGGGTTTCTTCTCCAGCTGCGTACTATAGGTTTGCAGGCTGTAGCCCCCGGCCTCGACGGGCAGATTCAGCGCCAGGTCGATGTCTTTCCCGCCAAAGTTCACCAGCGCCACTGAGCAGGAGCCGTCCGGCAGCAGCGCCGCCGTAGCCGCAACGCCTTCCGGCAGGTCTCCGTCGACCTGGACAATCCGGCTCCCGGCCGGGAAGTGGCGGCACATCAGGCTCCAGGTATAGTACCAGGGACGGACTTCCTCCTGCGAAGGATCCCCGAACACGGCTTCGCCCAGGATGTTCCACATGCCCCAGAGTTTCACGTCTTCCGTACGTCCGGAATCCCCGCTGGAATGCATGGCGTCGTCCAGCATCCAGGCGGCCGCGCCCGAGAAGCCGGCGTTCATCACGCTCATCAGCAGCAGAGGCATATCCAAGGCATAGAAGGAATCGTACATGAGCATGTTGCAGTCACTGCCCTTGGTGAAAGGATGGCCTTCCACCCGTTTCCAGTATTCCTGCGCCAGGGCCGAATCGGCCGGGTCGGAGAAATACTTATATCCCGCCTCGCCCAGGATGATGGGCTTGTCGACCCTTGCTTTCAGGGCCTCGAGCGTCTTCTGGAACTCCCCGCTGCGCACATAGCGCTGCCCGGGGTAGGCATGCATGTCGTAAATCCCTATTTCGGGGACCTCTTTCACCGTAGCGTCCAGCCAGCCGTTGAAATCGAGAGCCGAAGAAGGGTTGTGGTAGTCGATAACGGCATCGGGACCGGCGATGGAGACTTTCCCGAGGGCCGGGTAGCGGTCTTTTTCGGCCTGGAAACGCTTTACCATGGCTTTCCAGAAGGCGAAATCCCCGTTGGGGGAGGCCCAGTCCCCGTCGGGCTCATTGAAGATGACGAAGTACTTGATGCAGTCAAAGCCGTTTTCTTCCACCAGCCAGTTCAAGTGACGGACCGAGGCCTCCACCCACGCCTGCGAATCTTTCATCTCCCAGGTGGGCGGGTTGTACTCTCCATACACCACCATCACTCCGCGGCTCTGGCAGTAAGACAGCAGTTTCAGGATGGACTCGGAATTGCGTGCGTCTTCAAACCCGTTCCCGGTGTAATAGGTAAAGGGGCTGTTGATCATGCAGCGGACGTACTGCGGACGCATGAAATCCAGACGGCTGTAAAGGGTGTCCCACTGCGCGCCGGTAAGGGCGCTGCCCCAGCTGAGGGCTTCGTCGTAAGGGTCCCACTCCACGCCGTTTCCCAGGTAGCAGGGATTGATGACCCGGTCCGTGACCGTGAGGCCCAGAGGACGGGAACAGCCTGCCGCGGCGAGCAGCAGGCTTGATACAGAAAGGGTTGCAAGCGTTTTCAGATTCATTGTACCGTAATGTTGTCGACGGGTTTATACATAGGAGGAAGGTCCTGGCAGAAAAAAGTGTCGGAGCGCTCATAGAGCGTCAGGAAGCTGGGGACCGACACGTGGCCCGGGAACACGGAGAAGAAGTGGTTCCCCTGTCCTATCGGGTCGTATTTGTTGCGCCAGGTCACCAGGAGGCTCATCTTCCGGCCCGCCATGGGCGCCGCTATGTTGGTAATCCAGTAATCTTCCACTTTGAAGCCCTCAACGCCGGTTTCGGTAACGCCTGCCGGCTTTTTCTTGCTCTCGGAAAGGGCGCTGAGAACCTTGAGGTTGTTCACGAATACGTTGTTGTTGATGCCCTGGTAGCAGTCCATGCCTATAAAATCGACATAATTGTCTCCCGGCCAGCGGTAGAGAAAATCGCTCTCTTCCTTTCTGGAGTCCATCTGGGGCGAGATGGCATAGATGAAATTATGCACGCCGGCCTGCCGCATATACTTTACAAAATACTGCCACAGGCCCACGAACTCCTGCTCGGTGGTGCAGCTGCTGCCCCACCAGCTCCAGCTCTGCGAGTGCTCGTGGAAAGGGCGGATGATGACGGGAATGAGCTTGCCGTCGGCACCCTTGAGTCCCTTGGCCAGGGCCGCCAGGCGGTCCAGCCAGCCGTTGAATTTCTGCTGGGTGGCACTTCCGTCGGTGAGAATCTGCGCCGCCACGGTCTTGTTGCTGTTGTCCCAGGCGTCACCGCCGGTAAGCGGATTGTTCAGGTGCATGCAGGCGAGGATGACCATCCCCCGGTCATAGGCCTCCTTCATGCACTTGAGCCGGAGGGCATTTTCCTCGGCACTGGAACTCACGCGGTCGTCCATGAACGTGGAGAAATCCAGGCCATAAACTCCCGGATAGTCTCCGCACACATCCTTGGTGTCGGAGCCGCCTTCCGTTCCGTACCACTTGCGCCCGTACATGAGGTCGTCGTGGTGGCCGAACATCCAGCCCTTGTCCCGAAGGGCCCAGAGGTTGGCATACAGGGCCTTGGTCTCGGCAGTGGCATTGGGATCGGCCAGGGTGAGGACCACCGTGGTCTCTCCAGGCTCGGGCTGGGGGGCGTCCGGTTTGTTGCAGCATGCCAGCGCGGGCAGCAGCAAGACAAGAAGCAGGATTCGTTTCATTATTTCACGATTACGTTTTCGGCCATTCTATACATGGGAGGAAGGTCTTCGCAGAAGAAGGTATCGCTGCGGGCGTACAAGGTTCTGAAACTTTCCTCTGACGGATGTCCGGGAAATACCGAATAATAGACATTCCCCAGCCCCGTCGGGTCATATTTGTTGCTCCAGGTGACCAGCATGCTCATTTTGCGGCCGGCCATGGGAGCGGCGATGTTTTCGGTCCAGTAGTTGGCGTTCTTGAAGCCTTCCACGCCGATTTCCGTCACTCCGGCCGGCTTTCTCTTGGTATCGGACACGTTTTTCAGCAGCTTCAGGTTGTTCAGGAACACCGTATTGTTGAGGCCGATATAACAGTCCATACCAAGGAAATCGACATACTCGTCACCGGGCCAGCGGATGAGGAAATCGCTCTCGCTGGACGCCTTGGTGTTGATGGCCGGCGAGATGGCATAGATGAAACTGTGCACCCCGCGGGCCTTCATGCCGTCCACCAGATAGCGCCAGAGGGCAATATACTCGGCCGCTGTGGTGCAGGTACTTCCCCACCAGCTCCACTCGTGTCCATGCTCATGGAAAGGACGCAGAATGATGGGAATCTGCACGCCGTCACTTCCCTTCAAATCTTTTGCCAACCGGGCCAGGTTGTCCAGCCAGCTGTTGAAAAGAAGGTTGGTTTCGCTGCCGGTCTTAAGGATTTCGGCCGCCACCTGGTTGCTTGAATTGTCCCAGGAATCCCCTCCTGTGAGCGGATTGTTCAGGTGCATGCAGGCCATCACCACCATGCCGCGGTCGTAGGCTTCCTTGATGGTGCGAAGTTTCACAGGGTTCTCGTCCAGGGTCTGGAGAGCTACTTTGCGGCCGTCCATGAACGAGGCCACGTCCACCGCATAGATGCCGGGATAGTCCCCGCACACATCTCTGGTGTCCGAACCGCCTTCGGTATACTGCCATTTGCGCCCGTTCAGAAGGTCATTCTGGTGACCGAAGATCCAGCCCTTTTCCCGGATGGCCCACAGGTTGGAATAGAGAGCCTTGGTGGCGGGAGTGGCCTCCGGATCGGAAAGCGTGAGCGTAACGGTGGTTTCCTCCGGCGTATCGGGGCCCGCAGGGCCGTCCCCCCGGCATGAATAAAACAGGGGGACGGTTGCGAGCAGTAGCATGAAAATAAAGTGACGCATCACTCTTCGTCAAGCAGTTTCTGGAAGACCATCACATACAGCAGCGGGCTGTTCACGAAGCGGTCATAGTCGGTCCACTCGTAGCTGTGGTCGCTGGAAGGGGCTTCGGCCAGCGGCATCGCCAGGGCCATGCAGCCTTCGGCAACCACCAGGGCGCTCTTACCCAGGAACTCGTAGCTGCCGGGCAGCAGGAGCGGAACGGTATAGGACAGGCTCTTGCTCTTGCGGATGGTAACGGTACCGCCTTCTGAATCGGCCGTGTCTTCGGGATTATAGACGTACGTGGTCTCGGAATGCGGCAGCCAGCCATACCACTGGCTGCAGTCGACCTTCACGGGTTCTCCAGCCTTCTTGCCCACGTACAGGTAGTCCCAGTAAGCGCCGTCGGCGCCGGGGCCGTACAGGAGCGTTCCGCTGAGGGAGCCTTCGGAGGAGGGCGTGAAGGTAAGGATGTTGTCCATCTCCTTGACATAGTTGCCGTTCCAGCACCAGCTCTTGGCCGTGCTCTGGTCCTTGGTGATGGCGCCGGCGGCGCCGCCATAGACCCACTGCTCCTTCACCTTCCAGTTGCCCTCGAGGGCGAAGACCGGGGCGGGTGCCGGGGGTTCCACGGTATTCTTGCCTTCGGTGCCTTCGGTCTTGGAGGCCGCAGGGACCTCGTCCACCGGGGTGACGGCAATCATGAACAGGCGGGGCCTCTTCGCGAATTTGTCATAGTCGGAGTAAATGTTGGTCCAGTCGTCCACGCCGTTGAGCTTGAACACCAGGGCCATATTCTCTACAACGGCCTTGACGTCACGGGAGTCGTCCTTGTAGATCTGATACTCGCCGGCCGGATAAATCTCGCCCGTCGTCACCGTGCCTTTGGCGTCAATGAAGCTGATGGTATTGTTCACATAGTCGCGGATCCAGGTGCTCTCACCCACGGGAATCTGGCGATAGAACTTGTGCAGGTCGATATCGGTATCGCCCTCCTTGTTCACAGCCGCCTTGAACAGGCAGTTCCAGTGCTTGCCGTCCACACCGCCGTAGTGAATGCACTTGCCGGTGGTGTTGCCGTCGTCCATGATTTTGTCCAGAGTGAACTCCAGGTAGTCGTCATACTCGGCGGTGGGGCCGAAGCCCTCGTCCATGTACCAGCACCAGCTCTTGGTGGAAGGCTCCATGAGCGCGCCGCCGCCCCACTCGGGACCGGTACCGCCCCATACGCGGGACGTCTGGATGGAATAGCAGCCGAGGATGGTCTCGGTGAATTCGGTCATTTCAATGGTATAGGTACGGGACTGCCCGGTGGCCGATTTAACCACGATGGTGGGAGCCGCGCCCGTAAAGTCCATGGTTCCGCCCCGCTGGACGGTGGAGGTGGCGTTGTAGGAAAGGGTCAGGGTTTCCACCGTCACCTTGGACATGTCGGTCACCAGGTTGGTGGCCAGCTGGACCTTAACCGTACCGGTGGTCGCATCCACGTCCTTTACCTCGGCCAGGCCGGCCTGGCCGGCGAACTTGATGTCCAGGATGCGGCGGTCTTGGTTCCAGCTGCCTTCCTTGACTTGGGCCCAGGGGTCTTTGGTACAGGCACTCAGCAGTACGAGAGCGCCCATTGCGATGAATAGTATAGTACGTTTCATGGTTCCTTACTTGATATTTGGATTCAGGTCGGTCTCGATGGACGGGATGGGATAGAAGACCACGTCCTCTTCGGAAGTAATCCCTTGCTCGGCAAGGGCCGTGATGGTGTGAAGGAGGCCGGTACGGCGCATATCGTAGGTGATATTGCCTTCGAAGGAAAGTTCAAAGACGCGCTCCATGATCACCGCCTGGCGGAACTGCTGCTTGCTGAGTCCGGGGGTGAGGTCTCCCAGGCCGGCGCGATGGCGGATGTAGTTCACCATCTCATAGGCCTTTTCGGTGGGACCGGCCGCCTCGGCATAGGTAAGGGCGATATCGGAATAACGCAGCAGGTAAGGCTTGGTGGAAGTCTTGTCCCCCACGAAACCGGGATCGATGAACTTGCGGCAGAACGGATAGGACAGGCTGCCGGGATAGGAGGCCGACACATTGCCCTGGGCATCGTACACTTCCTTGCAGATGAGCCAGTCCTTGCGCAGGTCGCCGGCCTCGAAGCTGTTGTAGAAGTTGATGTTGGTACGGTACTCACTCCAGCCATCGTGCGTGGGGATGAACTCCTCGGTGTCTCCCTGCTTCAGGTACACGGTACCGCCGGCGATGTACGGGATGTACATCTTGGAAATCTTGGAGTACTGGCCTTCGTTTTCGCCGGTGCGGTCCATGCTCATGATGAAGATGTGTTCGGGGCCGTCCGGATACTGCACGTCATAGATGTGCATGAGGTCGGGGTCGAAGCCATAAGTGGTCTGGAGGGGATTGTCCACCACGCCGGCGGCGGCCTCGGCGGCCTTGGCATAGTAGCTGTCCACGTCGAAACTCATGTCTTTATACTGCGGGACCTGATACTCTTTGGCCGATGCCAGGTAGAGGTAGGTCTTGGCCAGGAGACCCTGGGCGGCAGCCTTGTCCACGCGGCCGGGTTCGGGCTTGGCATAATACGGGAGCAGGCCGATGGCATCCTCCAGGTCGGAGATGATGTAGCCCCACAGCTCGTCCAGCGAATCGGCCAGGCCGGCGGCGGTATCGTCGATGGAAGTCACTACATGCATGTGGATGGGCACGCGGCCGAAGTTACGGGCCAGGTTAAAGTAGGAATAGGCACGCATGAAGTAGGCCTCGCCCACGAAACGCTCCTTCAGGCCCTCGTCGATGGCCATTCCGGGAACATTTTCGATCACCGCATTGGCGCGGTTGATGGTGATGTAGGAGAACTTGAAGAAGTTGCCCAGCGTCACGTTGCTGCGGAAGTTGTTCATGCTCCAGGAGTCCAGGTCCTTGGTGCTCTGGGTGGCGTCGCCCTTGGGATCCAGTTCGTCGGTGTTCATACCGCCCAGGAACACGATGGCGCGGGAGTATTCGATGTAGTTGATGGCATCGTAGATATACATGGTGGCAGCCTGCGCGTCCGCCTCCGTCTTATAGAAACTGCCTTCGGAGTAGAATCCGTACGGTTTCTCTTCCAGATTACAGGCGGCCAGGCAAAGTGCTGCAAGGATGAAAGCTAATGATTTTTTCATGGCTGCACTCATTAAAAGTTAATGTCAAGACCGAAAGTCCATCTTCTCAGGCGCGGGTAGCCGCCGCTGTAGATGCCGTTGGCGCCCACCTCGGGGTCATAGCCTTTGAATTTAGTGAAGGTAAACAGGTTGTCCACATTCACGTAGAGCCGGACGCTGTCCATGAATTTAACCTGCTTGCGGAGCGGGATGGTATAGCCCAGGGAAACCGTCTGGATACGGACGAAAGTGCCGTCTTCCACCCACCAGTCGGAGAACTTGGTCTGGCGGTCGTCACGGAGCTTGGGATACTGGTTGTTGGGGTTGTCAGGGGTCCAGCGCAGCGGATTGTTGGAAGGCTGGCCGAAGGCCTGGGTGTTGATGACGTCGTTGCCGAACACGCCGTTGAAGAAGATGCTGGCGTCCAGGTTCTTCCACTTCACATCCAGGCTCAGGGAAGCCAGGAAGTCGGGGTTGGGGTCACCGATGAGGGTACGGTCTTTCTCATCCACCGTGCCGCTGCCGTCCACATCCACATAACGGAATTCACCGGGCTCGGCATCGTTGCCGGTCAGACCGGCCGTCAGGCCGTCTTCCAGGCTCTGGACAATGCCGTTCACCTTGTAGCCGTAAAACACATACATGGGCTGGCCAATGGCCAGTATGTTGGTGTAGCCGCGGAACTGGCCCAGGCTGTTGCCGTAGTATTCGTACTGCATGCCGGTGTTCGGGTCGGTCATGAGACCGGCCTCGATGGCGTTACCCAGGCTCAGCACGCGGTTGCGGTTGCGGCTGAACACGAGGGTTCCGCCAATCTTCCAGTCGCGGTTGGAATACATGATTCCGTCCAGGGTGACCTCAAAGCCGGTGTTCTTGATGATACCGTCGTTCACCCACATGCGGTCATAACCGGAAGACGGGGCGATGTTGCGCTCGCGGAGGAGGTCGTTGGTAATCTTGTTATACCAGTCGAAGGTGAAGTTCAGGCGGTTCCCGAAGAGGCTCACGTCCAGGCCGGCGTCGAACTGGGCGGTGGTTTCCCACTTCAGGTTGGTGTTGGCGATACCGCTCCACACCGCATAGATGCCGCCTTCACCAGTATATCCGGACTGGTAGCCGGGGCCGATGGACATCTGCCAGGAGCCGTCGTAATAGTACTTGTGCTGGCCAAAGCGGCTCAGGGTCTGGTAAGGGGAGATACCCTGGTTACCGGAGATACCATAGGAGGCGCGCAGTTTCAGGGTGTTCACCCATTCAACGTCCTTGAGGAAGCTTTCATTGTGGATGTTCCAGCTCAAGGCGCCGGAGGGGAAGAAGGCCCACTTGTTGCCGGAGCCGAACTTGGAAGAACCGTCGGCACGGGCGGTGAAGGTTACCAGGTAACGGTTGTCATAACCGTAGTTCAAACGCATGAGGCCGGACACCAGCTGGGTCTCCGACAGGCCGTTGGAAATGCGGTAGCGCTCGGGGTTGCCGGCCTGGAGGTTCTCATTGCCCAGGGTCTCGTTCACGAAGTCGACACCGGTCATGCTGGAAGAACGGCCCAGGTAATGCTCGTAGGAATAACCGGCCATGGCCGTGATGTGATGCTTCCTGGCCACCACCTTGTCGTAGGTGCCGTACACATCCACCACCATGTTGTCGGACTTGCTGTTGTTGATCTGGCCGTAACCGTTGTTGAAGGCACCTGTCTCGGAGTAGACGTTGGGGTTGTAGATGTCCTGGATGCTCTCGTCGTGCTTGTAGTTGAACTGGCTGGTGAGGGTGAACCCGTCGAAGATCTTCCAGTCAATTCCCGCGTTGGCAATCACGCTCGTGCCCGTAGTGGTATTGGTGGACAGTTCCTTGAGGGCGATGGGGTGGTAGTAGTCGCTGGCGCTGTACAGCCAGTAGTTGCCTTCATCGTCATAGACCGGGAAGATGGGGTTGCGGTTGAAGGAACGTCCCGGGTTGTAGTTGCGCTTGCCGTAGGTGATGTTGGCGCCCGTCTTGAGCGTGAAGTTCTTGAACAGCTTGTGGTCCACGGAGAACTTGCCGCCGAACTTCTGGTAGTAGTCGTCCACGAACACGCCGTTGTTTCGGTAGTAGTTGGCGCTGGCCAGGAAGACGGTCTTGTCGTTGGCGCTGCGAACCTGCACGGTGGTATTGTTGGAGACCGGAAGGTCGCGGAGCACCAGGTCTTCCCAGCGGGTGTTGGTGGTCCAGGTGGTCTGCAGTTCCTCTATGGAAGGATAGTAGACACCGTTCGCGTTGATGGCGCCCACATACAGCGGGGTAAGGCCGGCGTTGACCTTGGCCTCGTTCTGGGTGATGGCCATCAGCACGGGATCGTACCAGAGATCCAGCTTGGAGGTCATCTGGGACAGGGTGGTCTGCTGACGGACGCTGATGGAGGTCTTTCCGGCGGCCGCCTTGTTGGTGGTGATGAGGATGACGCCGTTGGCACCACGGGAACCGTAGATGGCCGAGGCCGATGCATCCTTCAGCACTTCCATGGAGACAATGTCCTGGGGATTGATCTGGGAGAGGTTTCCGGCATCACCGAAAGGGAAGCCGTCCACTACCAGGAGCGGAGCGTTGGAACCGTTCACGGAGGAGTTACCCCTGACCCGCACGATGGACGAAGCGCCCGGCTCCTGCGAGTTGTTGGTAATCTGCACACCGGCGATACGGCCCTGCATCAGGCTCTCGATGGAGTTGGCCGGAACGTTGGTAATGCCTTCGGTTTTCACGGAAGCCACGCTGCCGGTGAGATCGCTTTTCTTCATCTGGCCATAACCCACCACCACAATCTCTTCCAGTTGCTCGCTGTCCTCCACGAGGATGAAGTTCACCACGGTCCTTCCGTTCACGGCTTCCTCCGCCTGGAGATAGCCCATGAACGATGCCTGCAGAACGGCATCGGGAGCCACATTGGTGAGCGTGTAGTTGCCGTTAGCGTCAGCGGAAGTCCCGTTCATGGTTCCCGCCACGATAACCGACGCACCCGCGACAGGAGCCCCGGCAGGGTCTGTCACCTTACCGCGGACAGTAAGCTGTCCGGGCTGGGCGAATCCGGCGACGGATCCTGCTACCAGCAGGAAGGTCGCAAGAAGGGTTTTAATTTTTTGGCTCATAGCATGTGTTTTGGTTGTTTGGTTTTTTTGATTTCCAGCAAATAGTCCAGCAGTTCCTGGAGCGGGCAGGTCGCTACCCCCACACACTGGTCGGCGGCGCCGTAATAGACATACAGGATGCCGTCTTTCACGACATTGCCGGTGGGGAAAACGCAGCCGTTGTAGAAGCCCTTGGTCTCATAGGGCATCTCGGGCTCCAGGATAGGGGACGGTGTACGCGCAAGGACCATGGTGGGATCCTCTGCATCCAGCAGCAGGGCCCCCACGCTATAATGGGCCAGGCCGCCGTCGGCCACGCCGTGATAGAGCATCAGCCAGCCCTCGGAAGTAAGGATGGGAGGCGTGCTGCCCCCAATCTTTTCTTCCCAGCTGCCGGGACGGCCCGTGATCAGAAGCGTCGACGGCTGGTCTTCCCAGTGCAGGAGGTCTTCCGAGAACTTGATCCAGATGGAAGGCTCCTGGACGCCATAGCCCTCGCCTATCCATTCTTTGGGCCGATGCAGAATCGCGAACCGGCCATTTACCTTCTCGGGGAAAAGAATCACGTCGCGGTCATCCAGCACGGGGGAGGTCAGGCGGCCGAGGCGGCGGAAGTGCCGGAAGTCCTTGGTCATGGCCAGCCCCGTATTGCCCAGGCTCCGGGCCCAGGCCTTGGGGGCGAAGGCATCGGTCTTGGGAAGGCGCACCACGTCGTGCGGGAAAGTCCAGTACCGTCCCGGGGAATAGGGACGATACGCATAAGTCACATAGAAAGTATCCCCAAACTTCACAATGCGGGGATCTTCCACGCAGCCGCTGTCGGGACCGTCTTTACTGGGGCCGAAAACCGGTTCACTGCTCTGTCGGGTGAAATGGAATCCGTCGGTGCTGGTGGCCAGGCCCAGGCGGATCACATGGTCTTCGTCGTCCCCTGCGGCCCGGTACAACATGTAGAACACGCCGTCATCCAGAATGACGCCGGGATTGCACACCACCAGGTTCTCCCACGCGTTCGCGGGATTGGGGGTGAGAATGGGATTGCCCTCGAATCTTCTCAGTTTCATTATCTGAAAATGATTAACAGGATTATACTAATGACAACGAGTCCGGCGCCCAGGATGCGGTAGTTCTTCCACCACTTTTCGGCTTTCAGCTCAAGGGCCTCGGCTTTGAAATCGGCCAGGCTGAAGGTGGTGTCCACCAGTTTCTCAGGGGCGGGTTTCCCGGTGGCGGCGCTGACGGTCCAGATGACCAGCATGCTGAACACCAGCAGGATGGGCACGATGAACAGGAAATGCATGTCACCGAAGATCTGATGGCGGAAAAAGACCAGGAAGATAGCCAGGGCCAGTCCCGACAGCAGGCCGGCAAAAGCGCCCTTGGCATTGGTCCGTTTCACGAAGACACCCATCAGGAAGGTAGCCACGATGGGCGGGGAGATGTACGAAAGCATCTCCTGGTAGTACTTCAGCAAGGAGCCGAAGCGCTCGATGTTGGGTGCCCACAGGGTGGCGATCACAATGATGACCAGTGCCGAAATCTTGCCCACCCGTACCAGCTTTTTCTGGTCGGCCTTTTTATCGGCCTTGGCATAGAAGTCCATGGTGAAGAGGGTGGAGGCCGAATTGAGGATGGCGCTGAGGGTCGAGGTGAGGGCGGCCAGCATGGCTGCCAGCAGCAGTCCCAGCAAGCCGGCCGGCATGAACTTGACCACCATGGTGGGGTAAATCATGTCGGGGTTTTCCACGCCGGGGAAGAAACTCCGCGCCATGACGCCCGGGATATTGAAGATGAACAGGGTGCACAGGGTCAGGAAGCCGGCCAGCATGACCCCGATACGGCCCTGGTTCACGCTTTTGGCGCTGAGAACCCTCTGGACCAGGGTCTGGTTATTGGCCCAGAAATAAATGCCCAGCACAGGCATACCTACCAGAAGGCCCAGCCAGGGTGTAGACGAATCGTTCAGCGGACGGATGAGACGGGCAGCGATATCTCCGTTTTCCAGAAGCGAAGCAAAGTAGGCGCCGCCGCCTTTCACATAGCAGACAATCATCATCACGATGGAGCCCACCAGCAGCACCGCCGCCTGGATCAGATCCGTGTTGATGGCCGCCGACAGGCCGCCGGGGATGGTGTAGGAAGCCGCAATCACCGCAAAGATGAGCACGAACACCCACAGCTCCACTTCGGGGAAGAGAAGCTTGAGAATGAGCGCGGCCGAATAGAGGGCGCCGGCGGCGTCCAGGAAAATGTTGCCGATGATGCTGATGGCCGAGAAATAGTAGCGCGAGCGGCTGTCGAACCGCTTTTCCAAAAACTCCGGAATGGTGAAAATCCCGGACCTTATATATAAAGGTAACAGGAAGACCGCAAAGAAGACCAGAACCCACACGCCGGTGAGATTGTAGTTGAAGACGGCGATGCCGGTGGCATAGGCATCTCCGGTCTGGCCGATGAGCGTGGTGCTGGAAATGCTGGCGGCAAACAGGGAAAGGCCGACGACAAACCACGGCATCCCCCGTCCTGCCAGAAAGTACGACCCTGCGCTGGAACTCTTGCCGTTCCTCAGTCCCCACCAGATGATGAAGACCAGATACGCGACAATGATAATTATGTCGGTTATACCGATTCCGGACAGTTGCATGTAGTTAGTATTTTCTCAGTACAAAGGTATTACGATTTCGCGGGGGTTTTTTCCACAATGCAGCAAAAGATTGATACTATTTTGAATTTTTTGCTACTTTTGCAGGTATGATTGACATTCAACAGGAAATAACGCCGGTCGAAAGTGACGATTTGTTTGTGGTTTTGGACCACAAGGACGCCAAGTTTGATTACCCCATCCACTGCCACGAAGAGTACGAAATCAATCTCGTGCTGCATTCCCGGGGGAAGCACATCATCAGCACCCAGGAAGAACCTTTTAATGAAGTAGATATGGTAATCATCGCTCCCTTTGTCCCCCACGTATGGAAGGGGCAGGAAGAGGGAAATCGCGTGATTACGGTGCAATTCTCGGGCAAGATGCTGGATTTTCCCATGCTGCGGCTGCGCCAGTTCCGGAGCATAGAGGAGTTCCTGAGAGCCGCCGTCCCGGCAGCAAAATATCATCTTTCAGAAGACGACCCGCTTGTCAGCGAGGTCCTGGCCCTCGCCGAAGCCCGGAACTTCGAGGCCACGGTGGCTTTCCTGCGCCTGTTGAACTTGATGTCCGAAAGGGAATTCACCATCCTGGGCGACAGGGATCCGGAAATGAGGCAGTCGCGCTCGCGCCGGGTGGCCCGCGTGATGGACTACACGCAGAAGCATCTGGGTGAAACCATCCGCCTTTCCGACGTATCGGCCCTTGTGGATATGTCGGATTCCGCGTTCTCGCACTTTTTCAAGAAACACACCAACCTGTCGTACGTCACCTACCTCAACAGCCTCCGCATCTCCCGCGCCTGCCGGCAGCTGGAATCCACCACCATGAGCGTGAGCGAAATCTGCTGGGACTGCGGCTTCAACAACAAATCCAATTTCAACCGCCTCTTCCTCCAAGCCAAGGGGATGACCCCCACCGCCTACAGAAAATACATCTCCCGCATCCTGGTGTGACGCACCAGGCAAATTGGGCGTGTAAAAATAAT
>Ga0265298_10006631_pt1 | contig 14241 bp, 11 predicted proteins | sample AusTroGonzalo_MG_3_FD_193486 | JGI IMG/M metagenome (GOLD analysis project Ga0265298, IMG submission 193486) | Bovine rumen microbial communities from tropical cattle in Woodstock, Queensland, Australia - Gonzalo_01 | ecosystem: Host-associated > Mammals > Digestive system > Stomach > Rumen ...
TGCCGACTTGCCGCGAGGCGTTTCTGCGACGGGCCACCCGCAAGAATACATCTGTGCCGACGATGTCGCCCGCGACCGTTTGCTCGGCTTCTGCCTCTCGAACGGGATTGCCGTAGAAAAGATGGACCACAAGCGTCCGAGTCTCGAAGATATTTTGACGGAGGAAATTGCCCGTGCAGACGCTTAAGCATATCGGCATTATTGCTCTCAATACGTTTCGCGAATCCATTCGCGACAAGATCCTTTATAACATCGGCTTTTTGGCGATTGCGCTTACGCTTTTTAGCATTGTGCTTGGCGAGTGGTCGGTGTTTGACCGTGCCTACGTCATCAAGTCCACGACGCTTTCGGTGATGAGCCTTTCGGGCCTTCTGATTTCCATCTTTGTGGGCATTAGCCTTGTGCAAAAGGAAATCCAGAGGCGCACGGTGCTCACGCTTTTGTCGAAGCCCATTAGCCGTGCCGCGTTTATCGTGGGCAAGTATTTTGGACTTTTGGCGGTTGTCGCGGTGCATCTCGTGTTGCTTACCGGAATCTACTATGCAATCCTTTGGATTACAAATTCTAGCCCGACGGTGAGCCTCCTGACGGCAATCTACCTCATCTTCTGTGAGATGGCGGTTGTCATTGCGGTCGCACTCCTGTTCAGCAGTTTCAGTAGCACGGTGCTCTCAGCGCTCTTTACGCTTGGTGTTTATTTTGCGGGTCACCTGAGCGACCAGCTTATGGAACAGGTCAAGTTCGCAAGCCGCATGGGTGAACTGCGAGGTGCATCTTCTGTAATCCTTGAAAAGGCGGCGGTCGTGATTCACGCCGTGTTCCCTGGACTTTATCGCTTTAACGTGACGAACTATGTGGTACATGGGGTAGCGCTCCCGGACATGTATGTGTTCTGGAACAGCGTCTATGCACTCGGTTACATCGGCGTGTTTTTGGCCATCGCAAGTTGGTGGTTTAGCCGGAGGGATTTCCTATGAGAAACCAGTACATGGCAAAGGTTCTTGTGCACAACAAGGTTGTGTCCGAGGACCAGGTCAAGGCCCACTGGGGTGAAATCTCCGACTCGATGGATATCGGTCAGGTTCTTGTTCGTGCGGGAATCTTGAAACAGTCCATGTACGATAAGGTTCTTGCGTTTGTGAAGAACCTCGAAGCAAAAAACGCGAAGCCCGCTGAAAAGCCCGCAGCGTCAGCTACGGCTCCCGCGCATTCCACAGCAACTTCATCTACTTCCGCGCATTCTGCATCGGCTTCGGTGCGTCCCGCCGCTCCTGCGCAGCCTGCTCCGGCTCCGGTATCCGCAGTTCCTTCGGCCCCTGCGGTAAGATCTGCGGTTCCGCAGCCTGCCGAAGAGCCTGCCATAAAAATCGAAGGCAACAGCAGCCTTTACGGCGAGGCCTCCTCTTCTACGGTTGTCATCGAAAAGGTGGAAGGCCTTGAAACGACGAGCTTGGCGAATGTCCAGGTGCCTGTTGAAAGTGAAGCTCCTGCCGAAGAATCTGCGCCCGAAGAACTCCCGGCGCAGTTTGCCGTTGCCACCGGCGAGGGCGCGGCTGTCGAAGCGCCCGATGTTTTGCATCCGATTACGCCGCTTGCAAAAATCATCGCCTACGCCCGCAAGTTTAACGTCACGGACGTTTACCTGTACGCCGATCGCCAGATTACCATGCGGCAGTCGGGTGTGCTCTTTATCGCCTCTGAAAAGGTGCTTGACAAAACGCATTTGATGGATCGCCTGACCGAAGCTGCCGAAGGCTTTGCGGACGGTTACAAGGTCGTGGTCGGCCGCAATTTCAGCAAGACTTTTGCTCTCCCCGGAGTTGGCCGCGCCCGCATTTCCGTGACATGGAACGATGTTACGCCGAGCATTTCCATCCGCATCATACCGATGGAGGCGTCTCCGCTCGAAAACCTTTACTTGCCCGAGTTTTGCATGCGGTTTGCCACGCTTGACAGTGGCCTCGTGCTGATTGCAGGTCCGTCGTCGAGCGGCCGCTCCACGACGATGACCGCTTTTGGCGAATGCATCGCCGCGAACCGCCAGGTGTTCATCCAGACGGTTGAAAAGCCAATTGAACGCTTGCTCCAGAATCCGAATGGCTCCATCGCTCAACGCGAAGTGGGCTTGCATGTGCGTTCCGGTACGACGGGCATTGAACTTGCCATCCGCACGGGCGCCGACGTCATCCTCTTTGACCATCTTGAAACGATGGAAGAACTCTCCTTGCTCATGCAGGCCTCGAACGCGGGCGCTCTCGTGTTTGCTGTAGCGAGCGGCAACAACATCAACGCTCTTCTTTCGCGCCTCCTCATGTCCGTGCCGAGCGAGAACCGAGCCGCCTTTGCTTGCTCGCTTGCCGACCAGCTCAAGGGCGTCGTTGTGCAGCATCTGATTCCTGCTGTGCAAAACCAGGGGCTAGTGCTTGCGACAGAGGCCATGAAGGTTACTTCTACGATTGCGGGCATGATTCGCAAGTGCGATGTCTCGCAAATCGTTTCTGCGATTAGCAACCAGAAGGATCAAGGAATTACGTTGGATGAATCCTTGCAAATGTGCGTGGATTCCGGTTACATTGAAGGCGTAGAAGCCTGGAAACGAGCAAACGACAGTCGTCGTTTTGCCTCTTACCGCAAGGCTTAAGCGAGGTTCGTCATGGCATCAGAAATTGAATCTCTTTTAGAATACGCGCTGAATATTGGGGCGAGCGATCTGATTGTGACCGAGGGCGCTCCTTCGGCTGTCCGGTTTGCGGGGCGTGTTTGCTCCATTCCCGAATCGTCAGCTCTTCCGTTTGGTTCCTTGCTTGAATTTTTGGGTTCGCTGGATGGCGAATCGGGATCGTTTATTGGGGGGCCTTGGGTAAATTCCAGGTGGCGTGTGAGGTATTTCCGCGAGGCGCATGGTAACGCCGCCATTTTCCGCCCGCTCATGGCGGAATGCCCGGAATTTACGACTCTTGGTGCGCCCGCAGCGCTCGATAGCCTGCTTGGTCTCAGTTCTGGCCTCGTGATATTTGCGGGGCCTGCATGTTCCGGGAAAACGGTGACAGCGACCTCTTATGTTTCGGCTTTGTGCTGTTCTGGCATTTTGCGATTCTGCGATTTGGACGAAGGCCATGAACTTCCTGTGAATACAGGCGAAAGCCTAAAGCTTGTCAATACGGTGGGCTTGGTTTCCGAAAAGCTTGAACAGGGCCTTCGCAGTGGAACGGACCTTTTCTGGCTTGGCGATTTTGACGGTTCGTCGTTGATTTCCGTTTTACGTGCTGCAGAGTCGGGCGCTCTAGTCGTCATGAATGTGACGGCGGGTAACGCGGTGGGCGTTATCGATGCGCTCCTTTCTGCCGCCGCTCCCGAAAATCGTGATCTTGTCCGTACGATGCTTGCAGCGGCTCTCAAAGCTGTTGTCGTGCAGAGACTCTTGCCCGCGGCAACAGAAGGCGGTGGCGCCGTTCCTGCCTGGGAAATCCTTTTTAATACGCAAAACGTGGCTGCTCACATTCGTGGTGGCGATCATTTCAAGCTTCCGTCCGTTATGGCAGCCTCTGCATTCGAGGGCATGCTTTTGATGGATGATTGCCTTGCTGAACTTGTCCGCTCCAACTATGTGGCAGCCGAAGAGGCAGGTAGGTATGTTTCCAATCCCGCACGGCTGGCTTAAAAGAACGCTCCTTTTGACGACGGCTATTGCCGCTATCTACGTGGCGCCTGCCCAGGCGGCACATTCCGCTGATGAAACTCTTTTGAGCGCCATGCAGCTTGTGCCCGATTCGCTACAGGCCAAGAAGACGAAGTCCGTACTTTATCTCGGTGGAGGCGAACGTTCGCCGTGGTTCCATCTGGGAGCCTTGTACGCTTTGGAAGAATACAAGATTCCAGTCGATTCCATTGTCGCCACTTCGTGGGGCGCCTGGATGGGGGCTCTTTGGTCGCTTGGGGTTTCTATCGACGATATTCAGCGCTTGATGCTGGATCCGCATGTCGCCGATTATTTGGGCGTCAATTCTATTCACGCTAAAACGGAGCATGATGCTTTTGCCCTCCCGCTCTCTGTCGATGGCGTTCCGTCGCTTCGTCAAAGATTTTCGTTCTATGCCGATACGGCGGGGAATGTCTATCGTAGCATGCATGCGCTTGAACCCGATACCGCCTCCATTGAGCGTTCGCTTTCGCGGCTGCGCTTCGAAGAGTCCCTTTACCGCCAGCATGGATCTTATCGTGTCCCCTTTACACTCTTGACTTGCGATAGCATCATTGAAAATCCGACGTATGACGACATTGTTAATTCGCTCCCGCTTGCCGGGAATGAAAAGTCCGGAGAACTTTGTCCGTACGTATCGCTTCCTCTTTTAAAAAATTCTCAAGAGGCGTCGCTTATCGTTGTTGCCGATCCTGTCCGCTATGAACTTGACGGAAATGCCGAGACGCAAACGATCAAAAAAAATGTTTTGTCGAAGCTTACCGATCAGGGCATTTTTGTAAGGGCGCATTCCATTCGCGATACCTCGCGCAAATCCATGATTCAGGCGGGCTTTTCGGCGGTGGAACGCAGCTTGCGCGAAATCATTCCGGCGGTGGATGGCCGCAGGGATTATGCCTCGAAGCAAAAATCCGAGGCCTGGTTTTCGTTTAATCCTGTTTTCGATAGTCTTTCGTCGGAACTCCATTCGGCGGTGTTGTCGTATTGGAATCCCAAGGATACCGGTTTTGCGGCACCGCGAAACTTTGCCTATGCCATTGCGTCCAGAGTCCCGTACGATACGGTTTCGCTCAACATGCAGAGTGATGGTGGGCTTTTGATTGATGTGGGCGTCCACCCGACATTGGATGTGGCTCTCGGCGGTTTTGGCTCTAACGTGAACGGGGCGAATGCGTATGGCGAACTCACGCTCAATTATGTGAACCAGATGGAAATTTCTTTGAAGATGGCAGGCTTTTACGGAACGTCGTCTTACGGGTTCCGCCCGCGACTGAAAATTTCGAACTTGATTAGTCGGCGCTGGAAATTCGGCTTTGGCTACGACTTGATGAAGTTGCGCTATTTAAAGGCTTTTGAGAACGATAACGTGCCGGGCGAGAACCGCTTTGAATTCGAAAGGCGCAATGATCTTTTCTTGTCGGCAACGTATGCGTTTGACAAAATGCAGTCCATCGAGGTGAAGTTCTTGTTTGGCAGTCACGAATTCGAACTTTCGCCAAGTGCGGTGCCCGAACACGACTTTTTCGATGACGATGTCTTTTTGAATACGAGTAGCAATTACGAAACGAGTCCTGCGACGCAGACCGTTCGCTATTCATTCCAGATTGGCGATGAAAAGCCCTGGTTCGCGTCAAACGGCATTGCTGCAAATGCCTTGGTTGGTATGAACTTGATTGGCTTTGGCTACCACCAGAGGGGTCCAATCCATGGCATTTACGCTTTGGATGGCAAGTTCTCCTACACGCCGACCCGGAATTCTTCGGTGACGGTTGGAGCGGCTATGGGCTTCGATGCATACCGCGATGGACATTTCAAGTTCCCCAAGAGCTTTGAAAATGTCGCGATGGAAGACCGTTATCGCTTGCATGTGGCGGCAACGCCCTGGTCTGAGGATTGGCTTGATCCTGAACTTGCGACACATGGTTACGCGATGCTTCGCCTGAATGGTGGCGTGCAACGATTTGGCTTTGGCGCCTGGCTCTCGTTTGCGTACATTCACGATTTTGAAGACAAGCCGACGGCAAAACTGAATTCAAACAAGTTTGTGTTTGAACCTGCTCTCCGCTATAAGTATCGCTCGTTTACCGTTTATGCGGGCCTGAATCGTGTTGTGGATACAGAAACCTTCGGCGATATCAAGCGCTTTAAAGACTATAGATACTTTATCCGTATCGGCGACTACAATCTGTTTAATTAGGAATTAGAAGTTGGAATAATCGCGGCGAAGCCGCCTAACTAAATTCTTCCAACTTCCTACCGTCTACTGTCTACTGTCTACTAACCACTGCGGCTCCGCCGCTACTTCTTCTCCCCGCGGTTCTTGGCTGCGACATCCTTGTACTTGTTGTGGTCGGCGAGGTTCGTGCTAAAGAAATGCGTGTGCGAACCATCGTCTTTGGCGACGAAGTAAAGCGCTTCGGTCTTTGCCGGGAAGAGCGTTGCTTCAATTGCCTTGCGCCCCGGATTTGAAATCGGGCCGGGCATGAGTCCCGGGAACTTGCGGGTGTTGTAGGGACTATCGCTATTCAACTGGCTCTTGTAGATCGGGCCGGTCAAGTTCTTGAAGATGAACCTGACTGTCGGGTCTGCCCCGAGAGGCATGCCGATGTTCAGCCTGTTGTGGAACACGCCTGCAATGAGGGGGCGTTCATCCGGGATGCCCGTTTCTTCTTCGACCACGCTTGCAAGTGTCAGCACGCGGTGCCAGTTCTTGAGCTTTTCCCACATGGGACTCTTAAGCGCTTTCATTTCGTCGCGGACCTTGAAATTGGCGGCGACCATCTGTCTCAGTATGGACTCCTCGTCGGAGTTGATGGCAAACGGGTACGTGTCCGGCAAGAGGTATCCTTCAAGCGAATTGCCTTCGATGCCGAGCGAGTGGGCGAACTTCGGGTCCTGGACTAGTTTGTTCCAACGGGCCGTATCAAGGTTCGGGAAGCTCTTTTTAAGGTAGGCGGGAATTTCCCAGGAGGCGCGACCCTCGGGAATCGTCACCTTGCGGACGGCGTTTTTGCCACTCTGGAACAGTTCGGCGAGTTTTTCGAGCGTCTGGTGGGCGGGAACCTCGTAAAAGCCCGCCTTGAGGGCCGGTTTGTTCATTTTGCACCACAAAGTGAAGGCAAAGTCGTCTTCCCAGATGCCTTTCTCTTGTAAAATTTGTAAAACTTTTGTGGGGGAACTGCCCTTTGGAATCTCCAAAATGACGGTATTTTCGTTGAGTGAAACGGCGCTCAACCGTTGATTTACGTGGAAATACGCAAAAACAGCGATTAAAACGAGGATGATGGCGGTAATTGAAAAAATCTTCTTCATTGCGTAAAAATTTAAAAGAAAATGCAACGGATTGGCAAAATAAAAGGTATATTCGTATAGCATTGTTGAATATTTCCCTTGTTTTGAGGATTCGCTATGAAAATGATGAAAAAAATTATGTTTGTCGCCTTCGCTTTGCTGGTTGCCTCGTCCTTTGCAGCCAAGAAGGTCAAGTCCAAGCTGGGCGATGTGGAACTTACCAAAGAAAAAGATGGTGGCTCCGTAGTCTGCACGGCTGGCTTTAACGACGAACTGACGGTCTTGAAGGAAGCCGATACCGAAGTCCTCGTGAAGGGTAGCTGCGGACAGGGCTGGGTTCCGAAGTCCAAGATCGAATACGTTGCCCAGAAGGCTGGCGACAAGTCCATGAAGTTGGAAGACGTGGACATTGTGGGCTGGCTCGATAACCCGAGCGCCGTGTTCGTGTTGGAAAACGACGACATCGACTTTGACGGTGTGAACATCGACCGTGACTTCAAGGAATACCTCCAGCACACGATGGACCGTGAAACGATTGAAATGCACAACAACGAAAACTAATTGTTGAACATTCAAGTATGTTTGACCCGTGGCTTACGCTGCGGGCTTTTTTATTCTCTAAGCTAATTCCTGATTTTTCAACTTCTAACTTGCACTTTCACTTCGTTCAAGTGCCAAAAGTGTGCAAGATTATGATGCAGCAGAATACTTGTATACTGATATATCATAACCGCAGCTACGAACGCCAACGGCGTTAAATGCTGGCCTCGGTCATGTCCAAGCAAGTTTGGCCGCGACACTCGACCTATGCATTTGTCCTACGGTCTACCCCCTACCCCCTACTTCCTACTAAAATTGCATATATTTAAATATTTGCATAAAATATCCCGCGATCCGTCTAAAAATACTATCTTTGCGCGCATGAATTATACACAAGGTGTAAAAGACGGATTTCCGATAGGGCTTGGTTATTTTGCCGTTTCGTTTTCGTTTGGCATTGCGGGCTCAAATTTTTTGTCGTGGCCGCTTGTGACGCTGATTTCCATGACGAACTTGACATCGGCAGGGCAGTTTGCCGGTCTCCAGATTATGACGGATGCTGCGGGCACGTTTATTGAGATGGCGCTTGCGACGTTCTTTATCAACCTCCGCTATTCGCTGATGGCAATTTCTTTGTCTCAGAAGGTCTCGCCCGATTTTGGTACGGCTAAGCGCCTTTTGCTTGCTACTGGCATCACCGACGAAATTTTTGCGGTGGCGATGTCTAAGAAGTGCGTGACGCCGATATACTTCCTTGGACTTTCGACGCTCCCTTACATTGGCTGGTCGCTTGGTACGATGGTGGGTTCGATTTGCGGTGAAATTCTCCCTGCGATAGTGACGAACGCCCTTGGCGTTGCGCTTTATGGCATGTTTGTCGCGATTGTCGTTCCGCAGATGAAGGTCCATAAGCCGACGATTTTTGCGGTCGCGATTGCGGTTGCGCTCAGCTGCGCTTTCAAGTTTGTCCCTGCGCTGAGTTGCGTTTCCGTGGGCTTTGCGATCATCATTTGTGCGCTTGTGGCATCTTTTTTGGCGGCAGCGCTTTTCCCGATGAAAAACCTCAATGATGACGAGGTGGCCAAATGAATATCGATATGCAGACTTATCTGATTTACTTGCTCGTGATGGCTGGCGTGACGCTCTTTTTGCGTGCGGTGCCATTCATTTTGCTGCGCAAAAAGCTCAAGAGCGTGTTCTGGAGTTCGTTCCTCGCTTATGTGCCTTATACTGTGCTCAGCGCGATGACCGTACCTGCGATTTTCTTTGCGACCGATAGCCGCATTACGGGCGCCTGCGCTCTCCTTGCCGCAGTGGTCGCTTCGCTCCTTGGCGGTGGCCTCGTGACCGTTGCTGCCGTCTCTTGCCTTGCGGTTCTGGGCGTTGATGGACTCATGCTGGTGCTGTAGTTTAACCAATGGCTATTGACCATTGACTAATGACCAGTAACCACACGCCTTTTATTATTTAAAAAATCTCCAAAACACAAGTTTCTACAGCCACTAAATTGTATATTCTTGCGTGTAATTTGTCGTTTTTCGTTATTTTGGAGCTGAAATGGATATTGGAGCCCTTCATTTTCAAAATCCCGAGGCCTTTTGGCTGTTGTTGTTTGTTCCGCTGTTGATTGCGCTTTATGTTTACCGCCAGCAGCGTCGCAAGAGCACGATCAAGTTTCCGGCGCTTGCGCTTGCAAAGAAGGCTGTGCCGAGCCGCCGCGTTCGTTTTAGACATATCGTTCCTGCACTTCGCCTTGCTGCCCTTGTGTGCTTTGTGGTGGCGCTTGCCCGCCCGCAGAATGCAATGGAAGTCGAATACACCTCGACCGATGGTGTCGACATCATGCTTGCGCTTGACGTTTCGGGATCCATGGGCACGCTCGACATGCTTACGCGCACCGAACAGGCAAAGCTTGGCGTGATGAATGCCGAACGCATCTTGAAGCGCGGTGAATATTGGAAATACAGCCGTCTGGGTTACGCGCAAGACGTGATAGCCGAATTCATTGGCAAGCGCCATAGCGACCGCATTGGCCTATCGGCTTTTGGCGCCCGCTCGTTTACGCAGTGCCCGCTTACGATGGATTACGGTTCCCTGCTTGAAATCCTGAAGGCAAGTGACGACCTTGCCCGTGATTCGCTTGTGAACAACAGGACCGCCATTGGAGATGGCCTTATGAACGCCCTTGCAAGGCTCAAGATGTCCGATGCCAAGTCCCGCGTGGTGATTCTCTTGACCGATGGCCGTGACAATGCTAGTGTCGTTCCGCCGGTGCGTGCCGCCGAAGTGGCGAAGTCCCTGGGCGTGAAGGTCTATACGGTTGGCGTCGGCAAAAAGAATGGCAAGATCCTTTCGTTCCAGCAGAACCCGTGGACGGGAGAAATCTCCTGGGGCGAGCGCGACATTACGCCTGAGGAAGGCATTGACGAAGATGTGCTCAAGTCTATTGCCGCAAAGACGGGTGGGCGTTTCTATCGTGCCGAAAACAAGGCCGAACTTGAAAAGATTTATTCTGAAATTGACGAACTCGAAAAGACTGAAATCGAGACGATTGCTTACGCCCGCTATGCCGAAAAATTCTATCCGTGGCTTTTGGTCGGCGCGCTCCTCATTTTGCTTGAACTCATCCTTGCGAACACCAGATTCGTGAGAATACCATAGGTGAGTTACGAGTTACTGAGGCCGCTTCGCGGCCGTTGTGAGTTCTGAGTTACTAGGGCCATTACGTGGCTGTTCAATGTCCTAAGTTACTAATTATTGAGGTTGTTTCGCAACAGTTTCAAGTTGCTAGAAATTTTCATATTGCAATCTCTAGTAACTATTAACTAGTAACTAATAACTAAAAAGCGCCTCTGGCGCTAATCCTTCGGTGCCGGAGTTTCTGGCTTGTAGCAGTTTTTCTTGGCTTCTGCAAATATTTGCGAAATATTGCTTGTGGAAATGTTCGAGATTTCGGCGTAATGCAAGCTGAAGGATATTTTCCACGTGGTCATCATGTCGGATTGCATGCTGTCGCGGTCGCATTCGCGCACGAGCTTTTGGCAGAAGGCCTCAATTTCAGAAACTTCGTCACGTTCCATGACGATGGCGAACTGGTTTTCGGCGGTTCTTGCTAAGAAGGCGTTCTGACCACGGCACTGACGCTTGAAGAACGAGGCCAGGTCTGCGACTACGCGGTCGGACATTTCATAACCGAAGTTGCGGACGATGGCCTTGAAAAAATCCACTTCCATCACGAGGATGAATAGACGCTTGCTGGAATCCTGGTGCTGCGTGATGTACTGGAGATAGTCGATCAGGCGGATCTTGTTGTTTACGCCCGTGAGCGGGTCTGAGGTGATTCTGTATTTCAGGAGCGTGACGTAGACGTGCAAAAGTGTCAGCGCGAAAATCGGATCGGTGAGTGGAACATCCGGGATGAAATACTGGAGGATGCAAGATCCGCTAGGCACTAGCGCAATAAAGGAAAGGTAGAGCGCCTCTCTTCTGTTTGTGGAATTTTTTTGCGTGACGGCGTGCTGGATGCCAAGAAACATCGTCGCTAAAATGTAGATGAAGTTCAGCCCGATGAGGAACGGCATCAGTCTCCGGAACTGGAGCGACGTCGTGTGGCAGTCGTTGGTAAATCCGTAGATGCTGATGCCTATGCAGATGAAAATGCCGATAATGCTCGGTGTCGAGAACAGCGGGAACAGGTGCTTGTAGGAATAAACGCTTTTGCGGATGCGCAGAAAAATGAATGAGAACCACAGCTGGGCAAGTAGCAGCGATGAACTCAAGCTTAGAGCGTACATGACCGCGTAAATGACGCAAATTTTTTGGTTGCTGGAGTAGAGGTCGCTCTGGACATGTACCGCATACAACATCTTTGTCACCGTGCTTAACACGATGTAGATGATGGTGTCGATGATGGTGAAGCCGAGAATGCGCTCTTCGAGGTGCCTGAGGATACTATCCTTGAACTGTAGCAGCGTAATGATGAGCACTGCTATGCAGATGATGTTGATTTCTATTAAACCGACGTAGGACATTCTCGCAACCTAAACCTTAACTTGAAATATAACTATTTGCAAGCTTTTCGTATGAAGACTTCGTGAAAAGAAATTTGAACTTAGTCGATGGTTGTTGGTCATTGGCCGCTAGATTTTATAATCGCGCCATAGGCGCCTGACCAATGACCAATGACTAACTACTAATAACCAACAGCTAACTTTTTCCCTTGCACTTTTGTATATTCTTGTTGCTTGTTGATGCAAGATGTTTTTATCGGAGTAGATAATGAGATTTGCAGAACCGAATTTTTTGTGGGGCCTTTTTACTCTGCCTCTATTTGCGCTTTTGTTTGTCTATGCGTACCATCGTCGTAAAAAACTGGCTGCCCGCTTTGTCTCGCTCTCTATGCTTTCGAAACTTTCGACGAGCGTTTCGCCGTGGAGGCGCCTTACGAAGGTCTTGCTGCTGCTCCTTGCCATTGCTTTTTTGTTCGTCGCGCTTGCGCGCCCGCAGTGGGGCCGCAAAATGGAGCATGTGGAACGCCGTGGCCAGGACTTGGTGCTGTTGCAGGATATTTCGCTTTCGATGCTTGCCGAAGATGTGAAGCCGAACCGTCTGGTGCGTAGCCGTCACGAAATTTCGGCGTTCCTCGAATCGCTTACGGGCGACCGTGTGGGCCTTGTGGCGTTCAGTGGCGAAGCCCAGGTGATGGTGCCTTTGACGCTTGATTACGGCACGGTGCAGATGGTGCTCCGTGAACTCACTCCGGGGTGGCTCATGCCGGGCACGAACCTTGAAAACGCCATCCGCAAGGGTATGACTTTGTTCAAAAACTCCGGTGGCGCAAGCCAGCATTCCGTGATGGTTCTCATGAGCGATGGCGAAGAGCTTGAAGCGGCGGCCGTGAATGCGGCGAAGGAGGCTGCTGAACTTGGCATCAAGATTTATACGATCGGCATTGGGTCTCGCGAAGGCGTGCCTATACCGCTCAAGGACAAGAATGGCGGTAGCGTCTACAAGAAGGACTTGCAGGGAAACATCGTGACGACCCGTCTTGAAGAAGGGACGCTCCAGGAAATTGCAAACGTGACGGGCGCACTCTACTTTTACGCAAGCCCTGGCGAGTTCCAGCTGCAAAAAGTCCTGACCGAGATTGCAACGCTCGAAAAGAAGGACCAGAGCAGCGACCGCATGGAAAATTACCAGGACCGCTACCAGATATTCCTTGGGCTTGCAGCCCTCCTGTTCTTGATCGAGGCTGTCATTTCGGAACGCGGTCGCCGCCGCAAGCAGCTCAACGGACGTTTTAGCTAGTTGCTGGTCAATGGTTATTAGCCATTAGATATGTCTTGCCCGCATGAATTGCGGGCATTTTCAATTTTAAAAAGGAGATTCCCTCCCCATACGCGGATCATGCTCACATAAGTGCTAGTAGCATTCAAGGCGAGTGTCGCGACAGGCTGCTTGCAGACTGTCATGATTGAGCCGAAGATGCTGACGCAAAGCGTCAAAGCACTAAGTGATCAAAGAGCTCAAGGCGGGAATGACATAGAATGAAAAAAAGGCCCGGCGCGCTTGCGTCGGGTCTTTTTCATAGGAGGGATTGAAGAAGCCTTCCTGGTGGGGCTGTGTCTCGACTGGAGAACTGTGCGGAAGCCGGAGGTTGGCTTACTACGCGTGTTGTGGCCACTAGGAAGGCTCAATAATTAATATATGACTTATTTCGGTCTGCGGATAGATAATCCCTAAATTTGTTGGTCTATGTTGGAATGTTCCTGTTTAGTTTACTATTTTCTACTTGATGAAAACGAATTACATGATTTCTTCCGCTTTTTTGGCGGCTTTAGTGGCTTTGACATCGTGTTCCCTGATGCCGAAAAAATCGTCCCATGTCAAGCATACTCCGAATATGTATGCTGCCGCAACGGAAAGTTCCAGTTCCGCAATGGGGATTGTTGGCGACTTGCCGGAACACTATAGCAAAATCGAGTTTCCGGAATACAAGTACGTGGCTCCTTATCCGAAAGATTTCCGTGTGGAAATTGCTGAAGGCATTACTGGCTATATCGTGAGCGATAGCTCGCTTCCGCTGGTTGATTTTACGGTGTATTTCGAGGAAAGCAACTTGCCGCAGGTCTTGAAGGATGAGGCTGCTTTCGAAATGGTCGGTTCCATGATCCGCCGTGGTGCTGGTGGCGGAATTACCCCGCACGCCCTTGAAGATTCTCTGGAATTTGTGAGCGCTTCCATTTCGACGAGTGTGGGGACTTACCTTTCGGCTTTTGACATCAACTGCCTTACCGCATATTTCCCGTCGATGCTTGAACTTTCGAAGAAAGTGCTTACCGACCCGTCTTTTGATAAGACACAGCTAGAAATTACGAAGGCAAACTACGTCACGGCTTATGAACGCCGCTTCGAGACTCCGGCCAAGGTGCTTTCGGCTCTCAAGTCCAAGGTGAACTATATGCCGAACCCGAGACTCTGGGATGCAAATTCTGCCGAATATAAGGCGGTGACTGCTGCCGATGTGAAGCGTCTGGCGAAAGGCGTGTTCTCTTCCAAGCACATTGTCTTTGCTCTTGCCGGCGATGTGAACCGCGATTCTGCTGTGGTTCAGTTAAAGAAGTTCTTTGCGGACTGGAAAGTAGAACCGCCAAAGACCGAAAAGCCAAAGCCGACTCCGCTTGCTTTTGCCCGCAAGCCTGGTGTTTACG
>Ga0265298_10006632_pt1 | contig 14241 bp, 12 predicted proteins | sample AusTroGonzalo_MG_3_FD_193486 | JGI IMG/M metagenome (GOLD analysis project Ga0265298, IMG submission 193486) | Bovine rumen microbial communities from tropical cattle in Woodstock, Queensland, Australia - Gonzalo_01 | ecosystem: Host-associated > Mammals > Digestive system > Stomach > Rumen ...
AACGACTACAACTACCACCACCACGACCACGACAACGACTACAACTACTACCACCACGACCACGACAACAACGACTACAACTACTACCACCACGACAACGACTACAACTACCACCACAACAACAACGACCACTACCACCGCTGAGCCTACTGAAATAAAGGAGATAATACTTGGCGATATCAACAGTGACGGAACAATAGACATATTTGACGTTGTAGCGCTGAGAAAGGCTTTACTTACCGGAAACAAGTCACCCGAACTCGACCTTAACTCCGACGGAGAAGCAGGCATTGCTGACCTTGTTAAGCTGCAAAGCTATATCCTCGGCACTAAGGACAACGACCTCACAAAGAAAACAATAACCGTAAAAAAGAACGGATAACGCAAAGCCGCTGCGATCGCAGCGGCTTTTTTCAGTATAATATGTAATCCTGAACGTCAGAAGGCTTTTCAGCGATATGATCTGCCCCCTCAGCTTCAAGCTCGGCACGTCCACGGAACCCCCATGCGCAGCCGATACACTTTATACCCGCATTTTTGGCGGTCTGTACGTCCACATTGCTGTCGCCTATCATATAAACTTCATACTCCTCGTCGGGAAGAGCGGAAAAAATCTCGATAAGTATGGCGCTGTCAGGCTTTGCAGGTCTGTAGCCCACGCCGCCGAGTATCTTTACAAAGTCTATATCAGGGAGAAGTTCCCATATTATCTCCCTTGCCTTGTCCTCGGGCTTGTTCGTGGCAACAGCAAGGATAACGCCGTTGTCTTGCAGCTTTTCCATTGTTTCCTTCATGCCGTCATACAGCTTTGTTTTATCGAGATAGTGGACATTGTAATACTCACTGAAAAGCCTGTGGAGCTCCTCAGCCTTGTCCTTTTTATCCTCGGGGAGCGCTCTTTCGCAGAGCTTTTTTACGCCGTTTCCCACCATAAGCTTATATGCGTCATAGTCATGAGTCGAACAGCCAAGCTTTTCAAGCCCGTAGTTCACAGCGTCGCCGAGGTCGCAGATAGTATCCGCAAGAGTACCGTCAAGGTCGAATATCGCAAGCTTTTTCATGGCTCACTCACCTATGAGCTTTCTTATTTCGTCTGGAGTAAAGACGTATTCTTTGCCGCAGAAATGGCAGCTCACCGCCGTATCCCTGCCCTCATCGGCAATAGACTTCAGCTCGTCCTTTCCTATACTGATAAGAACTCTCTCTGTTCGCTCACGGCTGCAATCGCACTTGTACACGGGAGAAGCCGTATCCAGCACATTGGGTTCAAGTCCCTCAAGGAGCATATTCGCTATCTCCTCCGGAGTTATGCCCTCGTCCAGCATTGCTGACACAGGGCGAATCTTAGCCACATTTTTCTCGATGATATCTATGCACTTCTCGTCCGCAAAGGGGAGTAGCTGCACAAGGAAGCCCCCTGCCGCTTTTACGGTGAGGTCGGGATTTACAAGTACACCCAGACTGCATACCGTAGGTATCTGCTCGCTTGTTGCGTAATAGCTTGCGATATCCTCCGCTATCTCTCCTGAAACAAGTGGGATAACTCCAACGTATGGCTCTTTCAGTCCCATATCCTTGACTACTGAAAGAGTGCCGTCACGTCCTACAGCTCCGCCCACGTCAAGCTTTCCCTGAGCATTGAGTGGAAGCTCCACAACAGGATTGTTCACGCAGCTCTTGACATTTCCTCTGCTGTCCGCAACTGCCACAAGCTGTCCTGAAGGACCTCCGCCGTCCACACGGAGAGTAACGCTATCATCGTCGCCCTTGAGCATATAGCCCATAAGTGAAGCAGCTATGGTAAGCCTTCCGAGACCTGCCGTGATAACGGCTGAGGTCTTGTGTATGCGCTCTATTTCTGAAACTATATCCTTAGCGTCAAGTACCTCCGCAAAGGCTGAGCCGTCTGCGGATATCGCTCTGTACAAATTTCCCATTTTCATTGTCCTTTCAGTATTTCTGACCGCTTCTGATACACCTTGCTGCGTAGACTATACGCTGGGAATCAGCTTTCGGCGGTACAAAGGTATCGTCGCCGTACTTGCCCAGCAGCTCGAAGCCGCACTCGGAGAGAAGTCTTTCGATATCCTCCTCGCTGTACGCCTTTTCCGAAAAGCCGTCTGAGCTTCGGGAGTAAAGCCCGTTCTCCTCCAGCTCGAAGAACTGCAGCTCCATTTTCACTTCAAGAGTATCAGGGTCGAGGGTATTCTCCCACACACAGTAAACGTGCTCAGTCTCATAAGTAAAGGTATTGTTCGCCAGTATCTCCCTGTGCTTGTATGGAGTATTCACATCGAATATGAACAGTCCGTCCTGTTCCGAGAAAAAGGCAACTCCTTCAAATACTTTTTTCACGTCGTCAAGGCTTTCAAGGTGGTTTATGCTGTCAAGGGCGCATATCGTTACATCTACAGTACCGAACATATCCAGCTTCCGCATATCCTGACAGAGATACTGTATATCCGCTCCGCTGTCAAACTTCTTATCGAGAGCTATGCCCAGCATTTCGTCGGAATTGTCCACACCTATGACATCGTAGCCGAGACCAGCCATGACCTCGGAGATACTTCCCGTACCGCAGGCAAGATCAAGGAGGATATTCTCCTTTGTAGTCTTGAAGCGCTGTATTATACTGTGGAAATACTCTCCGCGCTGCTTATAGTCTATATTTGCGGTAAGCTCGTCGTAATACCGCGCAAAGGTACTGTAGCCGCTCATTTGTCCACCCTCCTCCGCGACTTTTTCCGGACTTAAACAACGGGCTGACGCCTATCGGCGCAGCCCGTCACACGTTCTTCCCCCTAAGGAAAAGCAGCCGTTTTCAGTTATAGTTTTTTTCGCTGGAAGGCTCATCGTCTGATGTCGGCTCCGTAGGGATCTGTTTTCCGTCGGAAACTATCTCGCCTTCCTTGTTGCGTATCTCTCTTGATGTAACTTCACCGTCGTTGTCATAGTAGACATACTCTATGCGTATCTCGCCCTCTTCATCAGTATACTGATGGATACTGCTCTTCAGAACGAGCTTTTCCGATCCGTTCCACTCATATGTTTTGGATTCGTACTCTATATTGTCGTCCTTTTTGTCATATACGATCACAGCGCCCTTGTTCAGTTCATCAAGCTCTACAAGATTCTTCAGGGAATTCAGCTCCGGCCATGTGGTATATATACCCTTTTCATAGTCATAACGGTAATATCTTCCCGATTTGTTGAGCTCATCCTGCTTTTCGATGATAAAGAGATCAGGATATCCGTCGTCATTAAAATCAGCCTTAACGATAAAGTCGTCCAGCTTCTTGGTATGATCCTTCTCGATCGCCTCTGCTATCTCTGAAGTATCAACGTCCCTGAGCACCTGTACCGTTACTTCCTCACCGTTCTTGTCAGGACGCATGACCTTTATCTCGTTATTATCATCTGACTTTGTATCAAATGCCAGACTGATCTTACTGTAATCCTTAGGATCAAACGTAGCTGTCTGTGTAGTAGGCTCAGTAGCAGTCGTAGAAGAGCTTGAAGCTGTTGTGGTAGTCCTCTGTACTGACGGTACAGACCTTGTAGTGCCGTGTACTACTCCGTCATTCGCGGCTGTAGCTCTTGTTATCGTCGGTGAAGTCACCTTGTTTGTGCTATGAGCAGCTGTAGTGCTTCCCGACACCTTATTGCCTGCCGTCTTTGTGGTAGTGGCATCTACAGTAGACATCTCGCCTGTAGTCACCACAGTCTCATACGTAAGTACATCAGTAGTTGTACCGTTTACCGAATTGGAAACTATATTTACATCTTTATCCGTATCAGGCTTTTCCGTCACAAGTCCGCATCCCGAAAGAAGTGCAAGAAGAATAACGGGAAAAATGAGCTTTTTCATATTGTCACCTCATAAAACCTTTCTCTCTCCGAGATACCATGCAAAGCCTCAGCAGACAGACTGCCGCAAGACCCCCGTTCCCTTCGGCGGCCCTCAGAAAGCAGCGTCCGTTTCTGCCGCAGCAGAACACAGTATAAAAAACCATCTCTCATACCTGTCAATTTCTGATCCCCTGAGACCGGTATCTAACCGGTCCTGAAAGAATGCGGATGCTCCGCATTCTGATTATTTCGCAGCCATGTCCTTTGCCTTGCAGCACTTCTTGTATTTTTTGCCGCTGCCGCATGGACACGGATCGTTATCGCCTATTTTCTTTGAACGGATCGGCTCGTCGGAAAAGCTTCCGTCGCCTGCTCCGGCATTCGGTGCGTCAGGCTGTGCTACCTGTTCACGCTCCGGAGCCTCGTTCTTCTGGAGCCTTACTGTAAGGAGCATACGTATCGTATCCTCGCGGATAGAGTCTACCATAGCGTCGAACATCTCGAAGCCCTCGTAACGATACTCTATAACAGGGTTCTTCTGACCGTATGAACGGAGTCCGATACCCTTCTTGAGTTCTTCCATATCGTCGATATGAGCCATCCACTTTGTATCAACTACCTTGAGAAGTATAACACGTTCGAGCTCACGCATGATCTCCGAGCCGTACTCCTCTTCCTTAGCCTGATAGATCTCCCCTGCCTTGTTGCTGAGAGCGTTGACGATATCCTCCTTGGATACCTCCTGAAGCTCTTCATCTGTAAAGCTCAGATCCTCAGGACCTATGAGCCAGCCAAGGAAATGCTCCTTGAGTCCGACTATGTTCCAGTCGTCCTTGACCTCGTTATCAACAAGGTATGCGTCAACTGTAGTATTTATGAGATCCTCCATCATCTTGAGAATGCTCTCGTGGAGGTCCTCACCGTCAAGCACCTGAGATCTCTGCTTGTAGATGATCTCACGCTGTGTATTCATAACGTCGTCGTAGTTGAGGACGTTCTTTCTTATGCTGAAGTTCTGTCCCTCGACCTTCTTCTGTGAGGACTCGATTATCCTTGTGAGCATCTTGCTCTCAATAGGAGTATTCTCGTCTACATTGAGGGTCTTCATAAGGTTCTCAAGGCGGTCGCCCGCGAATATACGCATAAGGTTATCCTCGACTGAGAGGAAGAAGCAGCTTTCGCCCTCGTCGCCCTGACGTCCTGAACGTCCGCGGAGCTGGTTATCGATACGGCGTGATTCATGACGCTCAGTACCGAGGATATAGAGTCCACCGGCTTCCTTTACGGCAACAGCCTTTTCCTTGACCTCTGCGTTATATTTGTCATAAAGCTCACGGTAGAGCTTTCTTGCTGCGATTACTTCCTCATCGTCAGTATCAGCGAAGCCGATAGCCTCTGTGATGATCTCCTCAGGGATCTCACGCTTTCTGAGCTCGGCTCTTGCCAGGAACTCAGCGTTACCGCCGAGCATGATATCGGTACCACGTCCCGCCATATTCGTAGCGATTGTAACGGCGCCGTACTTACCTGCCTGAGCGACGATCTCAGCTTCCTTTGCGTGCTGCTTTGCGTTGAGGACCTCATGCTTGACGCCCTTTCTCTTCAGCATTGCGGAAAGGAGCTCAGACTTCTCGATGGATACTGTACCAACGAGGATAGGCTGTCCTTTATCGTGACATTCTATGATCTTGTTTATGATAGCGGCATACTTTCCCTTTTCAGTGGTGTATACCTGATCGTTGTGATCGATACGTATTACCGGCTTGTTCGTGGGAACTGCGATAACGTCGAGCTTGTAGATCTCCTTGAACTCGTCCTCTTCTGTCATAGCAGTACCTGTCATACCGGAAAGCTTTGTGTAAAGGCGGAAGAAGTTCTGGAAGGTTATAGTCGCAAGGGTCTTGGACTCGCTCTTGATCTTAACGCCTTCCTTAGCCTCGATAGCCTGGTGGAGACCGTCGTTGAAACGACGTCCCATCATAAGACGGCCTGTGAACTCGTCAACGATAATGATCTCGCCGTCCTTGACAACGTAGTCGATATCGTTCTTCATTACGCCGTTAGCCTTGATAGCCTGATTTATATGGTGGAGGAGGGTCATATTCTCAGAGTCCATAAGGTTCTCTACCCTGAATGCCTCCTCAGCCTTCTTGACACCGCGCTGTGTGATAGTTGCGGTCTTTGCCTTTTCATCTATGATGTAATCCGCGTTTTCGTTGACGGATTCCTGATCCACCTTGTCGTCCATTTCAACTACGGTAGTAGCGGTAAGTGTCTTGGCAAAGCGGTCAACGATAGCATAAAGGTCTGTGGACTTGTCGCCGCGTCCAGAAATGATAAGAGGTGTACGTGCCTCGTCGATGAGGATAGAGTCCACCTCGTCCACGATAGCGAAATTCGGAGCACGCTGAACACGCTCTTCCTTGTGGGTGACCATATTGTCACGGAGGTAATCGAAGCCGAGCTCGTTGTTGGTAGCATAAGTAACGTCGCAGTTATATGCCGCACGGCGCTGATCGTTGTTGAGTCCGTGAAGGATACATCCGACTGTAAGTCCGAGCCAGCGGAGAACCTTTCCCATTTCCTCAGCCTGTGTCTTGGCAAGGTAGTCGTTAACGGTAACTACGTGTACGCCAAGTCCTGAAAGAGCGTTGAGGTATGAAGCAACGCAGGCAACCAGAGTTTTACCTTCACCTGTCTTCATTTCGGCGATACGTCCCTGATGAAGAACGATAGCACCGATTATCTGTACGGGATAGGGCTTCTTTTCGAGAACTCGCCATGCAGCCTCTCTTACTGTTGCAAGAGCCTCAGGGAGGATATCGTCGAGAGTTTCGCCGTCCTCAAGTCTCTCTTTGAATTCAGCAGTTTTAGCTTTAAGCTCTGCATCTGAAAGAGCCTGGTACTCCTCGTCGAGTTCAAGCACTTTATTCTTTATCGGCTCTATACGCTTCAGCTCACGGTTCGAGTAAGCGTTGGCGCCGAAAATGTTTTTGAATAAACCCATTTTAGTTTTCCGCCTTTACTTTATTATAGTGTAGGTCTGATAAATCATATAAATAGACATAATATATTTTACAACAAACGACAGTGTTTGTCAATACCTATAATATAGAAATAGCGGACCAAGTCCGCCATTTCGTCAAAAATCACATAACAAAGCGCCAAAGGGCAATAACTTGGTTGCCTATAGTCATTATCCCGGCAAAACTCCGTGAATTGATGTATTATCTTAATAAAAAGCCCCGGGGCTATCCCCTGACAATAAATGAGAAAAGCGGCTTTGCCTTACTTTTTCTGCCGCAGGTCTGGAAGCGGCAGAACAAAAACCCCTTTCGGGCAAAGCCTTATGCGGCACCTCTGATGCCGTTATTTTATCTTTTCTCTGATAATCCCTGTATCATGCGCAGATGAGCGTTTTTTATCATAACTATATCATGATATGATGATACCATTCCCACTGATTTTTTTCAAGGAGACAAATGTCACTTTCACAGTGACATTTGTCACTTTTTTGTTGTAAATTTAAAAAATATATGTTATAATGCGGATGGTGATGAATATGCTTATGATATCGATAAAGGATATGGACAAACGTGAACTTCACAGCCATGCCCACAGGCTCCTCAGAGAATGCCTGCGCCCATACAGTATAGACTATGGCGAGGATACGCCTGTGATAAAAGGTAAAATGGGAAAGCCCTCTCTTGAAGGCTTCCCGGATATACACTACAACCTCTCCCACGCAGACGGGATAGCCGCCTGTATCGTTTCCGGCAGTGAGTGCGGGATAGACTGCGAAAGGATAAGGGAGTACCGTCCTAATGTGATGAAAAGAGTCTTCTCGGACAGCGAGCGCTCAATGGTCGAAAGCGCTGCGGAAGAAAATAAGAATGAGCTTTTTTTCCGGCTCTGGACGCTGAAGGAAGCCTATGTCAAGGCTATCGGTATCGGTATCTCATATCCTATGAACACGGTGGAATTCAGCTTTGAGGACGGCAGGATAACCGCAAACAGGGAGGGCTGCCGCTTCCGTCAGTATATTGTCAGGGACCGCAGATTCGTGATCTCAGTCTGCGAACTGACCGATACTTCTTTTTAGAATGTTTTGTGGAACTTCGGCACGATATGACTTTTCACGACCTTCCCCTGCTGTGCAAAATTCCTAAATTAATAAATAAAATTCGTTCAAATCGGGAAAAATTACGATTAATACTTGCATTGCCGCCGTATTTAGGTTATAATAATAACAAGCTTCTTGTTTGATCCATAGCGTTCCATCAGAAGTATTCCACAACAGCGGGAGGCTGATATTATGTTCGATAAAACAATGACATTCTCCGTCAATGAGGACAAGGAGGCAGAGCTCAAAAAGAATCTCACTATCATCTATGACGCTCTGACACAGAAGGGCTACAACCCCGTTAATCAGATAGTAGGATACATTCTCTCCGAGGATCCTACATACATCACGACATACAACAACGCAAGAAGCCTTATCCGTCACATTGACCGTGACGAGCTTTTACAGGTGCTTGTGAGGTCATACTTAAATGCATAAAATCAAAAGACGGTCCGCGGACCGTCTTTTTTGTTCATATATGAGTTTGTCAGTATGGTCTGAAGCAGATATTGAGATCAACATCTCCCTCTATACCGGGTATCCTTCCGGTGCTGGAATACTGCCATATCTTGAAATCATAGTAGTAGGAAGGCTTTTCGTCATACTCAGCCAGCCAGAAATCGTAATCCTTCACACGCGGAAGGTCCAGCTTGTGCATGGAAGTAGCCTTGTTCTGATATATCATCGGAGTATATCCCGAATCCTTCACCCTTTCGCAGAAAGCCACACAGCAGTCCGCAAGAGCTTCAACGCTGACCTCATCGGTACGTGCAGCGTCATGTACTATCTCCCAGTCGTAAACCACGGGATATGTGATATCATAAGGCGCCAGTGCGTCTATTACAGCGTCGGCTTCCTCAACAGCCTCGTCAGCATTGGTCGCCTGCGAATAGAAGTATGCGCCCACCTTTATGCCGGCTGCCTGAGCTCCCTCGATATTCTGCTGAAAAGCTGAATCATATGTAATTATTCCGTCGCCATAAGTACGGTAGCCTATGCGTATGAAGGCAAAGTCTATACCCGCCTGCTTTACCTGAGTCCAGTCGATCTCTCCCTGGAACTCGGAAACGTCAACACCGGTAGTTGAAACTGCCTCGCCGTTTTCCATGTAGTAAGCATAACCGTTGCGCATGGTTATTTTGTCCGTGTCAATGGTGCTTGCCGGAACATCTGAATAGACCGGCACAAAGATCTCACCGTAAGTATTGTCCTGCATGAGTATCTTTTTGCCGTCAAGCTGATAGAAGCCTTCCTCTTTTTCTATGACTGCCCTTCTGCGGACCTGCGGCTTGTCGCTGTTGGCATTTGCGGGCACAGCATCTCCTCTGCCGCGTATCAGCCCCACAAATATCAGAGCGATAATAAGGATCAGTATTATCACGGCTTCAAGGATAGCAATGCTCCTGAACCGTATACGTCTTTTGTTGTCTGCCATTTCTTCCTCCATGATATTTTTTCTGCAAGTATATAATATCATATTTCCCGCCATTTGTAAACATTTTATTTCATGGAAATAATAACTCTTTTGTCACAAAAGGCGTTTTTCACTCAGATTTCAGTATTCTTTCATTGACAAGCGCAGTTTTTTGTTATAAAATTATTATATAAAATCATAAATCTGTATGTAAAAAGGAGTAAATCATGAATTACAAATACAAGACAAAAATGGTCTGTTCACAGGAAATAAGCTTCAATATCGAAGGCAATGTCATAACAAACATTTCCTTTGTAGGCGGCTGTAACGGCAACCTGAAAGCTCTCTCGAAGGTGCTTGACGGCTGGACCGTCGAGGAGATCGAGGCGAAGCTCAAGGGCAATATCTGCGGTGTAAGGAGTACCTCATGTGCCGATCAGCTCTGTATCGCAGTCCGCAAGGCTTACGATGAGCAGAAGAAAGCATGATCCGGTAGTCGGCACAGGTCTGCTGAGGTGAAGCAAATGAGCAATCCATGGAAAGAGATCAGCCTTAACGATTATGAAGAACACATGAGACTTGATTCTATTATTCATAATATGAAAAACCGGGAGCGCTTATGCTCTCGGTTTCTCTTTTATTTATTCTGATATTCTGAAATTACTTTAAGAATATCTTCACCATATTTAGAACATCTTACCTCTCCGAACCCATTGATTCTTTTCATTGCTTCCAAGGTTTCGGGGGGGCTCTTTACAATTTCCTCCAGTTGGGAATTGTTATAAACCACATACGGCTTTACTCCTTCTTCTCTGCTCTTTTTTAACCGATAGTCTTTTAGCGCCTTATACAGCGGAGTGTCTTCAATTTTTGCGGCAGATTCAACAGGTGCGCTTATGCACAATTCTTTTGTTTCCTCAGCTTCATTTTTTTCATATACTGATTCCAAAATGCTTTTCTTATATTTTTCTGTATAGTCTTTTTTATTGACAACATTTCTTTCGAGAAAAAAATCTGCAAGCTCCTTCATTTCCTTATCAGACATACTGCTTGCTGTACTAATATTTTGAAGCACTTTTATGTAGCTTATAAGACCATCAACCTTAACCACCTTTTCCTTTATATCCTTTGGTGCAAAACGCATATCAAGAATCGAATTTGGATTTGCAAGAACGATGATGGATTTGTAAAATTCATCAAAATGTTTATCAAAAGACGAACGTAAAAGCGATGGTTTCGCTTCTCGGCGCATTTCATGTATCAAATCAAGATGACGTTGATTCTGAGTAACAGGACTGTATATTCCTTTCTTTATATAACGATTTCCAATCTGAATCTTCCGCGTAAAATTTCCTTGATTATCAATAGCTATATCACCATAAAGGTTTTTACATTCCATTATTACAACCATTTTTCGCGTTACGACAAGATAATCTATCTGTGTTGTCAATCCGTTCTTCTCAAAAAACAGATCATGAAGAATATACATTGGAATGTGACAGTTTTTAAGCTCAAACATCAAAGATTCTTCACCATATATTCCACATTGCACATTCTTTATATCCTGCTCAATCTGTGTCTTAACGTCGCCTTTTGCTTCCTGCAAAAGCAGATTCAGCTGTTCCAACTGCTTTTTTGCTTCGCTGTCCTCTTTTAAAATAACCGGTTCTCTAAGCTTATCAAATATCCCCATAAGACAGTATCTCCTTTTAATTGAAATTTTAATAATATTATACCATAATATTATTAGATTATCAATAAAAAAAGAAATAATTCACAAAAAAGTTATATTTAAAAAGACATCAAAAACTTATTCACAAACAAATTAGTAACTATCTTTTACGGTTCACAAAATCATTTATGCCGCTGAAAAGAGTGAAAGCTACCTTTTCGCGGTATTCCTCAGTATTCAGCAGTGCAGCCTCCTCAGGGTTCGATAAAAAGCCGCATTCAGCCATTACCGTAGGATTGTCGCTGTAATAGCACAGGAACAGCTCCTTGCCGCAAAGCTTTATCTCGCGGTCGTTTTCAGGCTGCAAAAGGCTCCTGAATCTGTCCTGCAGCATTCCTGCCAATACCTCGCTGGTGCTGTTGCTTCCGGAATAAAACATCTGCGCACCGCTGTACTTAGGGTCGGTGAACTGGTTCTGATGTACAGATATGCAAACCGCATTGCTGCTCTCATTGAATATGGCAAGGCGATTATCCATATCAGAGCTTTTCTGCTCGGCTATACCTTCTATGCCTGCGTCGTGTATCGACTTGTCACTTTCTCTTGTCACCTTTACCTCATAGCCGTTAACTTCAAGCAGGTCACGGAGCCTCAGCATTATATCGAGATTTATCCCCTTTTCCGGGACTCCCTCTGCCGATGTACAGCCGCCGTCTATCCCGCCGTGACCGGCGTCCAGAACTATAACAGGCACTTCGTTTTCCATATCAGTAACGGACACAGGCAGCGCTCCGTTTTCCGTCCTTTCAGCAATACGTGACGCTCCGTACAGTGTAAACAACGCACATCCGCACATTAACACTCCACCGACTATTTTTCTGTGAACTCTTCTCATTTCAGTTACTCCTTCCGCTTATGCAGTATTCAGTCACTGAATAATATTCACACCTTCGACTTTATATGATAAAATCACGCTCAATATCCCCGATTGCGGAACGGTTCTATGATATGCATTTACATTGTATCGTTGATATGCTATAATGACATTATAATTTATCTGAATGTCCCTGAAATCGGGCAATTATTGCTTATATCACAAAAAAGAGCTGCGATATGCAACAGGAGGTCTTGCATGAACAAAAGGTACTTAGATCGCTTTATATCAGCAATCACAAGTTTGGTATTAATGTTTTCAATCTGCAACTTTTTCCGGAAGGATCTTATAGAAGCAAAATCAATTTCGGCTTTAACAACTGTTACGGCAAAAAAGCATGATACTTATGAAAAAACTGAAAATCCATTTAACTACCAAGACAACATGGAAGTCCCATATGATGGTGCGCAGTGGGTACAGCCTAAAGAATGGAATTGCCCCGCTATCAAGCCTAAGGACTATAAAGGCGGTATAATGCTCTATTTCGATAAGATCAGACTTGAACCTGACTATGCTAAGGGGAAGGTTCAAAGGGTATATTTCAGCATAACAGGTGCAACAGAACCTGTCAGCAGCATTAAGCTCCATATCTTTTATGATACCCGCCTGACCGTTAAGGAAAACTCAAACGGTGAAGTCATAACCACAGGCAAGGGATTAAACAGTTTTACAACAGGTTCAGCAATGGTCGAAGAAGGACAGCTTGTATTTTATGCATATTCTGAAGATACTCTGCTGAATAACAGCAGTTTGTTCACTATTGATTTTGTTGTTCCCGAAAATGCCGAGGGAGGCGAGGTTTATCCCTTTGGCATTTCATATTCAGATGACGGAACAGCTCATGATGCCTTTATTGATTCAGAACAGAGCGACGCCGGTAAGCTTCAGATGACCTACGTTTTCACTAAGGGTATCTACAATGGCTATATAAAGATACAAGACGAGACAAAAACCACGACAACTGCAACTACATCTGCCCCAAACGTATCTCATGTTGATTATAAGCCCGGAGATGTCAATAACGATGACCGTATCGATGCCGTGGATGCTTCATCAGTTCTGTCATATTATGCAAAGATCTCAGCAAATCAAGATGGCGGATTCGACGAGGCACAAAAGCTTGCTGCTGATGTAAACCACGACGGCTTGATAAATGCTGTAGATGCATCGAATATTCTTGCATACTACGCATATGCTTCAACAGCAACAGAAGATATTATGTCAATAAAAGAGTATATAAAAATAAACAATAAATAAAGCAAACGATATCTTTCTGTTTACAATGGCACAAGCTCATTTTGCCGCCTGTTTCTGCTACCATTATTATATATTTCAGTAAAAAAACAAGGGCATTACATCATAAAGGAATGCTCAAGTCAAGGCTGTTTTTTCTTTATAAAGGCAAAAAGTTTATAACCGTAAAGCGGTCAGCGCATTCTGTAAATTGTGACAAATAATCTTGACATGCAGCGCAGAATAATATATAATAATATTACAAATGCAGATAGACAAAGGGAGGGAATATCATGCATAAAAATTATAAGAAGATCATTGCAGGATTTCTGGCAGCTGCTATGATCGTACCTACCACTGCCGGTATCGCAAATCCGCAGAACACATATGCACAGGAGATCTTGGGAGAGACTACCTTTGACAATAAGATATTTCCGTGGCATACTGCGGAGGCAAGCCCTGCAAAGCAGTATTTTGAGCTTTCTGAGGGAGCTGTCCGTATTCTTATCCAGGTGCCCGAAGGTGCTGACAAAGAAAAGTGGGATCTTCAGTTCAGGCACAGAAACCTTGGCTTCCAAAAAGGACATGAGTACAAGGTAAGCTTCAAGGCAAAGAGCAACAGAGATGGCTTTGAGCTTTGCTCAAAGATCGGAAACATCAAGGGTGACGAAGAATACTTCGAGCTTGACGGGGAAACCAATAGTATGCATATGGGACCTCATATGGGAGGTCAGTGGTATATGTCAGCTGTAAAGCTTTCGACCGAATGGCAGACTTATGAGGGAATATTCAAGCCTACCCGGGATCTTGATGCTGTTGAATGGGTGTTCCAGTATGCAAAGGGTACTAAGTATCAGGGCAATGCTCAGGCAGGTGATGAGCTCTGGTTCGACGATATGTCCATCTATGATATGACAGAAGACATATCATACCCGTCGAAGCAGAAATTCGGATATACAGCACGTGGCTACAGCGGTCTGGAAAATAATTACATCTCTGTGAATCAGCTCGGATAC
>Ga0265298_10006634_pt1 | contig 14237 bp, 15 predicted proteins | sample AusTroGonzalo_MG_3_FD_193486 | JGI IMG/M metagenome (GOLD analysis project Ga0265298, IMG submission 193486) | Bovine rumen microbial communities from tropical cattle in Woodstock, Queensland, Australia - Gonzalo_01 | ecosystem: Host-associated > Mammals > Digestive system > Stomach > Rumen ...
CGTAGGTTTCGCCCGCTTCAACGGTCAGAGCGTGGGTATCGTGGCTAACCAGCCTTCTTGCTATGCTGGTGTGCTCGACGTGAACGCCTCTCGTAAGGGTGCCCGCTTCGTACGCTTCTGCGATGCCTTCAATATTCCTATCGTATCATTGGTTGACGTACCGGGCTTCCTGCCAGGTACTGGTCAGGAGTACAATGCCGTCATCCTGCACGGAGCCCAGTTGCTCTATGCCTACGGAGAGGCTACCGTACCCAAGATCACCGTTACCCTGCGTAAGTCGTACGGTGGTTCTCACATCGTGATGGGCTCCAAGCAGCTCCACACCGACTTGAACTACGCATGGCCCTCTGCTGAGATTGCCGTGATGGGTGCCAGCGGTGCTGCCGCCGTGCTCTACGCTAAGGAAGCTAAGGCCAAGAAGGAGGCTGGTGAGGACGTGAAGGCCTTCATCGCCGAGAAGGAGGACGAGTACAACGAGCTCTTCGCCAACCCGTACCAGGCAGCCAAGTATGGCTACATCGACGACGTGATCGAGCCTCGCAACACCCGTTTCCGCATCTGCCGCGGTCTGGCTCAGCTTGCTACCAAGCGTGATGCCCTGCCCGCCAAGAAGCATGGTAACATTCCTATGTAATTCTGAACGCTTATGAACAACGAAGTATATGCTGCCATTGCCATGGCACTCCACGAGCATCTGGGCAATAATGTCCACGACGTGGAGACAGGCATTATAACCATCAACGCACATCCCACCCAGTGGAATGGTTACGCGCAAACATTCACACAACATCCCTAAAGCGTATGAAAGAATACAAATATACCATCAACGGTAACAAGTATGAGGTCGTTGTAGGCGATATCAAGGACAATATCGCCACACTGACCGTCAACGGTGAAGAATATACAGTGGAAATGGAGAAGCAGGCAGAGCCAGAGAAGAAAAAGCCCGTGGTGAAAGCCGTTGCTTCTGCCGCCAGCGATGATGCGCCTGCTGCCAGCAAGGGTGCCGTCAACAAGGCTAACGCCATCAAGGCTCCGCTGCCTGGCGTGATCACCGATATTCTCGTCGCCGAGGGCGATGAGGTGAAGGCCGGTGATACCGTCGTCGTACTCGAAGCCATGAAGATGGCTAATAACCTGGCCGCCGAGAAGGACGGAAAGGTGACAGCCGTCTGCGTCAAGATCGGTGAGAGTGTCATGGAAGACGACGCCCTGATCGTGATCGAGTAAGTATCCACTACATCTATAGTAAAAGAGAATGGGCCATCACCCATTCTCTTTTTTGTTGTGGACAAACAAAAAAGTCCGCTGGTATTCCAGCGAACTTCTCTGCGGTGCGTACGAGATTCGAACTCGTGACCTCCTGCGTGACAGGCAGGCATTCTAACCTACTGAACTAACGCACCATGATGGAGCGAATAAGATTAAAAAATGCGGTGCGTACGAGATTCGAACTCGTGACCTCCTGCGTGACAGGCAGGCATTCTAACCTACTGAACTAACGCACCAGAAAGCTCTCTTTCTTATTAGCGGGTGCAAAGGTACGATAAAATCCCGAAACCGCAAAACTTTTTCCTAACTTTTTTAGTCCCCTCTTCAAAAAACGAGTTGCATCAGCACTGCGTCACGATACTCACGGCCGTCGTAGAGCCAGTCGCTGATGGTAGATGAAGACCGATATCCCTGTTTGCAGAACAATTTCAGCGAGGCCTCGTTCTTGGCATCGACATAAGCGAACAACTGGTGGAGGTGAAGGGTATGGAGAGCATAGTCGGCAATGGCTGTCAGGGCACTGCTGCCATATCCCTGACGGCGGAAGGCATTGAGGATGATCAGTCCCACCTCCGCACGGCAGTTGTTTGGATCGAAGTTCACCAGATCGACAATGCCTACAGTGTCCCCAGACTGGTTCTCGACCATCATCCTGACCTGACGATCCACATAGATATCGTTAGTGGCCGTGGCGATATAGTCGTGAAGGGTATAGCGTGAATAGGGAACATTGGTGGCTCCCACGTTCCACAACGTCATATCATTCTCGATCTTATAGAGCAAGTCGAGGTCTTCGGGTTCCAAGGCTCGCAGTCGTATCTCAGGGGTTGTCATCATAGGTGAAGCTTTTTGCGGAGTAAGTCCATCACAGCGATAGAGGCACGGAAATAGATGGCCATCTTTACCGGCATGGTATAGAAGAAACTCAGATGACCGTAGTGCTTACGGAAGAAGATGAGCATGGCCTGATAGAAGATATGGACATAACGGTAGTCGCTCTTCTGCGTCGATTTGCCCTTGAAATGGATGATGGAATACGGGAGGTACCAGTTCTGCCAACCACCTTTCAGAAGACGGTAGGAAAGGTCGATATCCTCACCATACATGAAGAACGTCTCGTCGAGCAGACCGATCTCGTCCAGGGCCTTCTTACGCAACAGACAGAAAGCACCGCTGATGACCTCTATCTGCGAGGGCTGATCCCAGGGCAGATGACTCATGTAGTAACGCTTCGTAAAACCCAGCATCTTCAGGCACGACACCCACGGCGTGGGAATGGCGCGACGCGACTCTGGGGCCAGTGTACCGTCGGCATTGTGCATCATTACCCCTGCCCCACCCGCCTCAGGATGACTGTCCATAAAGGCCAGTGACTGACGAAGGGTATCTTCTTCAACGACGGTATCGGGATTGAGCAACAGCACATACTCTGCCTCAGACTGTCGGATGGCGATATTGTTGGCACGGGCAAAACCTACGTTCTCTGGACTCTCTATAAGCCGCACCCACGGATAATCAGTACGTACAACGGCGACACTATCGTCCTCAGAATGGTTATCGACGACGAACACCTCACCCTCAATTCCCTCCAGGGCTTTCTGTACACTCTGCAGACACTGCTCCAGATAGGTGCGTACATTATAGCTGACAATAACAATGCTCAGTTTCATGCTTCATCAGAGGTTTCTGCCAAACAGCGGTTAAGACTGGGGAACACGAACGGCAGACAGAGCAACAGCATGACTGCTAAGTAGCCGAATGTCGTATTCATATACCAATAATATAATAAGGTGTCAACCACCATCGGTACCTCTAAGATCAACAGACGGATAACGCCCCACTTCCACATGGCGGCCTCCTCACGGCTGACAAGATCGTTGTGTACGGCCTTGAACTTAAACAGCCTCAGTCCTAAGAAGGCTGCTCCCAGTGAGATAAGTTCCATCAACGCTGTCAGGATAAACTCCGACTGTTTCTGCTCTTCCAGCACGCCAGCAGTCAGTACATCCGTCTCGTAAAGCAGGATGACCACCAGTGCCAAAGCAGCCAGCGACATATATATAACAGTCAGTTTTTTACTAATTGATCTCATTCTATTCAGTTTTTCTATTTGTCTTCAAATAATGTACGGTTGGTAATGGAGCGGCCCAAGGTCACTTCATCGGTATATTCCAATTCATTGCCAACGGCGACGCCACGGGCTATTACACTGATCTTGACATCAAAGGCCGCCAACTTACGGTAGATATAGAAATTGGTCGTGTCGCCTTCCATCGTAGGACTCAATGCGAGGATCACCTCCTGTATGCCACCATCAGCCACCCGCTGCACCAGTGAGTCGATCTCGATGTCGCTGGGACCGATACCATCCATCGGCGAGATGATGCCACCCAGCACATGATAGAGACCATGGAACTGCTGGGTATTCTCGATGGCCATCACATCCTGGATGTTCTCCACGACGCAGACAGTCGATGCGTCACGACGGGGATCAGCACAGATGGGACAAACATCGGCATCACTGATATTATGACAAGTGTGGCAGTACTTTACCTCGTGCTTCATCCGATGGACAGCCTCTGCGAACTGCTCCACATCGGCATCCTCCTGACGGAGCATCCAGAGTACCAGCCTAAGCGCCGTCTTACGTCCGATGCCAGGCAGTTTAGAGAACTCCGACACGGCCTTCTCCAGCAGTTGCGAGGGGTATTGTTGTTGTATCATATTCCTTTCTTCAATTTTCAATCTCTGACAGTTCCAGCCATCGCATGGACTTCTCGTCGAGTTCGTCCTTCAACAGAGGGAGCCGCTTACTCTTCTCTGTCAGTTCTTCCACAGAGAGTGTACCTCTACAGAGGGCTTCTTCGAGTTGATGCTGTTCTTCCTCCAACGCAGCGATATCTTTTTCCAACTGTTCGAACTCACGTTTCTCCTTATAGGTCATCTTCCGACGATCACCAGAGTTTGACGGTTTCTCGGATTTCCTGTGGCTTGCGGAGTTTCCCGTTTCCTTAACCTGGCTTTCGGCCTTTGGCTGAAGAGCGCTCCACTGGCGGTACTGCGTATAATTGCCTGGGAAGTCCTTGATCTCACCGTTACCCTTGAAGACCAACAGATGATCGACCACCTTATCCATGAAATAGCGGTCGTGGCTGACGACAATCACACAACCAGGGAAATCCTGAAGATATTCCTCCAGAATCTGCAAGGTGACGATGTCGAGATCGTTCGTCGGCTCGTCAAGCACGAGGAAGTTCGGATTCTTCATCAACACCGTACAGAGGTAGAGTTTCCGTCGCTCGCCGCCACTAAGCTTATATACATAGTTATGCTGCTGCTCGGGCGTAAAAAGGAAATATTGGAGGAACTGTGAAACAGTGAAATGCTTGCCACCCCCCATATCGATGTACTCAGCAATATCTTTCACCACATCGATCACCTTCTGCTGCTCGTCAAACTGCAACCCTTCTTGCGAGAAATAGCCAAAGCGCACGGTATCACCGATATCGAAGCGCCCGCCATCCACTGATTCCATGCCAAGGAGCATCCTGATAAAAGTCGATTTACCCGTACCGTTGTTGCCAACGATACCCATCTTCTCAAAACGGGAGAAGTTATAGTAGAAGTCCTTTAGGATCACCTTATCGCCAAAAGCCTTGGAGACATACTGACATTCGAAGATCTTGCTGCCAATATAGACATTCCTCGACTTGAGACGGATCTGCCGCTCCTCGATCCGCTGTTTGGCCACTTTTTCCAACTCATAGAAAGCCTCTTCACGGTATCGGGCCTTATGTCCACGGGCCTGAGGCATCCGTCGCATCCATTCCAGTTCGGTACGATAGAGGTTATTCGCACGGGCAATCTCTGCATGACGATTATCGATACGTTCCTGTCGTTTCTCTAAATAGTAACTGTAATTACCACGATAGGTATAGATGGTCTGGTCGTCGAGTTCCAAGATTACAGAACAGACCCTGTCAAGGAAGAAGCGGTCGTGCGTCACCATCAACAGTGTCTTATTGCCTCTGTTCAGGAATCCTTCCAACCACTCAATCATCTCCAGATCCAGATGGTTTGTCGGCTCATCGAGAATCAGCAGGTCAGGATCAGTAATCAGCACATTGGCCAAGGCTACGCGTTTCTGCTGTCCACCACTGAGCTGCCCCATTGGTTGCTGAAGGTCACTGATCTTCAACTGCGTCAGGATCTGTTTGGCTTTCAGCACTTTTTCAGGATCGCCCTGATGATTGAAACAGGCATCAAGCACACTTTCTGCCGGATCGAACACTGGTGACTGTTCCAACATCCCCACTTTCAGGTCACGGCGGAAGATAATATCTCCAGAATCATAACCCTCCTTGCCTGAAAGCACAGACAACAGCGTCGATTTACCCGTACCGTTCTTGGCAATCAGTCCCACCTTCTGCCCTTCGGCAATGGAGAAACTGATATCCTCAAACAGTACTAACGACCCAAACGACTTCGTCAACTGTTGCACGTCAAGATATGGGGTATCCTTGGCCATCTGTTATGCCTTCAGATTCTTGTTGATCTGTTCAATATAGTCGAGCACTTCGTCGCGCCCCTGTTTCTTTTCTGCAGAGGTGATAAACATAGGGGGCAGTTCCTCCCAAGTCTCGCTTAACACCTTCTGGTAGGCTTCTACATTCTGCCTCACTTTCGCCGCTGACAGTTTATCGGCTTTCGTGAAGACGATGGCAAAAGGTACACTGCTGGTACCTAAAAACTGGATAAAATCCAAATCCACCTTCTGAGGCTCCAGTCTGACATCCACCAGCAAGAACACATTCACCAACTGCTGGCGCTGCAGGATATAGCCATTGATCATCTGCTCCAACTTCACGATCTCCTTCTTCGAGCGCTTGGCAAAACCGTAGCCGGGCAAATCCACCAGATACCACTCATTATTTATAATAAAGTGGTTGATGAGCAAAGTCTTGCCAGGCGTAGCTGAGGTCTTAGCCAGTTTCTTGTTGTTCGTCAGCATATTGATCAAACTCGACTTGCCCACATTGGATCGTCCGATAAAGGCATATTCAGGTTTATTATCCATAGGGCACATCGACTCCATAGGAGCACTGATCGTGAATTCCGCTTTCTTGATTTCCATCGTCTTTTTCTTTATTTTGGTTGCAAAGGTACAAAAATTTATCGGGATTATTTGGAGAATTGAAAAATAATCCGTAACTTTGCATCGTTTTTCAAAACATTGCTTCCGGTCGCGAAGCATTTCCATCACATTTTTTCAATCAATAAGGTAGAAATAATATACCCATTTTATATGTACACAAAAGAAGAATTAGAAGCTATGGAGATACCCCAGCTGATGGGTATTGCCAATGAACTGGGAGTTACCGTCTCACAGGACAGTGCTCTCGAGGATGTAGTCTATGCCATCATTGACAAGGCCGCAGAAAACAGTGCTGCCGGACAGTCGGATGACGCACCTAAGCGCAAAAGGACACGCATTGCAAAGAAAGATACAAATAAAGTCTATACGGTAAAAGGGAAAGATGGTGAGAACCTTGATACCAAGAGTAACCGCACCAAGAAGACTGAAGTTCCCTCACTCTTCTCTGATGAGCCGCTTCCCGTTGCTACGGAAGAGACAGAACCAGTTCCTGAATCTGAAGAGAAGACTCCCAAACGCCGTGGCCGTAAACCCAAGGCTACCGCTGAAATTCCTATAGAAGATACTGCTGCCGAAAGCACAGAAGAGACACTGCAGTTGGAGGATATCATTCCTGAGGCTGTAGGACTTGCTACAGCCAATGATGAAAATGATGCTGAGACAGCCAATGCTGTACAGATGCTCCGTGAAAAGATGGCAAGCCGTAAGGAAGAGGAGTCCAAAGAGTCTGTGGTCTCTGACGATGAGGTATGGGACGGAGATCCTGACGATGGTACAGACTTTATTACGGTGGTCGATATTCCCATTGAAGATCATGAGGCTATCCCCACCCTTGACATCTTTGACCGTCCGATGGCACAGCAGCAGGAGACAGAACAGCCTTATACCGCCAAGGAACAGAATGTGCCGAAATATGATTTCGCTGACTTCATCACAGGCAACGGTGTACTGGAATGTCTGACTGACGGATACGGATTCCTCCGCAGCTCGGATTATAACTACCTGTCGTCGCCCGATGATATCTATGTATCACCCCAGCAGATTAAGAAATATGGGCTCAAGACTGGTGATGTTGTAGAGTGCACGGTTCGTCCGCCACATGAGAATGAGAAATACTTCGCCATGTCCACCGTCAAGAGCATCAACGGACGTGAGCCATCGGAAGTACGCGATCGCGTGGCCTTCGAGCACCTGACACCGCTCTTCCCAGAGGAGAAGTTCACACTCTGTGGTGATAAAGACACAACCAATCCAAGTGTCCGCATCGTGGACCTCTTCTCCCCCATCGGTAAGGGACAGCGCGCACTCATCGTCGCCCAGCCTAAGACTGGTAAGACCGTCCTGATGAAGGATATCGCCAACGCTATTGCCGCCAACCATCCCGAAGCTTATATCATGATGCTGCTCATCGATGAGCGTCCTGAGGAGGTGACTGATATGGCCCGTACGGTCAATGCTGAGGTGATCGCCTCTACATTCGACGAACCTGCCGATCGTCATGTGAAGATTGCAGGTATCGTACTGGAGAAGGCCAAGCGCATGGTAGAGTGCGGACACGATGTGGTTATCTTCCTCGACTCCATCACCCGTCTGGCCCGTGCCTATAACACCGTTGCACCAGCCTCTGGTAAGGTGCTTACCGGTGGTGTTGATGCCAATGCACTCCAGAAGCCGAAGCGCTTCTTCGGAGCTGCCCGTAATATTGAGGGAGGTGGTTCACTGACCATCATCGCCACAGCACTTGTCGATACTGGTTCCAAGATGGATGAGGTGATTTTCGAGGAGTTCAAGGGTACTGGTAACTCTGAGATTCAGCTAAACCGCTCACTCTCCAACAAGCGTATCTTCCCGGCTATCGATCTGGTATTGTCTTCTACACGTCGCGACGATCTTCTGCATGACGAGACCACGCTCAACCGCATGTGGATCATCCGCAAGTTCATCGCCGAGATGAATCCTGTAGAGGCCATGAACACAATCCGGGATCGTCTCGTGACAACCCGAAGCAATGAGGAGTTCCTCATGTCGATGAATGGATAAATAAAAATCCCCCGCTCAGCCGAGCGGGGGATTTTTGATTATATAAATAATATTACTTATTTACCTGGAACTTAGTGTCACCATCCTTGAAGAAGGCGTTAATCTGCTTAGCGGCAGCAATACCAGCGTTGATGTTAGCCTCGGCTGTCTGAGCACCCATCTTCTTAGGAGTAGAGAAGTAACGGCCTTCGAACTTAACGAACTCGTCGTTGGCATCAGGCATAATGTCAGTAACGAACTTCAAGTCCTCGCGCTCAGCCATCAACTTAATCAGCTCAGGCTCGTTGATCACTTCCTTGCGGGCTGTGTTCACCAGAATACCACCCTTCTTCATCTTACCTACCAGAGCGTAGTTGATGCTCTGCTTGGTCTCAGGTGTTGCGGGGATATGCAGTGAAACGACATCACAGGTCTCGAAGAGTGCATCCTGATTGGCGACAGCGTGAACACCAGCCTTCTCGATTACTTCTGCAGGACAGAAAGCATCGTAAGCATAAACGTCCATACCAAAGCCCTTGGCAATACGGGCGACATTACGGCCAACGTTTCCGAAAGCCAAAATGCCCAACTTCTTACCTAACAACTCACTACCGCTCTTACCGTTGTAGAAATTACGAACGGCGAAGACCAGCAGACCGAACACCAATTCAGCAACGGCATTCGAGTTCTGACCAGGGGTGTTCTCAGCCACCACGTTGTGGGCGGTGGCAGCAGCGAGGTCGATGTTATCGTAACCAGCACCAGCACGAACCACAATCTTCAACTGCTTGGCAGCGTCGAGCACCTCGGCATCCACCTTATCCGAACGGATAATCAGGGCGTCAGCATCCTTCACTGCGTCGAGCAACTGAGCCTTCTCTGTATATTTCTCCAGCAGGACAAGTTCATTGCCTGTGGATTCTACTTCTGCCTTAATACCATTCACGGCTGCTGCTGCAAATGGTTTTTCTGTTGCAACTAAAACTTTCATATACCTTATTAAGATTAATGATTAGCTTCGAATTCCTTCATGCATGCTACGAGGGCGTTGCAACCTTCGATAGTCTGAGCGTTGTAGCAAGAAGCACGGAAACCACCAACAGAGCGGTGACCCTTCACACCAACCATACCCTTTGATACGGCGAAGTCGAGGAAGTCTTTCTCCAGCTCCTTATACTCTTCGGCCATCACGAAACAGAGATTCATCAGTGAACGATCCTCTGCCTTGGCAGTGCCTTGGAACATCTTATTGCGGTCAATCTCGCCATAGACAATCTCTGCACGTTGATGAGCCAGTTTGTCCATAGCCTCTACACCACCATTCTTCTTGATCCAGCGGAGGGTCTCAAGTGCAGAATAGATGGGAACTACAGGAGGCGTATTGAACATAGAGCCCTTATCCACATGTGTACGATAGTCGAGCATCGTGGGGATCTCACGAGGAGCCTTACCCAACTTCTCATCCTTCAAGATGACGATGGTTACACCTGCCATAGCCAGATTCTTCTGGGCACCAGCATAGATAGCATCGTACTTCTTCACGTCGATAGGACGGCTGAAAATATCTGAAGACATATCAGCAATCAGGGGAACATTCACGTCAAGATCCTTACGAATCTCTGTACCATAGATGGTATTGTTAGTGGTAATGTGCAGATAGTCGGCATCAGCAGGAACGCTCCAGTCCTTGGGAATGAACGTATAATTGGCATCAGCTGAAGAAGCAACCTCAACAACCTCACCGAAAAGCTTTGCCTCCTTCATAGCCTTCTTAGCCCATACACCAGTATTCAGATAAGCAGCCTTCTTAATCAGGAAGTTATAAGGAATCATACAGAACTCAAGGCTTGCACCGCCACCAAGGAAAATCACAGAATAGCCCTCGGGAACATCAAGCAATTCCTTCACAAGAGCCACAGCCTCGTCAACGACAGGCTGGAAATCCTTTGCACGGTGGCTGATCTCCATCAGAGAGAGACCCGAGCCATTGAAATCAAGACACTGTTGAGCGGTCTTCTCAATCACCTCACGGGGAAGCATCGAGGGACCAGCATTAAAGTTGTACTTCTTCATTTGATTGTTTATTTTTAAATGGTTTATATTCTTGTTTTTGAAAAACGCTGCGAAATTACACTTTTTATTTGATTTAGCCAAATATTTGAGCAGAAATTCACAAAATTATTCATTTTTCTTTCATTCTGTCAAGCCGACTTAACAAAAGCCTTACCCTTCTTGTTCCTTGAACATATCCTTAATCTCGTCTATCTCTTCTTCGTCGAACCACTTGGAAAGCTTTTCTTTTGCCTGTTCCACGATCGTTGGATCAATGTCTGTCCAAACCTTCTTCAAAACATACATCAAAACGGCAAAGTCATCCGTAAGGCCTGCTATGGGAATAGCATCAGGGATCACGTCCAACGGACTAATCATATAGCCGAGGGCACCGATGATAATAGCCTTGTCAGTCTTGCTAACGCGGTCACTCTGAAGAGTATAGTACAAAATCAGGGCCGCATAAACAAGCTTTGCCCCAGCCCGTTTTGCGATACGCGAAATCTTCTCTACAAATTCTGACTGTGAGAATTTGTTTGCATAACTCATAAAATCGGGTAATTCCATAATTCTTTCGGTTTAGTTTATTTATTGATTCTAATTATTCTGATTCCAGTATGTGAGGGATGATGCTGCAGGTACTGGAAAAGCGACATCGGCTCCTCTACCACTTTCTTGTGCAGTTGGGAAGCGTTCAACAGATGCAACTCTCCGCCTTTCCATATGGCAAAGCCAAGATGGGCAATATAAAGTCCTTTCTTATTACAGGTGATGGCGATGATATCTCCATCACGCACAACCTTTTTCAACTGAGCCGCATCCCTAATAGCATTCTTAGGGATATACCAGAAGCGGCCACCTGTCACACGCTGCTCCATCTCACGGATTTTAGCCACGTACTCAGGATGGTTGCGCAAGGCTTTATAGCTTTCAGGATGCTCGCTCATATAAGTCACACAGACCTGTTGTAAGGCAGTGAACGGTGGATTCGGTGCCTGTATCTCCGTGACAATATCCGCAGCAGAGTTGGCTGTGATCCATTCCGAGAAATAATGGATACGACTTGTATAAGTATCAATACGACCATGACGATAACGCATAGCCACCAGTGCATTCAGATAATCACGCCAAGAATAAAGATGACGATAGGCACAGAGCGTCAGTGCAGTGACTGTCTCTACTAACGTCGTACAATCCAACTGGCGGGTATTAACCACCAATTGTTCGTCGTCGTTGATCTCCAACGTATGGGCCACATACGGTACTCCTATGAACTTACGCGCAAAGAAGAGCGGGTAGTTGGCTGAAATCGGCAGACGGCGTGCCTCTTCCAGCAACTGGCAGACAAAAGCACTGTCCTGAGGTTGGGCACTCACCTGTCCTGTCGCAGCCTGAGCTACTACGCTCATCCATACACCTATTATAATATATAGAAGTCTTCTCATTTTTTCTTATACTTCTTCTTTAGCACAAAATTGTAACCCACATATACAGAGACAGTTCCATACATGTTGTTAGCTTTAAAGCGCGACGTATGATAATTATTAGTTCGTAGAATCGCACTTGCCCCTGCATACCAACGGACGTTATTATATACCAACGCAAAACGACCGATTAAATCAGGATTCACCTTCCCGATATCAAACCCCTTCTCCTCGTAGGCCGTATTACCATAGCTCGACTTGTAAGCAACAGCCAACTGTCCACTGGCACAAAACAACCAATTCTTGGCAAACACCCAGTTGTAGGCATATCCGGCCGAAAGCATATAGTCATTGTACTTGATGCTGTTAAACATCATACCGCTATCCAGTTTTACCTCTTGCCCTGTAGGCATTCGGCTGTTAAGAGCCTCCTGCAGTTCCTTGTAGTCGAAATCGAGTGTATTGTGCGTATAACCAGCACCAGCCATCCACGATCCACAACTTATCTTCTGGCAGGTGGATTGACTAAAGGCAGCAGGATATGAGAAATGTTCGTGATTGAATATATAATAGGCTGTAATACCAGTAATACCCATTTTTACACCGTCAAATGGAATCCCCTCGAAAAGGTCACCATTGATACCGTACCCTAACTTCACGTCACGTATCTTATAATCGCTACCCGATCGCCTATTATAATACACATCTACACCAACCTGCGAAGAGTAAAGACTCACATCAAACTCTTTCAGCAGACCACCCTTACTATTAAAGCCAAAATTCTTAATGTCAAATGTATAGCCAAGGAAAAGCCACCGCCATCCGAAATATGGTCCCACTTTTGTAAGGTCATCGGGAGCCAGTTCGATACTCTGTCCATTACTGCTAAGCACAAAGTTTTCAAACGTCCGCGTTGCCTGCAACATCACGGAAAACTCATAGTGATTCGGCTCAATATAATCGTCCTGTGTTTTGTCGAAACCACGAATGGTCTCACGTATCCTGCTCACTTCATTCGTTTTCACACTGTCGGAAGAGAAATCCTCCATCACCATCACAGTATCGACCATCTCGGCATGTGCCAGAGAGGCTGACAAAGCAAACAGCAACAATAGTATTCTTTCCAACATTTCCACCGCCCTCAGAACTTATTTAGTATTCGATCCATCACCCAATTAACAGGTGTGGCTGACACGCTCGTACAAGTACAGACACCCAATCCCTGAAGATGCTCAATCACATTTCTGATCAACGGATACTGCACATATGGGGGATTAGGTACCGTGATATGCTCATCCCCATGGCTCGTCTGCAGGCGGATAGGTTTATAGTCAAATACAGAGAAGCTCACTTGCCCTTCCGTTCCGATAATCTCTATACAATCCTCACGGGCGCTCTCATGTGCCAGATAACACCAAGAGCCACTACCCGGCAGTCCGTTTTCAAAACGGAAACAAGCGCTCACAGAGTCCTCTGCCTCATATAGCCCACCCCTGTTAGCACAGATTCCTCGGGCCTCAAGGATCACACCAAACATATCTTGCAATAAATCCAACTGATGAGGAGCCATGTCATAGAAATAGCCACCACCTGCAATTTCTGGCTGTAGTCGCCAAGGCAAAGGCTGACCGTTTTTCAAGGCCTCCGCATCTGAGGCTCTCAACGGCTCTGTATAGCGAATCTGTACATTTAAGATTTTTCCTATCTGACCACTCTTGACTATCTCCTTCACCTTCTGGAAATAAGGCAGATATCGACGGTAATATGCCACGAAACATGGTACGCCTGTCTGTTCCGATATACGGTTGATACGAGCACAGTCATCATAACTGCCAGCCAATGGTTTCTCAACATAGACGGGTTTTCCCATCTTCATTGCCATAATTGCATACGTAGCATGGCTTGAAGGTGGTGTCGCAACATATATAGCATTGACATCAGGATCATCTATCAGTTCCTGCGCATCAGTGTACCATTTTCTCACACCATGCATCACAGCATATGTGCGGGCTCTCTGTTCTGAGCGGCTCATCACAGCCTCCACTGAAGATCCTTCAACTTCACTGAATGCAGGACCACTTTTTTTCTCAGTCACCTCACCGCATCCAATGAATCCCCATTTAAGTTGCTTCATACTTACATTTTGCTGCAAAGTTACGAAAAATTGAGCGTAGAACAAAATAACTCGTTTGTTTTTTATGCAATGATAAAGTAACTTAACGTAATAGCATAAAAAAGCCCCGAAGATATTGTATCCTCGGGGCCTCACTCTGGAAAAAGACGGCGGCTTCCTACTCTCCCGCATTGCATTGCAG
>Ga0265298_10006635_pt1 | contig 14236 bp, 13 predicted proteins | sample AusTroGonzalo_MG_3_FD_193486 | JGI IMG/M metagenome (GOLD analysis project Ga0265298, IMG submission 193486) | Bovine rumen microbial communities from tropical cattle in Woodstock, Queensland, Australia - Gonzalo_01 | ecosystem: Host-associated > Mammals > Digestive system > Stomach > Rumen ...
TAAAGCAAGTTATAAAACAAAGGCTGCAGGTTGGCATATAAAGGGGCATCTCATTGAAGGAAAAGAAGTTAAAAATAAAAAAGGAGACCTTGTGCCAAGTAAAATAGTATTTGAAGAAAACAAAGAAAATTCTTCTGGGCAAATAGCAAATGATTCATGGCAGGAAGTTGCTTTATAGAAAATCATGAAAAATAAAAAAGGGTTTACATTAGTTGAAGTTATTATTTCTTGGGTAATTATCACAATAATTATTCTCAATGTTGCTGCATTTTTTTTATTTGCATGGAAACTAAAAGTTCAGTTTGAAGAAGACAGAGCGGTTCTTGGCATTTTAACAAGTTATATAGAAGCAAAAAAAGCACAAGTTATAGGAACAGCTGTAAACAGAGAGGGAAATTTATTTAGTAACAATCCCGTGTCTGAAATACAATATTGGAAAAGATATTGTATCAAAATGTGGGATTATACAAAAAGTGATGAACGAAATAATAAAGTTTACCCACCTTTAGTTTATCCTTTACTATCTACAAAATTTGATGACGGCAAAATTATAATTAATAAAAATAACCACGATGATAATAAATATGTTCAAATACAATACCAATGGTGCCAAATAGAAATTAAAAGAATAGAAACGACCGGTGATCCTGATGCACCTAAACCTCAATATTTTTTAATGCCATCTGTTTATGTTTGGTGCAAGGCTCCAAATAGTGATACAAAAATAGGTATGCAGGTAACAAATTCAATGCCTTGGAGAAATTACGAAAATGGGCAACTTGACAATTTTTAAAAATAAAAAAGCTTTTTCATTAGTGGAACTTATAATAGCTATGTTAATAGCTTCTATTGTTATGCTTTCGGTTTATTTTATGTTAATTGTAGCTTATAGCCAATTTAATGATTTAACAACAGAGTCGGAAAGGTTTAACAATTTACAAGTATTTGAACGGATGTTCCAACGTTCGGCAATGACATGCTCTTATTATAAAATAGATAGCGGTAGTTTTTATTTTTCAAACTCAAATAACACTTACGAAAAATATTGTTTTGAAAGTATTAAAAATGATGATTTTACTAAAATTAACAAAGCATCAAATGGATTAAAATCAAAAATTTGCAACTATGAAATAGAAAATTTATCAAATGAATTTACTGATACTAAATATAAAATTAACTTAAGTACATCTTACAAATTAGTTTATTACAAATATACATATACAAAAGGTAATACCGAAGGTTATCGTTCGTCGGTATTAAATTCATATCCAACCAATAGTAGCAACGAGTTAGAAGAAAAAGTTTTATTTGATAATATAGTAAAAATATATTATGAAACATCCCAAGGAACTATGGAATCAAACTTTAAAATTAACGATAAAAATTTACAAGATAATGAGTTATGGCCTCATCCAACAAGAACAGATGATTTTTATAAAATTTATACACCTTTTATAAAATTGATAATAGTTTATAAAGATAACAGAGACAGGTTAAAAAGGTCATATATAACTTGCAGGTTAAGGGGTATAGAGGGAATAGAACTTCAGTAAGGTATTTTTATGATAAAAAAAACAAAAAAAAACAAAGGTTTTATTTTAATTATGACACTTGTAATGGCAATGGTAATGCTTATTATATGTTTTGTCTGTTTAAAAATATTTTTAGCTCCTTATGTTGCAATACAATCAGATATTATAAAAAAGAAGGAATTTTATATGGCAGATACTGCAATTGAAGTTATTAGGGAACAAATTTCAAATATTTTTTATATACATCAACCTTCAGAAGAAGGCTGGGAGAATCTTAACAAAAAATATGCAAAGCTTAATAATACAAATGAAGATTATCCGTATAAACGTACTTATTTGCAAAGTGAAGAAAATTTAAAAAAAGATATAGATGCTTTACATGATGGCTCACAAGAAGTATATACACAGACACTTGATGAAAGTATTGAAGAAGATAAAATTTTTATAGCAAAATATAGTGGAGATTTATTTTGTAAAGATAATAAAAACACTTTGCCTTCGGTTTCAGACCCAATAAAAATAATTCCCGGAAGCGAGATAAAAAAATGGAATAAGGAATGGAAATGGGGTGGTATTAATACAAAGCCTTCGGTCGGTATTAATTCAACCGAAGTTTTTTCAGACAATAACTTTGATAACGATTTAGAAGCTTGGGCTTGGATAAAACAGGTTAAAATTAACAATGATGTAAAAATATCAACAGAGAATACAAATTCCGGCGATTTTTATAATTATACTGATATTATTAACAATACCAATCTTTTTTTACCAAAAGAACTACAAGGTGATAATAGTAAAAATATAATTGGAAATGATTCTGATGTAAAAAAACATATAAGAAGAAGAGATTATGTTATAATAGCAACAGCAACTCATAAAAAAAGTTATATCAAATTTAGGATGGAATATTATTTTTCATTAATATCTTATTCTCCTATTGCAGACGATATTTATAGTGACTGGGATGGTTCTCTTGTACCCAGATATCGTTTATATTTTAGAAAATTAAATTATTACTGGACAGAAGAAGAAGATTAGAATCAGCTTTGTAGGCTAATATGGAAATAAAATTATTTATTGTAGGTTGTGTTTTTTTTGTTATAGCTATGGTAATGATAGCACTAAAAAAACGGTTTATAAAAACACAAAAAGCACAGAAAACTTTTGAAACAGTCTATTCTTGGGTAGATACAATTTGGTCGGCACTTATCATAGCTTCGATTATAATGTATTTTATAATTCAAGCATTTAAAATACCTACCGGCAGCATGCGGGCAACTTTACTTGAAGGCGACCACCTTTTTGCAACAAAATTCATATACGGTTTTAGGGTTCCGTTCAGTGACGGTAAAAGAATTTGGCAAATAAAACAACCTAAACAAGGTGATATTATAATATTTCAATGCCCGCCGCAAGCACTTTCCGCAGCAGAACAGCTAAATGGGACAAAAAAAGATTACATTAAAAGGTGTATGGCAGTTGCCGGTGATAAAGTGGAAATAAAGAATAAAAAACTTTTTATTAACGATGTTGAAATTACCGAACCTTATGTTCAGTATGAAGATGAAAATGTATACCAAACATTCAGTTTATTTAATTCACAGGAAGAATATCAAAAAGCTTGGGAAAACGGAGAATTGGCAACAGTTTCCCCAGCATTTATAAGGGACAATTTCGGGCCGGTAATAGTGCCCGAAGGCCATTACATGGCACTTGGTGACAACAGAGATTTTTCTTTTGATTCAAGGTTTTGGGGTCCGCTACCTGACAAATATTTAAAAGGTAAAGCATTAATAGTTTACTGGCCGTTAAAAAGAATTAAAATTATCAATTAAAAAATGCAAAGCAGTTTTTGGAGGAACTATGTCCTTGTACATTTGGTGGATGGTAGCTTTTTTAGCTTTTTTGGCAATAGAAATAATTACACCGGGAACATTTTTCTTTTTATGTTTTTCCGTAGGGGCTTTATTTGCAACAACTGCAATATTATTAGGAACATCTTTATTTACCTCAATAATAATATTTTGTATTTTTTCGTTACTTTCCATATTTTCAATAAGGCCTTTACTTGTAAAATATTTTAAATCAAAAAAATTGGAAAAAACAAATGTTGATTCTTTAATAGGTTCAACGGCACATGTAATAGAAAAAATTTCACCTTCAACAGCCGGGAAAGTAAAAATTGCAGGTGAAATTTGGTTAGCGGTAAGTAACGAAACAATTGAAGCAGGCTCAACAGTTAAAATAAATTCAATAGACGGAACAAAACTTGTAGTTGAAAGGTTATAAAAACAGTTGAAGTATTGAATGAGTTTTTTAAAAAGGAGAATAAAATGATACCATTAGCAATTGCAGCAGTTGTTGTAGTTTTTTTACTTATTGCAAACGGAGTTAGGATTGTTCAACAATATGAAAAAGGATTGGTTGAAACTTTAGGTAAATATTCATCAACAGTCGGAGCTGGAGTCACAATAATAATCCCGATATTTCAAACTTTAAGAAAAGTTGATATGAGGGAACAGGTTATGGATGTTGCCCCTCAAAATGTTATTACAAAAGATAATGTTACGGTAACCGTAGATGCAATAATTTACTTTCAAATAACAGACCCGGTTAAAGTAGTTTATAATGTTGCAAATTTTGCACTTGCAGCCCTTAAACTTGCACAAACAAATTTAAGAAATGTTATAGGCGATATGGAACTTGACAGTACACTTACATCAAGAGAAAAAATAAATAATCAGTTACGGGCTGTTATGGATGAAGCAACCGATAAATGGGGTGTAAAAATAACAAGAGTTGAAATACAAAAAATTGACCCGCCGAGAGATATTACCGATTCAATGTCAAAACAAATGAAAGCCGAAAGAGAAAAAAGAGCAAACATTTTGGAAGCAGAAGGTTTTAGGCAATCTGCAATACTTAAAGCCGAAGGTGAAAAACAGGCAGTAATATTGGAATCGGAAGCTGCAAAACAAAAATCAATTTTAATTGCAGAAGGGCAAGCCGAAGCAATAAAAAGAGTTGCCGATGCACAAAAATATGAAATAGATACGGTTTATAATGCAATTCATCAAGGCAACCCCACGAACGATTTATTGGCAGTAAAATATTTGGAAATGTTGGGTAAAGTTGCAGACGGCAAAGCAAGTAAAATATTTTTACCTTTGGAAACATCCGGAGTAACCGCATCAATTGCCGGAATTGCAGAACTGTTTAAAGAAAAGAAAGAGGAAAAAAAGTAGGTTGCAAGTATAAAAAGAATTTGATATAATAATGAAAGTTTTTAGATAGCAGGTATGGGTGGATGGCGGAACTGGCAGACGCACAGGACTTAAAATCCTGAGGCTCGCAAGAGCCGTGAGGGTTCAATTCCCTCTCTACCCATATTTTTATTTGGTAAATTTATGGAACATATCCTTCTTGATTTTTCATCTATAGAACAAAATCTCAAAAATTACACTTTAAAAAACAAAGGTATTGCAGCAATTGAAATAGATAAAATTATCGGCAGTTTGGGAAGATATTTTGATTTTACCGAAACCCTTCTTCCCAAAAGAGATATTTTAACTACAAGGTATGAACGAATAAAAAAAATTATGACCGAAGGCGGCAGCCTTCCCCCCATTCAAGTTTATCAAATACTTGACAACTATTTTATAATAGACGGGCACCACCGGGTAGCGGTAGCAAAAAATGAATTAAATGCAAAATATATAGATGCCGATGTAACGGAAGTAAAATTCAATTTTGAATTGTCCCCCAACACAAAATATACTTTTAACAGTGAAAGCACAAAAGCTTTCCTTATAAAATTGGAAGCTTACTCTTTTGAAAAAAGCACTTATTTAAATAACAATATTTTAATAAAACCTTTGACCGTTACCGAACTTAAAAGTTATGCAACATTAAACCAGGAAATAGAAGATTTTAAAAAAAATTATAACAACGGAGAATTGGCAAGAAAATCAAAAATTTATTCTTCTTATACTTGGTATGCACAAATATTTTTACCTGCAGTTGACCTTATTGAAAAAGAAAAAATATTGTCCAAATTCCCGCATAGAACATATACCGATTTATATGTATGGATTCAAAGACATAAATATTTTTTAAGCCAGCAAGCAGGCCATGATGTAGGATTTGATTACACCGCACAGGATTTTGCGGAAAAATTTCAAAATAAAAAAATACTTAATATTTTGCCACCTATTTTTACCGATATTTTAAAACATTTAGTTAAATAAATTTAGGATTATTTAATGAAAATTCTTGCCGTATCCGATAAAGACGATTCAAAATTACAAGCTTGTATTTTGAAGAATATGCCATTTCTTCAAAATACGGATTTAATTGTTTCCTGCGGAGATGTTTCAAAACAGTATTTGGAATTTTTAGTTGACAATTTAAAAAAGCCTCTTTTTTTTGTTGAAGGCAATCACCAATTTTTACCCCCGCAAAATGAAACAGATAATTATTTAAACAAAGCATTATTTGATTTTTATTCCAAAGACAAATATATAACTTCCGGCGGAATAAATATTCATTCAAGACTTGAAACTTTTCAAAATTTTATTTTTGTCGGTTTTGAAGGAGCAATACGTTATAACAAAGGAACATTTCAATATACACAAAAAGAAATGGCAAAAATAGTTAACAAATTAAAATTTAAAATAAAATTAATAAAATTTTGGGATTTTATTTTAAAAAGAAAGCAAAAAGAAATTATAGTTGTAACACATGCTCCGATAAAAGACATACATGACAAACAGGATTTATGCCATCAAGGTTTTACTTGTTTTAAAACTTTTTTGGAAGAGATAAAACCTGTTTTATGGCTGCACGGGCATATCCATTTTGAAGGGCAACAAAATGCACAAATCACAAAATATAAAAACACTTTAATTGTAAATTGTTACGGATTTCATACCATAAATATAAACGATAAAAATATAGAAGTTACCTCAAACATCAAAAATTTACAATAAAAAAATCACTTTGCAATTTTTTGGTTAAGAAGTTATTATTACTTTAAAAATTCTCTTTTTCGCACTCAGTGTCGCCATTCGTTTGAAATTTTTAAAGCCGTCCGTCAACTTGAATTTTCCTAACATCTAAATGAAAACGGAAATTTCTTTAAACAGTGACGGACTAAAAAACTTTATAAGATTTATAGTTTTTTACTCTAAAAATTTCTGCACTCATAAGCGGCTCCAAGTCGTGCTTCAAAAGAAATTTTTAAAATTATCATTGTAGTTAATTATAAATTCTACATTGTAAATTATAAATTGTAGTTTTAGTTCCAATGTGGTAAAGCTCTGTAAGTTTTAAGTAAAATTTTATTACTTAATGCTTGTTGAGGACAATAAGATACACATCTTAAACAAAACACACATTTATTTTTAAATTCCGGAACTGTTTTTATTTCTATATTTCCCAAAGGGCATAATTTTGCACATAAACCGCAAGCATTACATTTTGTTTTGTCTATTTTAAATTTCATTATTTTTTTTGCAAGTTTTGTATTCCATAATCTTGTTGTAACGATACTTGAAAAATAAAAACATATCGACGAAAAAATATTAGTTTTTTTGATATAACCGTTACCGTTAATTATACCTTTGGCATATTCTTCAACCGATAATAAACATTTGGCAATTTTTTTCTTATTGGATTCTTCCCCGCGGACAAGTAAAAAATTATTAGGCATTATAAAACCTTTTGCACCTATAATTTTATATTTTTTATTTTCCAATATTTTTGCAACATGAGCTATCATTCCGCATGAGCTGTCACCCATAGTTGTAAACAAGAAAATTTTTGTTCCGTTACCGTCGGGCAAATTATCCAGCCAATTTCTGACAAAAGGATATGTATTCCAAAAAGCGGTAGTAAAACCTATACCGATAATTGAATTTAAATTTATATTCTGCGGGTTAACCGTTTCCATTTTTTGAACAGAAACTTCATTTGATTTTTCTTTAAAGACTTCCGCAATTTTATTTGCAACAATTAAAGTGTTTCCCGTTCCGGAAAAAACATAAATGTTTATCATAAAAACACTCCGTATTTTAGAAGATTGGAAGAGTTGAAGATTAGAAGAACAGAAGAAATTTTATATTTTTTAGAAAAATTGCTCTGCAATTTTTACAACTTAGCTTCCAATCATCCACTCTTCTAATCTTCTATTTTCGTTTTTTTAGCTTTCTCAATTGCTATATTCAAAAAAACTATATCACTCGGTTTTATACCGGGAATTCTGTTAGCCTGTCCCAAAGTTAAAGGCTTAACTTTAATTAACTTTTCTTTGGTTTCTGCCGACAATGTTGAAATTGAATTATAATCCAAACTTTCGGGAATTTGTTTATTTTCATATTTGGCTATTTTTTTTGCCGACTGTTCCTGTATATGAATATAGCCTTCATATTTTTTTGTTATTTCAAGTTCTTCTTTTATTTTATCTTGTGTCCACGGGGCAAGTTCATCATCCGTAGGCATTTCAATATTTTTTTCTTCATATAAATCAACTAAAGTTTGTCTATATTTGTCAAATTTTTTATACATTGCATCGGAAATTAAACCTATTTGGTGACCTAATTCCATAAGCCTTAAATCCGCATTATCGTTTCTTATACTTAAACGATGTTCCGCCCTAGAGGTGAACATTCTATAAGGTTCGTCAACACCTTTTGTTACCAAATCGTCTATAAGAATACCGATATAACCTTCCTGCCTGTTAAGAATAAGAGGATGTCTTTGTAAAACTTTTAAAGCGGCATTTATACCGGCAATTATACCTTGCCCCGCCGCTTCTTCATAACCTGTAGTGCCGTTAATTTGCCCTGCCAAATATAAGTTTTCAATATTTTTAGTTTCAAGAGTATGTTTTGTTTGTATAGGCGGAACATAGTCGTATTCGATTGCATAACCGTATCTTATTATTTGTGTATTTTCCAAACCTTCAATTGAATGTAAAAGTTTTTCCTGAACCTGCTCACCTAAACCTGTGAACAAACCGTTTATATAAACTTCTTTTGTACTTAAACTTTCAGGTTCCAAAAACAATTGATGTCTTGTCCTGTCGGGAAACCGAACAATTTTATCTTCTATTGACGGGCAATACCTCGGACCGTGTGCATCGGCAAGCCCGTTATACAAAGAAGATTCTTTAATATTATCTTTAATTATTTGATGTGTTGTTTGATTGGAATAAACCAAAAAACAAGGAACTTGTTTTTTGGTTTGCTGCCATAATTTGGTATTGGTAAAATGCGAAAACGGTGTCGGCGGGGTATCTCCCGGTTGAGCCGTCATTTTGGAATAATCTACGGTATTACCGTTAATTCTGGGCGGTGTGCATGTTGTAAACCTTGAAATTTCAAGCCCGCAATCATCTTTTAAAGATTTTGATAAATCGATTGATGCCTTTTCGGAAAACCTTCCGCCGTCAAAAACAGTCTTTCCTACAAAAATTTTACCGTTTAAAAAAGTTCCCGTAGTAACTATTACCGTTTGGGCTTGTATTGTTTCGTCCAAATTTGTTATTACACCGGTAACTTTATTGTTTGTTACTATTAATTTTTTTACGGTTGCCTGTAAAAGTTCCAAATTTTTTTGTGATATTATTGAATTTTGCATAAATGCCGAATACAATTTTTTATCACATTGAGCTCTCGGTGACCAAACAGCAGGTCCTCTTGATTTATTAAGCATTTTAAATTGAATGCCTGCCATATCGGTTATCCAGCCCATTTCACCACCCAAAGCATCTATTTCACGAACTATCTGCCCTTTAGCAATTCCGCCTATGGCAGGGTTACACGGCATATTTGCTATAAGGTCTATATTTTGTGTTATCAATAAAGTTTTAAGCCCTATTCTTGCAGGTGCAAGGGCTGCTTCACAACCCGCATTCCCGGCTCCAACAACAACTACATCATATTTTTTCATTTTTGTTACCCGATATTATAAAAGTTGTTCCTTTAACATCAAATTTATTTCCTGTTCTATCTTTTCGTCAAGTGTTCCGAGTTTTTTTAAAATTTCTCTCGACATTACAAGTGCACCCGCACCTTCACCGGAAGAAACATTTTGTATTCCGCCTTTTCTTAACCTTTTTGCCTGGCTTAAGTAAGTGGTATGTGCAAGTATCCATATTCTCGAATTTAAAGAAGATGCAATTTGTATTATTTCTTCAACAGGTGCCGACGGGGCCGAAACTATAAAAGCTTCCGAAGCTTCAATACCTGCTCTTATTAAAATTTCCGTCTGTGTTGCATCACCGTAAATTGCATGTAAACCTTCTTTTTTTTCTTTATATATTGCCCGAACGGTATCGACATTCATTTCAATAATCATAACATTTATCCCGTTTTTAAGAAGAATACCGGTAATTGCTTTACCGACGGGACCGTAACCGACTACAATAACAAAGCGTTCATCTTTATTTGTATTTGTTTTTTCTTCCAAAGAACATTTGTTATATTTTGCCGTTTTACTCATTAACGACGGGACCGTTTTATAAATTATCGTATTTAAAGTAACCGATATTATCGACACACAAATAATTGCGGTACTTGCCTGACTTGGAAGAATTCCCAAACTTACACCTACGGTTGCCGATATAAAAGAAAATTCACCTATCTGCCCGAATGCAGCTCCTAAAGATACAGCTTTTTTAAAAGATTGTCCTAAAAATTTTGAAAGTGTTATTACAAACAAAGGTTTACATATAACTATAATAAACAATGTAAGCAATATAAGTTTCCAACAATCAAAAACCAATTTTATGTCAAACAACATCCCGACGGAAACAAAAAACAAAACCGAAAAAGCATCGCTTATGGAAATAGCCTCCGAAGTTGCCCTTGCACTGAATTCCGATTGACCTACAACCATACCTGCAAGAAAAGCTCCGAGTGCCATAGAAACATTAAACACCTCTGAAGCACCGACGGCAATTCCTAAAGCAAATACCAAAACGGCCAAAGTAAAAAGTTCTCTACTGCCTGTTTTTGCCACATATTCAAGAATTTTCGGTAATAATTTCTGCCCGAAGACTAAAACGAAAACAATTAAAACCGAAATCTTTAATGTGGTAATACCTATTGTTGCCAAAAACCGAACATCACTGTTTTTTTCACTAAAAAAAACAGGAATTAACACTAAAACAAAAATTGTAAATAAATCTTCAACGACAAGCCAACCGACTGCGGTATGCCCTACGGAAGTATGTAAATTTCTGTTATCAGATAATACACGGGTAACTGCAACCGTACTTGCAACCGAAATTGCCATACCGAATATAAGCCCCGTTTTCCATGACCAACCTAAAAAAAGATGTGTTAAACAAACTGCAATTGTTGTTGCTAAAATAATTTGGATTACCGAACCGGGAACGGCAACTTTATATACGGCTTTTAAATCGGAAAAATGAAAATTAAGCCCGACACCGAAAAGGAGTAAAACAACACCTATATCGGCAAATTGTTTTGCAACTTCAATATTTCCGACAAAACCCGGAGAGTAAGGACTTATTGCAATACCCGCAAAAAGATACCCTACAATAGGTGAAAGTTTTAATTTTTGAGCAATTACACCGAAAATAAGTGCAGCAGTTAAACCTGCCGCTAATGTTAAAATTAACGATATACCTTCCATTATAAAAAATATCTCCGATATTTTAAAAATTTGCTACGGAAAATTTTTGAGGTATAGATGTATAGAAGTATGGATGTATGGAAACTACCTCAAAAAAAATAATAATTTTAAAATATTCCAGCACAAAAAAAGAAAAATATTTTTAAAGAACAAGAACTTGGATTCCGGATCAAGTCCGGAATGACAAACTAACGACGAACTGCATAGATTGCCATGCTCTAAAGAGTTCGCAATGATGCTGCTACAATACTAAAAATTTCTTCAACGGTAATCAGTTTCATGCAATCTTTTTTCGTGCAATTTCTGTTTCTGCACGGTTGACATGGAACTTTCTTTTGAACTATCACTGTATTTCCGCCGAAAGGTCCTGTTCTTTTTGCATTTGTAGGTCCTAATATTACAACCGAATTTACTTTCATTGCGGTTGCAATATGTGCGGGACCTGCTTCGTTTGCAACAAACAAATTACAAAAAGAAAAAAATGTTATTAAATCTTTTAACGGTAATTTACCAGTTAAATTTATAATATTTTTATTTTTACATTGTGAAATTATTTCTTCGTCCAAACCTTTCTCGCTGCTGCCGCCTTCTTTACCGCCTATTAAAACAACATTAACATCAAAATTTTCATTTATCAAATCCATAAGTTTTGAAAATTTTTCAGACTGCCACCTTCTTGAAAGCCAACCGCCGCCGGGATGAATTGCAACTGTTTTTTTTGAAACATCTATATTGTTTCCCGACAAAAAATTTTTAAAATTTTCTTTTTGTTGTTGTGACGGAGATATGTTATATTCAATATCATCAATATTACAACCGAGATATTTTGCAACGGCAAGATGTCTTTGAACACAATGGCTGTCAAAATTATCGGGTTTAATTTCTTTTGAAAAAATCCAAGATAATTCCCGCATACCGTTTGTTGACGACGATGCAAGTTTAAATTTTGCACCTGCAAGCATAACTATAAATGCCGACTTAAAAAGCCCGTGAAAATCTATACTTAAATCAAATTTTTCCGCTCTTAAAAGTTTATAAAATTTTATTATATATGATAATGAAACTTTTGTTCTGTCAAAAATTATCAAATTATCGATTAATGAATTATCTTTTATTATGTCGGCACATCTTTCGTCGGCAATCCAACTTATATGTGCATAAGCATATTGTTTTTTTATTGCAGAAACGGCAGGCAATGCAAATATAATATCACCCATTCTGCTTGGCTGCACTATTAAAATTTTAGGTTTTTGTTCGTTTTTTAAATATTTTTTTATATCCATTGTTTTATTAAATTTATGTTTCTGTCAATATTTCCTTTTTGTTCTTCAACGACGGATAAAGCATTTTTTCCCGTTTGTTTGCGAAAATTTTTATCATTTAACAATTTATCGACTGTTTCTTCAAGTTCTTTAGCATCCGATACTTCAAAAGCAGCATTATTTTGTTGAAGAAGTGCTGCTTCACTTTCAAAATTAAACATATATTTACCGAAAACAACAGGCTTTGCATAAGCCGAAGGTTCTATAGGGTTTTGCCCGCCGCTGTTTATTAAAGAACCGCCGACAAAAACAACATCGGCAACAGAATACAAACCTTGTAATTTTCCGAACACATCAACAAGAGTAACGGTTTCGTTAACACCTTTCGACATTAAAGAATATTTAATATTTTTTAGTTTCAATATATTTTCAATTTCAGGTATTCTTGTTATGTGCCTTGGTGCTATTACAAGCTTTAAATTTTTATATTTATTTTTTAGGTTCAAATATACATCGGCTAAAATATTTTCTTCTTTAGCTTTTGTACTGCCGGCAACAAAAATCAAATCCTGCTCGGAATAATTTAAAACTGCTCTTGTTAAAGCTCCGCTTTGCCAATTTCTGTCATATTTTATATTTCCCGTAACTTTAATTTTTTCTTGTGAACCTAAAATTTCTTTAAAATATTTAAAATCGGTTTCATTTCGTACAAAAACGGCATCGGTTAAATTTAAAAATTGTTTCCAAAACAATGATGTTATTTTATAATATTTAAAAGCCGTTTTTGAAATTCTGCCGTTAACGGTAACAACTGCTGCACCGGATTTTTTAACCGAATAAATTAAACTCGGCCAAATTTCCGTTTCAATAAGAACTAAAATATCCGGCTTTATTTTTGAAACGGCACTTAACACAAAAGGGTAAATATCAACGGGAGCAAGTGCAACAAAATTTGCCTTGTTTAATTGTATTAAATATTCTCTTGCGGATTTTGTAATTGATGTCAATACAATATTATAGTTTTGCAGTTTATCAAGCATAGGCTCTACAGCCCTTGCTTCACCGAGTGATGCACAATGTATCCAAACCGTTTTTTTATTTTTATCCAAATTAATATTTTTATAAACGGATAATCTTTCACCGATACAATATAAAAATTCACTTCTATTTCTTTTACCGGACAGCAAAATAATTAAAAGGATAGGAATAAGAAAAACGATAAGTAATAAATTATATAATACTAAAAAGAATTGAACCATTTTAAATAAAAAACGAATTGTTTATTTTCTTCTTTTTTTAACAGGAAACCAATAATAAACACCTGCTAAAGTATATGAAGGATTAAATTTATTTTGTTCGTCAAAGGAAACATTTATCTTTTCCAAAGGAAGAATAGATTGCAATTTATCCAAATTTTCAGAAATTTCAACGGCTCTTGAAAGTTCACATTGTTCATCTTTAGCTTCATGTGCAATAAGCCTTTGAACGAAGTTTTTTGATTGTTCAAGTGTATCTGCAGATATTGCAGATACTATTTTTGTAGTCCACTGCCCGAAGATATCAACTTTTTTTTCAAATTCATCTTTCAAACCGTTACCTATCGTTAAAACAAAAGGACTTGCTGCAACCCATTTTTCGGTAATTTCAGGTAAAATTAAAGAAAAGTCTGTTGCCTCTTTTGAAAAAGTTTCATAAACGACGGCAGGTTTTATGGTATGCCCGTAAAAATAACAGGCTCTTTGAACAGCTTCTTCCGCTTCAATTGTAAGTTCTTGGACATCT
>Ga0265298_10006636_pt1 | contig 14236 bp, 11 predicted proteins | sample AusTroGonzalo_MG_3_FD_193486 | JGI IMG/M metagenome (GOLD analysis project Ga0265298, IMG submission 193486) | Bovine rumen microbial communities from tropical cattle in Woodstock, Queensland, Australia - Gonzalo_01 | ecosystem: Host-associated > Mammals > Digestive system > Stomach > Rumen ...
GGGGTTCTATGGATACCTGGGTGAAAATATTGCCGCGGGAAAACTCTATCAGGATCCGGATAAGGTTGTTGAAGCCTGGATGAACTCGCCGGGGCACAGGAGCAATATTTTAAGCGATGCTTATACCTATCTGGCCACCGGTTATGTAAATAGCCCGGATGCGAGTACTTATTGCGCAGACGGCAAATATACCGGACAATACATCAAATTCGGAGCATACAGTGTGCAGAGCTTCTGCAATTATGGAATGAAAATCAATTGACCGACGGGATGTCCAGAAAGCTGGCGAGCTTCTGAAAGATGACTTCTTTTGTAAAATGACTCTGAACATAACGGTATCCGTTGTTCCCCATTTGAGCCGCAGATTCAGGATGAGAAAGGAGATAATCAAGGCATCCCTCGAAAACAGTATAGCTATCAAACCATAGCCCGCCGTTGCTTTCCTTGCAGAAATTGGTCGTTACCTTGCACTGCTCGGAAACAAGGACGGGCCTTTTTGAAAGCCAACTTTCCATAATCACAATGGAAAAGCTTTCAAAAAAAGACGGATTGCAAAGTGCAAAGCAGGAAGCCATAGCGGAATGCTTTTCTGCCATGCTGACAAAGCCTAGATCAAAGACATCGTGACGGATCGCATCCGGAACAGTAATGCTGCCGCCGCCGATCAGAACCAGTTTCAAATCGGATGGTCTGCGTTTTTTATATAAGGAAAAATATTTCAGGAGCATATCGGTTTTTTTGCCTGATTCCTTTCTTCCGGCATAAAGAATAAATGGATCAGCAATCCCGAATGATTCACGGAAAAGATTCGGATTCAAGGTGCCTTCCCACCCGGATTCCACATAGGCGCCTATTACTTCCCGCTTTGTACCTGAAAGATCATAAAGGCTTTCAGCCAGATCACACTCAGGTTGGGAGAGAAAGATCATCTTCTTTATTTGCGACATCCGATCTTTCATCATCTGCATATGAGCATATCCTTCATCATGCAGGCAGGGCATCATCACCGCATTGTCCGGGCACTCGATAGTTCCAAAGTAGGTTACTCCGTAGAGATAGGGCAAAAAGATCAAGCAGTGATATCGATTTCGGTTTTCCCTGATATAAGAGTACAAGGCAGGACTGTTAATGTCCTCCTCGAGATAGGCACGCTCTTCTTCCAGCGTGACCGGTTGGTTATGAAAAAGTTTCATATTTACTGGAACCAAGCGCTCCAAATTTTGCTTTTTAACCGGAAATCTGCGAACCGGTATTCCGGACTCTATATGAAGGCCTTCAGCAAGCGTATTCACCCCTCTGTCATCCGATGCCTGTCTGACACAGGTCGTCAATATCTCGACCGGGATATGTTTTTCGGCAAGCAGATGTGCCAGTTGATTGCATTCTGATTCGGCGCCTCCTCTGATACCATCACCATACCATGGAATAACAAAAGCGATTGGTTTCATCATACTCACCTGCTTTTTGTAATAAAGTCATAATATTGTTTGGCAATTCGGATGGGTGACAGAGCATAGCTTGCATAATTCCCGGCGTTTTCCTCCAGTGCCTGCCTGACTTCCGGATGTGTGATTAGATACTTGATGTATTGTACCAAAACTTCATTTTCCAGATTATCTACCGGCAGTTTCCAGCATACTTCATCCGGGTATTCCCGGTATTGATTCAGATCGCTGACAATCACAGCCTTTTTCATCTGAAATGACTCGCAGAGAGGACCGGAAGACTCGCCCATGGAAGGATGACGCAAATTCACAATGATATCTGTCAGTTGGATAGCCTGGTAATAATGTTTTTTATCCAGATACCCCGATATCAATACATCGTCTGTGACTTTGTTCTTACAGATTATCTCTTGAAGTGTTTCAACCTTGTTCTCTCCCCAGAATACCAATTTGACATGGAGGCCTTCCTCTTTGAGTTTGCCGAGGGCTTCAATAACGACACGCGGTTGTTTGTTTGGATTGATCCATCCCAGACAGCCAAGGATCGAATATCCCTGTTTTTTCCACTCTTTTACAGTGTTTATCATAACTGAATTTTCGGGGTTGCTGCTTTCATCAGGAATCGGAAAAGACGGATGAGGGAGGATGCCTGCTTTTTCAGAGTGTAATTGGTTGGCGGACCATGCATTATGAACGATTGTTTTATCCGAAATTGCAACGACAGCCTCCGACATCGGGTATTTCAGAATATCAGGATGCTGTTGGTTTTGCACAGTATCTCTGAACAACTTATTGCCGGTTTTTCTTCCATAAGACATTTGTAGTATTTTTCGATACTTTTTTGTTTCACCGGCTCGGAAATAACCTTCATAGAAGAAAGGTGTCAGAACATAATCATGAATCTCAGCTATACCGCCTTCGTGCATCATCAGATCCATGATTTCTTTATGGTATAGGTTGTTGTTCCCGATCTGAAAGAGGCGGAAATCGAATTGCTTCCTGGATTCACGGAATGCATCCAAATCAGCAATCTCAATATTTTCCAAGGGCTTTCTTTCCGCTGCGGGAGCGGTTGTGAAGACGGTGATCCTAAAGTATTCAGCAAGATATGGGATCATCATATATTCATAGTTGGCGATCCCGGTTTTTTGGTCAGGCCAAGGTGTAAAAATGGCAAGTCTGGGTTTTGTCTGACCAGGAACAATACTGTCAGTTGTACCTTCCATGAATTCAAGTGTGCAGATAGCTGTCTGATCCCAGCTAAAGTTCAAAGCGTGTTCCTGACGTTTGCGAATATCCTCCTCAGTTTCCTGCCTATGGGTGAGATATCCAAGATATAATGATTCTGCCATTTTTTCCGTATCATCAACAGAGAAATAAGTTGCAAAAGGCCCACAGACTTCGGGAAGCGAAGAGTTATCAGCAGAGATAATGTAATCACCACTTAACATAGCTTCCAAAAGAGGAAGCCCGAAACCTTCGTATTTCGATGGGTAGAAGAACAAATCTGCTTCCCGGTAGAGTTCAATCAAGCGCTTTTCAGACACAAAGCCAGTAAATACCACTTGTTCGGTCAGATTTTTATCAGCAACAGTTTGCTTGTATTGTTTTATACTTTGTTCATTGGTGCTGCCAATGATTACTAATTTGTATTTCAGGAAATCTGCATCGTCGCTATGAAGCAGTCTTGCCTGAGAGAATGCCTCAATTGCGCCATCCAGATTTTTTCGGTAATCAAAACCTCCTGTATATAGAATAAAAGGATTAATTGATGGTGTCTTTTGCCTCTGGTAATAGAATTTTCGGGCATCTGCTGAGAGTGGAATGACCCGAATCGAACTATGATGATCATCGATAAAACGAATCCAGTCTTTCTTTGTTGATTCAGAATCCATACAGATGGAGATATTTTTTTCATCCCGGATCATTTCCAATCTCCGCTGATATTCTACGGCGATGCTTTCAGGCCAGTCTGCCGGAGGGAAGACCTTTGGGATCAAGTCATGCACTGTAACAATCATTTGACAGGATAACGGATGATCAATGAATAAAACATTGGACATCAGTGGATTTGGATTCCAAAAGACATTGATGTCATACTGATCGACGATACGTTGGATTGCTTGCGTGAAACGTGGTTCTTTTGTATAGTCTGTTCCGGGCATAAAATCAGGCGAGATAATCACATGCAGTCTGTTTTGTGTCCACTGATCCAGTTTTTCTATGCTCTTTTTGTCAGAGAGACAAATATACCATTCATGTGCCAGGCAGAATCTTATCATACGGGTTAAAACATTCCGCATATAAATACCAATCCCACGGTTGAATTCCTCGGTTTCAAATGTCTGCCCGTCAATCAGTATTCTCATTCCAGGATACCAGCCTTCTTCAGATTGTTTTTTGTTCATCAGGAGCTGCTGCTGTATTCAATTGCAGAATTAACTGAAGCATCAATGTCTCCTTTTTTTCCATGGCTTCAAGAATTGTATCGATCTGAGAATTCACATCGACTTGATCCTGAATTACAAACTGTATTCCTTTACGCATTCCTTTTGAAAAGAACCGAAAAAACTGTCGAATCGGAGCAGGAAACCTCGTATAAGAAGGGATGATTCCTCCGACGTTTCTGGAATCGTGAAGATCATTTCTTGCAAATCTGATAGTTTCAGTCAGCTCTTCAATTTCCAGCAGCATTTCCTGACAAGTCTGCTCAGAAACCAGTATTCCGGATTCTTTGAGCCTTTCTGCAACTGCAATGCGGGATGCTTCGCTTTTAATTTGTTGCATGATTTCGGCTACATCGATCTTTTCATTATACATTGATTTCATCCGCCCTTCTGTTACGATATCTGTAGAAACAACTCAGCCTTATCTGTCAATGATTTGAACATGACGGTTTCTGCTCTTTTTTCGGGAAGATCCAATGAGATGGTAATGCAACCTATTCCTTCTTTTAGAAGGATCTGTTTTGTCCCAAAGTTTCCAGAAAGATCGAATTCGGCATTTTCGCAACCATGTAGTGCATAATGAATGCACCATGTATTTCGATCAGTCAGAAGGAGACCTTTGTGATCAGATAGGAAATGCCCTGGGCCATTCATGCCTGGATATTGTTTCTTGTCAGACCAGCCTTGAAGGAACAGAACACCTTCGTTTCTTTTCAGGGCGTTAAGAACTGCCTCATTGTAAATCGGATCCTCTACCTGTCTAATCCGTCCAATCTCTTTTGCTGGGACTCCGCCATAAATGGCTCCCGCCGGAACTGTTGTTTCTGGTGCAACAACTGCTCCGGCAGCAATGACCGCATCATTCCCGATCCGACAGGGTCCGAGAAGCATACAGCCGGAAGCCAGCCAGACGCCTGATCCAACTACTATATCGCATCCTTCTGTCAGCTCTGCGTCCCGGCGCAGAAAACCTAACAGGTTTTTGTCATGTCCGCCTGCGAGGATACTAACACCGGAACCCGCAAAAGAATAATCCCCGATTGTAACGTTTCCGGAGTTAGTATTAAAGAAGCAGGAGGATACAGAGGCGAGTGGGGAAATGTGCAGCCGGGAAGGCTCACCCCAAATTGTCGGGACAATGCTTTGTTCCCTGTTCAGGCGTTTCAGTTCGATCTCATCATGGAACAATTTTTCCAGGAAACGATAATAAAACTCCGGATCTATATTTTCCAGATTTTGGATCCTTGACTCCAGGTCAACAGACCGGTGCTGCAAGGCATCCGTACTTTTATGCAATTGGTCGAGATGCTGATAGATATTGCCAAACAATTCCGGAGTATGATAAAAATTTGAGAAACAACGGCGGATTCTTTGGAGACCAGTTGATATCCTGTTTGCTTTCATACTGTATTACCATCCCTATCTGATATCCCATCGATGTGGCAGATGAATGATTCCGGGAGTTTGAATACGGTCTGCGATATGGAGGGTGAATACTTCCTTCCAGAAATCATAATTCAAGCCATCCGGCCGGTGAAGGGCCAGGTCTACTGTATAACTCCCATTTGCGACCGGCAGGCGGTCAATATGGAGCACAATCGTTCCCTGTTCCTTCAGACGGACGGATTCCGCTGTGTCGATCAGTGAATTGGTCCCGTAGATATATGTCTGATCACTTCGATAGATCGCGATCCCGACCACAGCATTCGAAAGATCCTTATGCGCTGTATAATCGATCTGGATGGTAATCTCCTCATCAGGGGAAAAAGAGGACGCTTCCTCGCCGGTGGCATTCAACACCCTGACGCTTGTCATCCGCGCTTCGCCACTGCCGGTTCGGTTCGGGTTATCAGGATCCGGCTGTGTAGCAAGCTTTGCTTCCTCGGCCTTCTTTGCTTCTTTTGCCTCTTTTTCATCACGCTTTTGGGTTTTCCGGGTCATAAACTCCGTATAGTAGGGATGGATATCCCTGGGGGTGCCTTCCATACGGATCAGACCCTCGTCGATCCAGATGCTCCGGTCGCAGATCTGTTCGATCTGGTTGAGCGAATGGGAGACGATAACGATGGTCGTTCCCCTTGATTTGATCTCCTGGAGCTTCTGGAAACACTTTGCCTGGAAGGAAGCATCCCCGACGGCCAGGATTTCATCGATTAGCAGGATATCGGCATCCACATTGATGGCGACGGCAAAGGCTAGGCGCATATACATACCGGATGAATACGTCCTGACCGGATGATCGATATATTCCTCAAGCTCCGAAAAAGCGATGATCTTGTCCAGACGGCTGTCGATCTCGTGCTGCTTCAGACCGAAGATCGCGGCATTGGTATATACATTCTCCCGGCCTGTGAGGTCCGGATGAAAGCCGGCACCCAGCTCGATCAGGCTGGAGACCCGGCCTTTCATCGTGATTTTTCCGGCATCCGGATAAAGGATGCGCGTAAGCATTTTCAGGGTTGTACTTTTCCCGCATCCGTTTTCGCCGATAAGGCCGATTGCTTCTCCCTTACGCACCTGAAAAGAGATGCCTTTCAGTACCCAATGATCCTCATATTTCCTGCGCGTCCGAAAAAGGATCCGGTCCTTCAGGGTTCCCCCCCTGTCCGAATAGACCCGGAACTTTTTCTTAATATTCTTTACGTCGATAACGATTGAATTATTCTCACGCTTCTGATCCAACCTTACATCACCTCCGAAAACCTGCGCTTCAGCTTTCCAAAGACCAGGAAGCCAATCACGCAGAAAAACAAGCCCGTGCCTGCCGCGATACCCAGCGTTCCAAGATGCGGGATGGAACCGCTGTACAGGATATCCCGGTAAGCCATGACGATGCCGGTCATCGGGTTCAGCATAAAAACCGGCTTCAGGTTTTCAGGAATGATCGACATGTCATACATAATCGGGGTCAGAAACATCCAGGCCATCGAGACGATACCCAGGATATGCTCTAGATCCCGGAAATACACATCAAGGGCACTGAAGATCAGGGTGATCCCCAGAGCCAGGACATACTCTACCGACATGACCAGCGGCAGGCACAGCAAGCCAAGCGGGCTAAACACGACACCGGAAAACAGGGAGACCAGGATTACCACGATCTCGCAATAAAGCATATTGACGAAGGAACTTGTCACATAGGCGATCGGAATGACTTCCCGGGGGAAATAGATCTTATTCACCAGAGACTGCTGCTGCAGGATACAGCTGGAACCGCCTGTGAGGCAACTGGAAAAAAAGTTCCAGGGGATCAGCGCGACAAAGAGGTAAAGATAAAATTTTTCTACGTTGGAGCGGATGATTACAGAAAAGACGAGCGTATAAATGATCAGTTGGCACAGAGGGACAATAAAGGTCCACAAAAAACCCAGGACACTGGCCTGGTAACGCCCCCGAAGGTCCTTGCGGACCAAGGAAGCGATCATCGTTCGATATTCCCAGATTTCCTTGATAGTTTCAACCATGTGTTTGATCTCTCCGTGTTAATTGTTGATTTATTGCAGTTCAACAATGAATAACGCTTAATATTATAATAGGATGAGAGAAAAATAGCAAATACGAGGAAGTACGACAGAATAGGATACAGACCCAGTTGGACACAGGAGGTTTGCTGCCGCAGCAAAGGAGAAGCATTTGAGTTCTCTAGTTGTCACTTAGCATTATGGGGAGAAAGAGGCATAAGAGAAAACTGTAGATAAAAGAAAACAAAGATGATATACTTTTATCATGGTTTTACCCTTTGCTGAGCCGGTCATATTTTACCGGTTTATTGGGTGTTGTTTCCATGAGGGATGCTGAATTGTGCCTTTTGGAATTGGCTGTGATTATCTGGAGGAATAAGAATGGTAAGTAAGAAACTGACACGTTCTCGAACTGCCTTTGCAATTTTCTTAATGGTGATAGTTATAATTGGAGCGACTCTTTTATTTTTCTGTTTTGCCAAATACAACCAGCCAACCAGTCGTTTCTTTAAAGGGATAACCGTTCTTCTTGCCGGTGACAGCAGAAGTTCAGACGACTATACATGGTATGGCGAACTGTTAACTGAAAAAGCAGGATGTGAGGTACGAGTAGAGGGAGCAAGTGGAAAAAATGCAGGTTATAATGCGTCTGACGAATATTTCGAAAGAGTTCTAGATACGCCGCATGATTTTTCCATTTGGCTTGTTGGAGGAAATGATGCAGGAGAAACAGGTGCTGTTGGGACATTTAGACCTGATACTCAACTTGCAAAAGCAGGGGAACCGGTAGTGCAAGAAACTGATATTACAAAGAATTATAACGGTTACTGCTTTATTCAGGCAATTGATCACATTATGAGAAAGTATAAAGCTGCTTTCTACAATTTCAAAGCACTCGACAACTCGCGTATTCCGGTTATGATTTTCTGTACAGATCTTCCTCAGCAACGCAAGGATGCCAGTGCTGGATGGAGCAGTCATGAAAACTGGGAAAGAAAGAGGTGTGCAATTATTGAATGTTGCGAAAAAAACGGCATAATATGCCTTGATCTATATGAATTGTGTCATTTTGACATGACGTATGAGCCATATTATCAGGAACCGACAGATCGTGAAAATGATAATGGTATCTACTTTATGGATGGGCTTCATCCCAACAAATATGGATACGATATAATTACAAGCATTGAGCTTGATGAGATGTGCCGTTATAAACGCTCTGTTTTTCCACGATGAATGAGGGTTGAAGCAAGCGGTGGAGGTGCGTCGGATTGTATATTCATGACAGAATTCGAGAAAACACAACCATACAGACTGGATTTAAAGCATTGTATGGGATTTTTTTGTTCATTGATCTACTGAGATCAATTCTTTACCACGGGTTTACACATTGGTCAGGCGAACCACATCATTTCCTAGATGAAAACATGGTGTCAGTGATTATGTTGGTTCTGGTTTGTATTCTTGCTTGCGCTGAATTATTGATTTCCAAACCCAGAGCAATCTTGTGCATATTAGCGGTTCTGATTCGCCAGTTTGTACCGGTTGTTATAGGTATAGATCGTTTGCTAGAGATGTATATTCTGATACTCCTAAGTAATTTGGGAGGGGTCAAGGTTACAACCAGAGTGTGGCTCGCTGTGCATATTGCTTTTATTTTTTTATTGTTTTATTTGAAGCAGCATGGCCTGGTCACTGAAGTTGAAAAGATTCGTAGTGATGGTAGAATTTACAGTTCCTTTGGTTTAAGCCATCCCAATTCAGTTGCTTTGATTATTATGACATTGGTTATGATGATACGACTTGTCTACATCAAGAAACGCCTATGGATTTATTCGGTTATCTGTGTGATATCTGCTGTTGTGACAATCGTAATAACTAATTGTCGGACAATAGCTGCCTTGCTGATACTTGCTCCTTTACTGGAATGGATTCTGAGAAAGATCAGAATTGATTATACACGAAATGCAATCATATTTGCTCTGATGCCGTTTTGCTGCCTGATAATATCGTTGCTTCTTTCGTGGTATTGCCTTGCTCTCAGTTCCCAAAATCTGAGTGACCCATTTTGGGTACGTTTTCGGGAATTTAATCTCATTATCGAATATTTTCACTTTCCGTTTGGGACAGCGATTAATCCCGGATATGAAATCTATTTTGATAATTTCTACTATTACCTGATTGCTCTGTGTGGTTTTATTCCTGCGTTAATTGTCATAGGATCGTATTGCTTTATGAATTGGACACTGGCAAAAAGAGGAGAATACGTATTGTTGACGATTTCAGTGGTCTTTGTTCTATACAGTCTGATGGAATGTGTACTTTTCTATCCGGTACATTTCTTTGTGCCTTTGCTTGCTTTTGCTGAAAGAAAAAAGATGGAAAATTACAGCGCGGGTATACTGACGCATTAGACGACGGGCAAATAAGGTGTGTTGATGAGCCTGAATTTGACAACGAGGGAGGTGAGCGCAAGATGCAGCAAGGGACTTTTGGTTTCTTGTCAAAACAGATGCGCTCAATTCTTTTCGTCATTTCAATTTTATCCTGTACAAGTGTTGTGTGTGTTCAGTATTCGATCCACAATGCAGGGTATATATTTCTTATTATATTGATTGAGTGTATTCTATATTTTCAATGCTGCCGGAAGTCTTCGGAAAAACGTGCAAGACAGTATGGCAGTATCTATTCAATCATGCTTGGTTGTGCAGTTTCTCTGTGTAATAAAGTGCATTATACACAGATCCACGGAACGTCAGCAGAAAACTATATTAACATCAATGTTATGGTATGGATCACCGGATTAGCGACCGCTTTTTTGATCTATCCCCTGTTCTATCTGATAAATGTTTGGATTCAAAACAATCAGATATCCAGGATTTGTATACAGACAAGGAAGCTGTCTCAACGATCATTTTTCTTTTTAGTATGGATGCTGATATTGTTATGCTGGATTCCTTTTGTGCTGACGTTCTTTCCGGGTGGTATCGTAAATGATGGGGCAAGAGCACTGGAATATGCGTTGGATCCATTACGGATGACAAATAAATGGGTGGTTGTCAATATCATTCTTCTCAGGTTGTGTTTGAGTATTGGATATTTGTTTTCAAATAGTATAGAAACTGGCATTTTTGTGTATACGAGTTTTCTTGCTTTATTGTATGCTTCAGGGTGTGCGGCAGTTGTGACAGAGCTACGAAAAAGAAATACCCCAGTTATCATGTTGGTTATTTTTGTTATGATGTATTGTATTTCTGGCCATTTTGCTGCTTTTGCGACATGTATGTGGCGGGATGGATTATTTGCTACTGCAATAATCTATCTTTCCCTGATCCTATGGCGCTTCTCTGAATTGAGGGATGAAATCAACAAACCTCTTTTTATTCAACTTGCTTTGGTTATACTTTTCCTTTGCTTTTGGAGAAATAATGTTGCATATTTGGTTCTTGTAGCAGGTCTTGTGTTTTTGTTTATAAAGATATCTTGGCATCGTATAATCGCTATCATACTAATCGGGGTTTCTGCTGTTTCTATTTTTGTCCAGGGTCCGCTTTATCGGAAACTTCAGGTTGAGGAAAATAGTGTGGTTGAGTCGGTTGCAATTCCCATACAACAGATTGCTGCAACCATTAGTTCAGGTGTTGTTGTTTCTGATACACAAACTGAGGTTCTTTACAAAATGCTACCACGGGAGAAATGGATACAGCTATATTGCCCAACGATTTGCGATGATATTAAGTTTTCTATCGATGGTGGATACTTCAAGAATCACATGGTTGATTTCTTACGGGTATGGTTAGAATTGCTACCAAAGAATATTCCAATTTATATTCGTGCGCATCTGTTGCAGACACTTGGATTCTGGCAACCTTACGGAAGCAATCGCGGAAATTACTATGATTATTTTATTGGAGTCGAAGATTTGTTTTCCAGAGGATATCATAAAAGAAACCTTATTCTAGAAGCAACAGGGTATTCTTTGGAACAGAATTTATTACGAACGATTCCGTTTATTCCTTCCGGTACTGTGGTCTGGATTATGTTATTATCAGTTTTTCTAATTCTTTGCCAAAAAAGAGAACGCAAGACTCGATTATTAGTCTTGTTTCCATTCCTTACCTGTTGGATTATCGTGATGTTTTCAGCTCCGATAGCATATGCATATCGATATGTTGAGATGTTAGCGATAGGGTTGCCACTGTTTTTAATGATTCCATTTATGAGTGGCAGTGCTATGGAACAGTTGCAAATAAAGAATGATACAGGAACAAATGGATCTGTACATGTGATACTCTCTCCGGACAGACTCTTTTCCAAACCCAATAGGAAAAGTCTGTGGTTCAAACCTGGTTGCTTGTTGACTGTTTTTGCTTTGTTTGCTTTTACATTCTACGCAATAACATATATTCAAGGAATTGCATCTCCACATTGTTTGTCATCTGGCCCGTTGTTTATCGATACGACGGCTAATGGGAATACAAAAAATGCTTATTGTGTCAGTGGATTAAGTACGCCTGAACAAACTTTCACATGGACTGATGGACATTGTCTTTATGTCGAAGTTCCACTGCATGATGAGATTAACAGTGCCAATATTGAAATTGAAATTCAAGGAACGTTTGCTGGAAAACAGAACTATTATATTTTCGATTCCAACGAAAAAGTAATTCATTCTGGTTTTGTTGAAGGAAAAAAAGTGATATCATTTCCAATAGCAGTTAATAATCATAGGATAAATTTTAAAGTCTTTCTTCCTGATGCTGTGCGAATCAGTGAAATCATTCATGAATCCGGAGATGACAGGATTGTTGCATTACAGATATCAGGAATAACCATAACAGCGCAGGATTAGAAAACTGGGGCAGGTAAGAAAGAAAAGAAATGGAGGTCGTAGTTGCAGGAACGGGATATGTCGGACTTTCGATTGCGGTGCTACTGAGTCAGCGGTATTCGGTGACGGAGGTGGACATCCTTCCGGAAAGGTGGAGATGATCAACCTGCAAATTCCGGAAAAACGGGACGGCCATTCCGCTCCAGCGGGACGCTCATCCCGCTTGAAACGGGACAGGGCTATGGAACGGCCTCTTGATTGCCATTACTCATGATCCATGTTCCCTGTCAAATCCATGAAATGGCGCTAGCAAAGGCTTGACAGGGGATTTGGATCATGATACCTACTATGTGGAGGCTGTTCCGTTAAGTCCGGAATAGACGTACCGCTCAGAACGGAATGAGTGTTCCGCTGATTTCGGAATACGTGTTCCGATTGGCCGGAATTTGCAATCAACCGGCAGGAGAGCCCGATCCGGGATGAATATATCGAGAAATGCTTCGCGGAGAAGGAGCTGGACCTGACGGCGACGCCGGATGTGGAGACGGCCTACCCGCGGGGCGGACTATATCGTGATCGCTGCGCCGACGAACTACGACCCGGTGAAGAACTTCTTCGACACCTGGGCGGTGGAGAGTGTGATCGGGATGACGATGAAGACGAATAGCGATAACTTCTGGCAGAGCTCGATCCATTGGATCATGAAGCGGCTGAAGGCGGAAAGAGTTGTGTTGGTCATTTATGAGCCGACGCTGGAGAGTGTGACGACGTTCTTTGGGAGTAGGATCGTGAAAGACCTGGATGAGTTTAAGCGAAAGAGCCAGGTGATTGTGGCGAACAGGATGGATGCTTGCTTGACTGATGTTAAAGAGAAGGTATATACGTGGGACATATACCAGAGAGGCTAAGGCTGAATTCACAATTCATAATTATGGAGAGTGATTCTATAAAACAAGGAGGATGTTGAGATGAAAGGAATTGTACTTGCCGGGGGTGCGGGGACGAGGCTGTACCCACTGACGATGGTGACGTCGAAACAACTGCTGCCGGTTTACGACAAGCCGATGATCTATTATCCGCTGAGCACGCTGATGCTGGCCGGGATCCGGGAGATCCTGATCATATCTACGCCGGACGATACGCCGCGGTTTGAGCACCTGCTGGGGGACGGGAGCCAGTTCGGGATCCATCTCGAGTACAAGGTTCAGCCGAGTCCGGACGGCCTGGCCCAGGCGTTCCTGCTGGGCGAGGAGTTCATCGGGGACGACGCCTGTGCGATGGTGCTGGGAGACAACATCTTCTACGGGAACGGGTTCCGGAAGGTGCTGAAGGAAGCGGTCGCAGACGCGGAGAGCGGACGGGCGACGATCTTCGGGTACTATGTACACGATCCGGAACGATTCGGGATCGTGGAGTTCGACGAGACCGGGAAGGTGCTGTCCGTCGAGGAGAAGCCGAAGAACCCGAAGAGCAACTACTGCATCACGGGGCTGTACTTCTACCCGAAGGGCGTGAGCACCATGGCCCATGAGGTGAAGCCGAGCGCACGGGGAGAACTGGAGATCACGACGCTGAACGACATGTACCTGAAGCAGGAGCGGCTGGACGTGCAGCGGTTGGGGCGCGGGTTCGCGTGGCTGGATACAGGGACGATGGACAGCCTGGTGGAGGCGGCGGACTTTGTGCAGATGATCCAGAAGCGGCAGAGTGTGGTGATCTCGGCGCCGGAGGAGATCGCGTTCATCAACGGATGGATCGATAAGGATGAGCTGATGATCAGCGCGGAGCGGTATGGGAAGAGCCCGTACGGAGCGCATCTGAAGGCAGTTGCGGAGGGGAAGGTAAGGTACTGATGAAGAAGATTGAAACGAAACTGGAAGGTGTTTACATTATTGAACCGCAGGTGTTCGGAGACCAGCGGGGGTACTTCATGGAGACATGGAGCACGCGGAACTTTGAGGAGATGGGACTGTACTACGACTTTGTGCAGGACAACCAGAGCTTCAGCGCACAGAAGGGGATCCTGCGGGGAATCCATTTCCAGAATATGCC
>Ga0265298_10006637_pt1 | contig 14234 bp, 12 predicted proteins | sample AusTroGonzalo_MG_3_FD_193486 | JGI IMG/M metagenome (GOLD analysis project Ga0265298, IMG submission 193486) | Bovine rumen microbial communities from tropical cattle in Woodstock, Queensland, Australia - Gonzalo_01 | ecosystem: Host-associated > Mammals > Digestive system > Stomach > Rumen ...
AATCTGCATACTGCCAGGGAAGGAGTAGCCCATACCCAGTTGCTCGGCAATGCGCATTCCGATAATACCGTAGTTGAGGTCGACTGCTCTCAATCGGTATTTCTCGGCATTGTTGGATTGTATGGTATCGCCGTCTTCAAGGATCTCGACGATATGTGTCAGTTGGTTGAAGTTCTCCTCTACGCCCTTGATGGTTACCATTGTCTGGTTCTGGTTATAGACGGCCAGTGCTTGGTCCTCGACACTCTCCATAGCCACCTCAATCTGCGGAAGCTGTTTAATTTGAGTCAGGATGGGATCGTTGGCATCAGCAGTCTTACCCAGGGCAGGCATCACCTTAATTTGTGGGTCAAAGGCGGTGAAAAAAGTTGCCACGAGGTCATGGAAACCATTGAAGACGCTCAGTGTGACAACGAGTGCCATAGTAGCAATGGCCACACCAATGATACTCACGCCACTGATGATATTGATGGCATGGGTTGACTTTTTAGAGAAGAGGTATCTTCGTGCAATGAAAAACGGGAAGTTCACTTTTTACTTTTTTACCCTTTTATTTTTTCAATAATTCGTCAATACGTTCAATATAATCGAGCGAGTCATCCTGGAAGAAACGCAACTCAGGGATGATGCGTAGCTGATGTCGTACGTGAGTTCCCAGCTCATAGCGTATCTGTTTCTCGTTGGCAGTGATGTTACGCAGCATTTCGTCTGCTTTCTCGCTGGGGAATATGCTGAGGTACGCTGTACAGATGCTGAGGTCGGGTGAGATCTTAACACGGGTAACGCTAACCATCGTTCCATGCATGGCGCGGGTTTGCTGCTGGAAGATGATACTGAGTTCCTTTTGTAGTAGTCGTGCTATTTTATTCTGTCTTGTTTCTTGCATATCGATATGTTGCTTGATTTCGCTGCAAAGATACGAAATAATTGACAATTAACAATTGATAATTGATAATTATTTAATCAGGAACGAGATAAAGTCGAGTTCAAAGGGTACTGCTGCTGGCACGTGGTCGTGGTTCAGCAGTTTGTACTCAACGCGTGCTCCACAGCGTTTCAGACGCTTGTAGAGTTCCCAGAAACAGGCGATGGGCACGTATGTGTCGTGTCGTGAGTGGAACAGATGAACCTTGGCTTTAGGCACCCAGTCCTCAGGGATGGTCTTCTCGGTCACTATCTTCATAAGCCGCATATACTGCGGATTCTGGTCATTGAAGAATTCGAAGTTGAGGTAGCGATCAAGCCTGGTGCCTATCATCTGTGTTAATTCGGGTATGGGTATGTTGCCCTTGCACCAATGACTATAGTTCTTCAGCAGCTCCCCCTTGAAGATATGATTGAAGTCGAGTTCCAGATGGTCATAGTGGTTCATGGAATACACGATGTTGGGTAGGATGGCATAGTCGCTATAGCGTGTGGAGTGGAAGGCGCGAAGAGCCACTTCAGGGTAATAGGCTCCTCCTCCGGCGAAGATGTGGCGTACGTTGACACCCAGTTCTGGGTGTAGCTGATAGTGGCGTGCCAAAGCCCAGACACCTGAGCCTCCCAGGGAATAGCCGAAGAGGAGACTCTCATTGGGTAGCTGGTAGTGTTGCTCCTTGAGCAGGAACTCGGCTGCCGCCTTGCGCATGTCGGCGCTGACCTCGGCCACATTGTCATGTTGCAGGTAGGCAATGGGCTTCTTGTCGGAGATGCCACAGCCGATGAGGTCTGGGATAATAGTGATATAACCCATCATTCCAGGGAATATCTCTGCCGCCATGATGTCACGCGAAGCACAGTCGATTTTACTGCGTGTCAGGGGTGACACCTCGATGACGCCTTTCGGTTTTCCCTTCTTGCGGGGTACGTAGATGACGCCCGATGCGAGGATGGGTTTCCCGTGAGGGTCGATGGTGTGGTAGGAGATGCCGTAGGCTGTCATGTCACTGATGCGCATGAGCATTTTCAGCAGCTGTCGTGTGTATGGCAGCAGCACCTTAGGACCAATCTCGTACTGGGACAGCACGTGTAGAAAGGTCTTGAAAAATCCCAATCGTTTGATAAACAGCAGTTCGGCAAATTGTCCTCTCATGCTTCTTTCTTTCTGATTAGCGTCAGTCCGTCGCGTAGTGGCAGTATGACTTTTTCCACCCGTGAGTCATTGGCCACATAGTCGTTGAATGTTTCTATGCCTTGGGTCTGTTGGTCATGGTTGTAGGCTGGGTCAACCACGTGGCCATCCCATAGTGTGTTGTCTGCAATGATGAATCCTCCAGGTCGGAGCACGCTGAGCACCTTTTCATAGGTTTCGCGATACGTTCGTTTGTCACCGTCGATAAAGGCCAGGTCAAACTTGATACCCAGACGGGGTGCTTCAGTAATGGCATCACCGATGATGAATGAAATCTTGTCTGCCACGGGCGACCCCTCAATCCATGGACGGGTGAAGTCCTCCTGCTCGTCGTTGATTTCGAAGGTATAGAGATGCCCATCATCCTCCAGTCCCTCGGCCATACAGAGGGCTGAGTAGCCGCTGAACGTGCCTACCTCCAGAATGTTCTTCGGACGTATCATTCTGACCAGCATCTTCAGCAGGCGTCCCTGCAGATGACCGCTGGCCATGCGTCCGTGCAGCATGTGGATGTTGGTGGAACGGTAGAGCTGATAAAGATATTCAGGCTCTGCGTCAATATGGCTGAGGATGTAATCGTCCAGTGTCATCCCTTGATTGCCTCGATGGCCAGTCGATAGCTGTCGAGCCCAAAGCCGCATATTACGCCTTTGCAGGCACATGAAATCATGGATTTATGACGGAACTCCTCGCGTTGGTGGACGTTGGAGATATGAACTTCGATGACAGGGCACTTCAGTGAGCGTATGCAGTCCTGCAAAGCAACCGAGGTATGGGTATAGGCACCAGCGTTAAGCACAATGCCGTCGTAGGAAAATCCCACCTCCTGCATTTTGTTGATCAGCTCTCCTTCCACGTTGCTCTGGTAGTAGCTGAGTTCCACGTCCGGATATTTCGCCTGTAACTTCGGCAGGTATTCGTCGAACGACAAGGAGCCGTAGATGCCTGGTTCCCGTTTGCCCAGAAGGTTGAGGTTGGGGCCGTTGATAATGAGAATCTTCATGTTGTTCTATATGCTTTGATGGAAAAACTGGTTGCAAATTTACAACATATATCTGGCATTCCCAAATTTTGTGCTTATTTTTCATGCGACGCCACCCTGTATGCCTTTGGCGATACCTGTTTCATGCGGGTGAAAAACTTGCTGAAAGTGGGCTGGTCGGCAAAGTGTAGGCGCTCGGCAATGACTGCGAGGCCAAGGGTCGTGCTTTGCAGGAGCCATGATGCTTCCATGAGTAGAAGTTGGTTGATGAAATCCACCACGGTGCGTCCTGTGGCCTGACGGACGATACGTGAGAGATAGGTGGTGGTGATGTGCAGCTCGTCGGCGTAGAAGGTGATGTCGTGGTGCTGGACGAAGTGACGTGGTAATAGGCGGATGAAGTTGATAAAAATACGCTCAGTATGTTCAGAGAGCTTGCGTTGTGAAGCCTGTTCCATGATGTCCTGCAATTCCAGTAGGAGCAGGTAGAGTAGGGAGTGGAGTATTTCTGTCTTGTGACGATGGTTGCTTTCCTGATATTGCATCATTTGGTGCAGCCACTTTTCCAGTCGTTCGGCTTGTTCTGCTGAAAGATGCAGGAGGGGCTCTCCATACTCAATAGCGGGGAAATAGGCGATACGGATGATGCTGTCAGCCAAAGATGTTTCTAGCAACAGTTGTTCGTCGGTCACAATACAGATACCGTGATAGTCGGCAGAGGCACTGACGATGGGTGCTGGCATGCCTGGCGCAAAGATATAGAGGTCTCCAGGTTGTAGCGTGAGCGCTTGTGTACCGTCATTCAGCGTGAGACAGCCTTCAGTGACCAGCGTAAACATATAGCAGTTGAATGTTTCTTGCATCAGGTTCGTGAAGGGTGTCGTCCCGCTATGGGTATGCATGCATAGCAGTTCCTCAGGGAGGAAACCGCTGCCGGTCCCCCAAAAGGGCGTTGTCTGGATGTCGCACAGTCTGTACATAGGAATTCGTTTTCTGTTGGCAAAGATAAAGAAAAAAGAGGAGAGCGGAGAGAGGAAAGTGTTGAGAAAGCGGAGAGAAGGGTATTTTTCACATTTTTTATCATGGTGGTAGCAAATTTTTTCGTATCTTCGCGCCATGAAGGAGACGAAAGACATGGTGCGTGCTTACGTGCGCTACCTGAAGTTGCAGCGGGGCATGTCTGCCAATACGCTTGATGCCTACCAGCATGACTTGCAAAAGCTATTGTTGTTTCTGTCGGCTGGGCAGCGTGACGTCAGGGATGTGGAGCTGGCCGACCTGCAGACGTTTGCTGCGGGACTACATGACATCGGGATAGGGCCTCGTTCGCAGTGCCGCATCCTAAGTGGCGTGCGTTCCTTCTTCAGGTTCCTGCAGCTGGACGGCTGGCGTGACGACGATCCTTCGGAACTGTTGGAGTCGCCCGTGTTGGGTGAGCACCTGCCCGAAGTGCTCTCGACCGAGGAGGTTGACTGTCTGGAGGCAAGCATTGACCTCTCAAAGCCGGAAGGGCAGCGTAACAAGGCCATCATAGAGGTGTTATTCTCCTGTGGCCTGCGAGTCAGTGAGTTGGTTAACCTGAAACTATCCAACCTCTACATTGAAGAAAGGTACGTGCGCGTATTAGGAAAAGGGTCAAAGGAGCGTCTGGTGCCGATTTCGGAAAAAGCCGTCACGGAGTTGAAATACTGGTTTATGGACCGTCAAGGGTTGAAAATCAAGCCCGGTGAGGAAGACTATGTATTTCTGAACCGTCGTGGCGCACACCTGACACGTACCATGATACTCATTATGATTAAGCGACAGGCAGAGGAAGCAGGAATCAGGAAGACCATCTCGCCACATACGCTGCGCCATTCGTTTGCAACGGCATTGTTGGAGGGTGGGGCAGACCTGCGTGCCATTCAGGTGCTGTTGGGCCATGAGTCGATAGGCACCACGGAAATCTATACGCACATTGACATGACCACGCTGCGTGAGGAGATATTGAATCACCATCCCAGAAACATGAAAAGGCAGAAGAATAATTAAAAAAATAAAAAAACACATTTTCTTTGTAGTTTTTCGTATGGTCCTTGCGACTAATGAGAAAAATAATGTGTATTTTTGCACGCAATTATTTACTTAACTCATTAAAATAATGAAATTGAAGAAAATCTTTTTGGCTGCGGTGCTGATGGTAATCAGTTCTGTAGCAATGATGGCACAGGAGATGCCTGCCATTCCCGTGGATGAAGCTGTGCGCATCGGAAAATTGGACAACGGACTGACTTATTACATCCGCCACAACAACTGGCCTGAGAACCGTGCAGAGTTCTACATTGCCCAGAAGGTGGGCTCTCTGCAGGAGAACGACGACCAGCGCGGTCTGGCACATTTCCTGGAGCACATGGCATTCAACGGTTCCAAGCACTTCAAGGGCAATGACCTGCTTCGTTGGTGCGAGAGCGTTGGTATCAAGTTCGGTACTGACCTGAATGCCTACACGTCTATTGACCAGACGGTATATAACATTTCGAACGTTCCCACAACGCGTGAGGGCGTCATCGACTCTTGTCTGCTCATTCTCTATGACTGGGCTGACGGCCTGCTTCTGGAGCAGGAGGAGATTGAGAAGGAGCGTGGTGTCATCCACGAGGAGTGGCGCCTGCGTACCAGTGCTTCGCAGCGTATGTTCGAGCGCGACCTGCCGCAGCTCTATCCTAACTGTAAGTATGGCTATCGTATGCCTATCGGTCTGATGGAGATTATCGACAACTTCGAGCGTCCCTTCCTGCAGTCTTACTACGAGAAGTGGTATCGTCCCGACAACCAGGGACTCATCATCGTAGGTGATGTGGATGTTGATAAGGTAGAGGCCAAGATTAAGGAACTGTTCAGCGGCATCGTGCTGCCCGAGAACCGTGCATTGGTAGAGGACGTTCCTGTTCCCGACAACAACGAGGCCATCTATGTCATCGACAAGGACAAGGAGATGCAGTACAACTATATCATGCTGATGTTCAAGCATGAGGTATTCCCCGACTCATTGAAGGGTACGCTGGCTTATACCATGTCAGAATACATGAAGGAAGCTGCCATCAGCATGCTGAACGACCGTCTGAAGGAGTATGCTGAGAAGCCTGAATGCCCGTTTGTTCAGGCAGGTTCTGGCGACGGTCAGTATATCTTTGCCAAGACGAAGGATGCCTTTGAGATGGATATTCTGCCAAAGGACGGTCAGGCAGAGGCTGCTCTGACGACTGCTCTTGTTGAGGCTCGTCGTGCTGCTGAGTTTGGCTTCACCGCTACGGAGTACAACCGTTTCAAGGCCAACTATATCAGTTCTTTGGAGAAGCAGTATTCTAACAAGGACAAGCGTTATAATTCACAGTTTGTCAACCAGTACGTACGTCACTTCCTGGCTAACGAGCCTATTCCCTCTATCGACTTCACCTATACGACGATGAAGCAGGTGGTACCCATGATTCCCGTGGATTATGTCAACATGGTCATCAAGGAACTGGTACCTGCCAACGATACGAACCTGGTGGTGCTGAACTTCAACACCGAGAAGGAAGGTGCCGTTTATCCTACGGCTGATGGTTTCAAGAAGGCCATTGCCGATGCCCGTGCTGCCAGCATTGAGGCATACGTGGATAATGTGAAGGACGAGCCGCTGATGGCAACGATGCCTCAGGCTGGTAAGATCACGAAGGAAGTGAAGAACGACAAGTTCGGCTATACGGAGCTGACGCTCTCTAACGGTGCTACCGTTATCCTCAAGCAGACCGATCTGAAGAAAGACCAGGTGCTGCTCCGTGGTGAAGGCTTTGGCGGTTCTGCCCTCTATGGTGCAGCCGACTTCGCCAACATCAAGATGTTCAACGATGTGATTGAGGCCAGCGGCCTGGGTAACTTCTCTCACACCGAGCTGGAGAAGGCTATGGCCGGTAAGATTGCCAGCCTGTCCCTGTCTTTGGGCACCAACCGCCAGAATGTCAACGGTTCTTCTACCCCGAAGGACGTCGAGGCCATGCTGCAGTTGCTCTACCTGACCTTCACGAATATCAATAAGGACCAGAAGTCGTTCGACAACCTGATGCAGACCACCGAGTTGGAGCTGAAGAACCGTTCGCTCACGCCTGAGGTGGCATTCAGCGACTCGCTGCAGGCTACATTGTCTTGCCACAACCCGCGCTTCACATCACTGGTGTCTGAGGACCTGAAGAACGTCAGCTACGACCGTATTCTCCAGATGGCCAAGGAGCGCACCGCCAATGCCGCTGCCTACACCTTCACCATCATTGGTAACTATGACGAGGCTACCATCCGTCCGCTCATCGAGCAGTACATCGCTTCGTTGCCCGCTCAGAAGAAGGTTGTCAAGAGCCAGGATGTCAGCACTGATTTCAAGGGTGTTGTAGTCAACAACTTCAAGCAGAAGGCTGAGACACCGAAGGCCATCGCCGTTATGGTATGGAACAGCAAGCAGATCCCCTATACCCTCGAGAACGACGTCAAGGCAGATATTGCTCACCAGATTCTTAGCATGATCTACCTGAAGAAGATTCGTGAGGACGCCAGTGCAGCCTATACCGTACAGGCCATGGGTGGTGCCGAGCGCAATGACTTCGGTTCTGAGGTAACGCTTCTGGCTTACTGCCCGATGAAGCCTGAGAAGGGTGATGTGGCTGTCCAGATCCTGCGTGACGAGATGAACGAGCTGGCCAAGACCTGCGATGCCGACATGCTGACCAAGGTTAAGGAGTACATGCTGAAGAACATCGACGACGAGGCCAAGACCAATGGCTATTGGGCTGGTGTTATCAGCACTTGGCGCAAATGGGGCGTTGACCTTAACACCGACTACAAGAAGGTGGTTGAGGCTCAGACTCCTGAGAGCATCAGTGCCTTTGTCAAGGAACTGCTGAAGGCAGGTAACCGTGCCGAGGTAGTCATGATGCCCGCAGAGTAAGTAAGATACTATTAATTAGGTAAAAACAGCCTGTTTTTTGAAGAAACAGGCTGTTTTTTTTGTCATGTCCCAAAAACTCCGTACCTTTGCCGCGTGAAAGAAGATTGTAAATTGTAAATAGTCAAATAGTAAATTAAGATGTCATATTTTTTCTCATCAGAATCAGTATCAGAAGGCCATCCCGACAAAGTGGCCGATCAGATAAGCGACGCCATTCTCGACCAGTTCCTGGCATACGACGACCATGCCCGTGTGGCTTGTGAGTCGTTTGTGACCACAGGACAAGTGGTGATCATGGGCGAGGTACACAGCGAGGTGTATATCGACCTGCAGACCATTGCCCGTAATACTATTAAGAAGATTGGCTACACCAAGGCCGAGTACCAGTTTGACGGTAATTCCTGCGGTATCCTCACTGCCATCCATGAGCAGAGCGAGGACATCAACCGCGGCGTGGATCGCGAGGAAGATGAGAATCAGGGTGCTGGCGACCAGGGCATGATGTTCGGCTACGCCACCAACGAAACGGAGAGCCTGATGCCCGTAAGCCTCGACTTGGCACACCTCATTATGCGTACCCTGGCTGACATCCGCAAGGAGGGTAAGGTGATGACCTACCTGCGTCCGGACGCCAAGAGCCAAGTTACCGTACAGTACAGCGACGAGGGCCTGCCTGAACGTATTGACACCATTGTCGTCTCCACCCAGCACGACGAGTTCGACACGGACGACGAGCGAATGCTGGCACGCATCAAGGATGACGTTGTCAATATCCTGATTCCGAGGGTGAAGCAGCAGATACATTCCCAGAAGGTGCTTGCCCTGTTTGGTGACGACATCAAGTATTATGTGAATCCCACGGGTAAGTTCGTCATTGGCGGACCTCATGGAGATACCGGTCTCACTGGCCGTAAAATCATCGTTGACACTTATGGCGGCAAGGGCGCTCATGGTGGTGGAGCCTTCTCGGGTAAGGACTCCTCGAAAGTTGACCGCTCGGCAGCATACGCAGCACGCCATATCGCCAAGAACATGGTGGCAGCAGGCGTCAGCGACGAGATACTGGTACAGATCAGCTATGCCATCGGTGTGGCAGAGCCCATGAACATCTATGTCAACACCTACGGCCGCAAGCATGTCAATATGACTGACGGCGAGATAGCCGACCGTATCGGCCGGCTGTTCGACCTGCGTCCGAAGGCCATCGAGCGCTCGCTGAAGTTGCGTCAGCCCATGTATTTGGAGACGGCAGCCTACGGCCATATGGGCCGCAAGAACGAAGTGGTCAAGAAGACCTTTACCAGCCGTTATCATGAGACGAAGACGATTGATGTCGAGCTGTTCACTTGGGAGAAACTCGACCGTGTAGAAGACATCAAAAAGGAGTTTGGGTTGTAAATAAAGAATGATTCCGCAGGATTCGATTGTCCATCACGTGGAAGCGCCGGTAGAAGAGAACGTCATGGTTTCTTCTGATACGGCGGTCACGTCAGCCAAGCCGCGTACACCCTACGAAGTGCTGCGCACCTTGCCGCATGATGCCACACCGGCGCAGCAGGATTCTGCTATCCAAGCCACCTTCCAGCCAGCAGAGATACACTATAGCAATCAGCCCGACACCCTTCACCTGCCGGGCCACGAGATTGGCGTCAAGATGACGGACGTCGATATTCCTATCTTTTACGATAAGACTTTCTTTGCCAAAAGCCTTCAGGGACAGGCCCAGACGCAGACCATGTACGGTATTCCTGGCGACCCCATTCCCTATTCGTTGCGCCATGACCATGTGATGACCTCCGTGCTGTTGGGTATGTTCATGCTGACCCTGTTGCTGCTCAGTCACACCCGAGGGTTCTTTATGCGCCAAGTCAAGACTTTTTTCAATATGCCTCGTACTGACGATGTTTTCATGCCCGAGACGAGTAGCGAGTTGAGATGTCAGTTCTTTCTGGTGGCTCAGACGGCGCTTCTGCTGGGAATCCTGCAGTTCTTTTATACGCAGCAGTACATTGGTACCACCTTTATCCTGCAGTCCGACTACATCTTGATAGGTATCTTCTTTGTCATGATACTGGGTTATTTCCTTGTGCGTGCATTGCTCTATACGATGGTGAACAATGTCTTCTTCAGTACCACCAAGAACACCCAGTGGCAGAAGATTCATTTGCTGATTGTCTCCGTCGAAGGACTGATGGTTTTCCCCCTCGTTTTGTTGCAGGTTTATTTCGATTTGTCAGCGAAAAATGTAATCTTGTACTTTGCAATTGTCCTCCTTTTGACCAAATTATTGACATTTTATAAGTCATTTGTTATCTTTTTTCGCCGTTTTGGCGGTTTTTTGCAAATTATTTTGTACTTTTGTGCCCTCGAAATCATACCTATGGTTGTTATTTGGGGTGCAATGGTACTGATAGGCAACCTGTTGAAGATAAACTATTAAAAGAAAAAAATGAAGAAGATTCTGGTATCACAGCCAAAACCCTCCAGCGAGAAGTCACCATATTACGATATCGCATCGCGATTTGGTGTTGAAATGGTTTTCCGTCCTTTCATCAAAGTAGAAGGACTGACAGCAAAGGAATTTCGTCAGCAGAAGGTCAACATCCTTGATTATACTGCTGTTGTCTTCACTTCACGCCATGCCATCGACCATTTCTTTACGTTGGCAAAGGATCTTCGCGTGACCATTCCAGAGGACATGAAGTACTTCTGCGTGACAGAGACGATTGCGCTCTACATTCAGAAATACGTGCAGTACCGTAAGCGCAAGGTATTCTTCGGCGAGACGGGAAAGATCGTTGACCTCATCCCCACAATGGTCAAACACAAGACAGAGAAGTACCTCGTTCCCATGAGCGACGTACATAATAATAGTGTGGCCGAACTGCTTGATGCCAAGAAACTGCAGCATCAGGAGTGTGTCATGTACCGTACGGTGAGCAACGACTTCACACCCGAGGAAATCAAGACCTTCGACTACGACATGCTCATCTTCTTCAGCCCCTCAGGTATTGAGTCGCTGATGAAGAACTTCCCCGACTTCAAGCAGGGTAAGATTGCCATTGGCACCTTCGGACCCGCCACGGCCCAGGCTGTCAAGGATGCCGGCCTGCGCTTGGACCTCGAAGCACCCAGCGAGAAGTATCCTTCCATGACGGGTGCGCTGCAACACTATCTGCTCGAGCAGGAGGACTAAGCCGATGACTTCCGCTCACACGCTTGGCAAGGCAGAGCGCATCAAAAGTCAAAAGCTGATTGAAACGCTCTTCTCGGGAGGCAGAAGCCAGTCGATGGCAGCCTCTCCGTTGCGTGTGGTATATATGGAAGCCCCCTTCTCGTCCCAGGAGGGCGTTCAGATGATGGTCAGCGTGTCCAAACGCCATTTCAAGCGTGCCGTCAAGCGCAACCGTGTCAAGCGACAGATACGCGAGGCCTATCGGCTGAACAAGCAGCTCCTTACACCCTCCATTCTTCACTCTTCACCTTCCACCCTCTGCCTGGCATTCATCTGGCAGTCGGATGAGCTATTTCCTTCGTCCGTTGTCGAGGAACGTATGAGGACTTTGCTGCAACGCCTGGCAGAGAAACTATCGTTGAACCGTTCGCCAGAGAAGTCATGAAGCAGCTGTTACACCGTCTTTCGCAGGGAATCTCCTGGCTGCTGTGTCTGCCCATCGTTTTCTACCAGACCTGCATATCGCCCTACACCCCGCCGGCTTGTCGCTTCACCCCGACCTGCAGCGAGTACGCTCGTCAGGCACTCAAGAAGCATGGACCGATAAAAGGTCTTGCACTCGCCATCTGGCGCATCATGCGTTGCAACCCCTGGGGAGGCTCTGGCTACGACCCAGTGCCGTAGGGGAGTAAATAAGCAACAAGTGATAAGTTGTAAGTGTCAAGTAGTGAGTTTTTTTTACATTTTTTATTATGGTAGCAGCAAACTTGTCACTTATTCCTTGTAACTTATGACTTTTTTTCGTACCTTTGCAGCCGCAAATTAAAGGGTAACATCGAAAGAAACGAAAAGTAATTGATGTTTTTCGTGTTTTTAGATGTGGATATAAATCGAAAATTAATTGTTATACTCAGATGAGAAAGAATTTTGTTGAAGAACTACGCTGGCGAGGCATGCTGGCACAGATGATGCCGGGAACGGAAGAACTCCTGCAGAAGGAAATGGTAACGGCATATCTGGGTACCGACCCTACGGCCGACTCACTCCATATAGGACACCTTTGCGGTATTATGATGCTGCGTCACCTGCAGCGTTGCGGACACCGCCCTGTTATCCTCGTCGGAGGTGCTACGGGCATGATTGGCGACCCCTCTGGAAAGAGTCAGGAGCGTAACCTGCTCAACGACGATACGCTGCGCCACAACCAGGAGTGCATCAAGCGCCAGGTGGCAAAGTTCCTGGACTTCGAGTCGAAGGACGAGAATGCCGCCCTGATGGTGAATAACTACGACTGGATGAAGGACTTCACGTTCCTGGACTTCGCTCGTGAGGTCGGCAAGCACATCACCGTCAACTACATGATGGCCAAGGAGAGCGTACAGCAGCGACTCAACGGTACGGCCCGCGACGGACTGTCATTCACCGAGTTCACCTATCAGCTGCTGCAGGGCTACGATTTCCTGTACCTCTACCAGCACTACGGCGTGAAGCTGCAGCTGGGCGGCAACGACCAGTGGGGTAACATGACGACGGGTACGGAGCTTATCCGCCGCACACTCGGCAACGAGGTGGAGACCTTCGCCCTGACCTGTCCGCTCATCACGAAGAGCGACGGTAAGAAGTTCGGAAAGACCGAATCAGGAAACATCTGGCTCGATCCCGCACGTACCACGCCGTATAAGTTCTACCAGTTCTGGCTTAACGTCAGCGACGACGACGCAGAGCGCTACATCAAGATATTCACCTCGCTGGAGAAGGACGTTATCGATGCCCTCATCGAGGAGCACAGACAAGACCCTGGCCGCCGTGTGCTGCAGAAGCGTCTGGCCGAGGAGGTCACCGTGATGGTACACTCGCAGGAGGCACTCGATACGGCTATCGAGGCCAGCAGCATCCTCTTCGGAAAGTCAACGAAGGAAGGTCTGGAGAAGCTCGACGAGCAGACGTTCCTGGATGTCTTCGACGGTGTTCCCCAGTTCGAAATTTCCAAGGACCAGCTGGGTCAGCCTGCCATCGAGCTGTTCACCACCGTGGCTCCCGTCTTCCCCTCGAAGGGTGAGATGCGTAAGATGGTACAGGGCGGCGGCGTCAGCCTGAACAAGGAGAAACTGACCGACCAGAACCGTCCCGTCACCTCCGACGACCTTATTGACGGCAAGTATCTGCTGGCACAGAAGGGCAAGAAGAATTACTATCTGCTCATCGTGAAATAATTTCAAAAATATTTGGTAGTGGCGTAAAAAACCACTACCTTTGCACCCGCTATTGTCCAATGGTGTAATGGTAGCACAACAGGTTTTGGTTCTGTTTGTGGTGGTTCGAATCCGCCTTGGACAACGAAGAGAGAACATGGTTTCATGTCCTCTCTTTTTGTTATATGGCACTTCTCGCGACGATAGGTGCCGGATATCTCCGCGATAGGTGGCACTTTCCCTTACTCAAACTATAGGTTTCCCTTACTCAAACCTATAGTTTCTGCCTGACTAAGTACATACTTATGGATTATTACCAAAATAAGGACGTTTTGCAAAAAAGTACCAACACTTAACCTGACTCCATTGAAACCACGATGTACAGGACGTTTCAAGTGGGTTAGGTGTTTCTAAACACCTAACTAAGACCTAACATACACTTACCTGTTTATGTTAAGTCTTAGGTAAGTGTTAGGTAAGTCTTGAGACAACACTTAACGTGTCCCAAACCCTTTGTACATCAGTGTTCCAGCGTGGTCGAGTTAAGTGTTGACCTGTTTTTTGCAAAAACTTTTTTCTGTAGTATCAAGAAGGTACTTGCGCTCGATAAAACTTAAAAAGTTTTGGTTTTCTTCTTGCTTATTCGTACCTTCTATGTTGCTTTCCAAATAATTGGAAAATATTTATTGTTTATTAACTGTTTGTTATCAATCACTTAGCGTGAAGTCCATTAGTACGATGACTTTTGAAGAGGCTGTAACGATCAGCCCAGCGCATTTACGCTGAGTATCGAAAGACTACCGACGACGAATCTA
>Ga0265298_10006638_pt1 | contig 14232 bp, 13 predicted proteins | sample AusTroGonzalo_MG_3_FD_193486 | JGI IMG/M metagenome (GOLD analysis project Ga0265298, IMG submission 193486) | Bovine rumen microbial communities from tropical cattle in Woodstock, Queensland, Australia - Gonzalo_01 | ecosystem: Host-associated > Mammals > Digestive system > Stomach > Rumen ...
TATCACGCGTTGTTTATCCATGATATTCTGACGTATGATGGTTACTTTTTCTTGCAAGTCCTTGATTTGTACCAGCAGTTCTTCATCCAAGTGCTCACTACTTGCGTCAATCTGTTGCGACAGTTCGGTAATCATATCCGTTGTATCCTCGATGATATCGGCGTCTTTTTCCACTCGTGTCTCCATCAGCGCCACCAGCACGTGATAGCCGCTCGGGAAATTACGGGTGTTAACGAACATCTTCTTTACAGTCTCATTAAAACTATCCAGTTCTACATCGCGGATGGATACCAGAATAGAGTTCTTTAGGATGAAGTTCACCGGCTCCATCTCAAAATCGGACTTTAGGAAGTTACTGTTAGCCACGATTGAATCGTCAGTTTGTATATACCGGCTCGAGAGCTCAATCTCTTCCATTTCTTCGTCTTCCTGAATCTCTATCTTCAGGAATCCTTCAAGTGTGTCCTCCGTCTTGTCACTCACGTCAAGCAGGTCAATCCAAATAATATCTTTCTTGTCGAGTTCTTTGAGTGCGGAGATAGAGCGAGCTACTTTGATTTTCTCCTTATCTTTGTAGAATATCTTGATTTCAGACATGATTTTGTTCGATTAGTAGGGTTAATTGAATAAATTCATCTACACTCAGCTGTTCAGGGCGCTTGGTAAATATATTCTCTGCAAGGATCGGATGTCCCTTTCCTACCAGCTGCTGCAGAGAATTGCGCATTTGTTTTCGGCGTTGGTTAAAGGCTGTTTTGACGACTGTTTTGAATAGGTCTTCATCGCAGCCTAATTGTCTTCGCTTGTTTCGCGTCATGCGGATCACAGCCGATTTAACCTTAGGCGGAGGATTGAATACGTGTTCATCCACTGTAAATAGATATTCTATATCGTAATAGGCTTGCAGCAGCACGCTCAGGATACCATAGGCTTTCTTGCCGGGCTTCGACGCTAATCGTTCTGCTACTTCCTTTTGTATCATTCCTGAACATACAGGAATACGATCCTTGTAATCCAGTACTTTGAAGAAAATCTGACTGGATATATTGTATGGATAATTGCCGATGACATTGAATTCGCCTTCGGGAACAAGTTGATCCAGATCCAGTTTGAGAAAATCACCTTCTATCAAATCCAACTCCGGGTACCACTCATGCAGATAAGCGACAGATTCACGATCTATCTCAATGGCGGTTAGGTTAATCTGTGGATTTTTGAGAAGATATTGTGTAAGTACACCCATACCAGGCCCGATCTCTATAGTTCGGCCCGAGGTGAGGGTTTCAGCAATTCTTTGGGCGACTGTCAAGTCCGTCAGAAAGTGCTGCCCCAGAAATTTCTTTGCTCGTACGGTATTCTCGCACGATTGTTTCTTGGCATGTACTTGTTGCATTCTCCGCGTGATAATCGTCCATACAGGTTACAAATTTGGTTACTAATAAAAGAGTTTGACTCTTTTGCGGCTGCAAAAGTACTGCTTTTTTTTGAATTATGCAAATAATGAAGCATTTTTTTGCATTTTTAGCCGGTTTATTCTATTTACCATACCCTATGGAGGTGTAAAAGCAGGAATAATTAATAACCAAAGCTATTCAAAAGTAATGCTTTTTTGAATTGTGCAAAAAAGAGAAAAAGAAAATGGCAAATTATTTGCATATATGCAAAAAAAGTACTACCTTTGCACCCGCAAGTTATCAAACAAATTATAAAAAGATGAATGCTATGAGAAAAAGAATAGTTAAAACATGTGTAGTGTTAATGGCTGTTTTAGCCTTTGCTGCTTGTGAATCTATAGACCCTCGTGATATGTTCGAAGGGGCATATGCATATGAAGCGACAGGAAAAATGAGCATCAAAGCAACACTCACGCAGTTGAACATTCCTTTTGAAGAAGAAGGTACTTTTACCATCACCAAACATAAGCATGAAAAAGAGAAAGTAGTTGTAAAATGGTATAACAATTCATTATATCGTAACGATTCAATATATGCAACGGTTTCAGGAAATCAGTTAATTTTGGACTCGGAGACATATTATATGATGGTCAATTCGATTCAAATGCAGTTTACTCTTGTTAATCCGCAGGCTACGCTGGTTGGTGATTCTTTAAAGTGTGAATCGGATATAATAGGTAAAAGTATGTATAACAGCGTTTCGGTAGAAGGGGAAGGTGATATTTATTTGTTAGCTATCAAGCAGCACTAATGTATTATGAATAAAGTAGCGCAAATAATAACCCGGATCATCGATTTCTTCCATCGTCCGTTCGCCAAATGGATGCCGCAGCAGTTGTTTCGTTATGCAGCTTGCGGCGGCGGTAACATGGTGTTCGACTGGGTATTGTACTTCCTGATTTATAACTTCGTTATCGGGCACGAAATAGTTTATTTAAACCTTACATTTTTGCATTCCGAATTAGCGATGACGCCGCATATAGCGACGCTGTGCATCGTGTTCCCCATTACGCTGCTGACGGGTTTCTGGTTGCAGAAATATGTGACGTTCACGCAATCCAACCTGCACGGATTCAGACAATTAATACGTTATATCACCATTGTGGTTGTTAACCTGGCTATCAACTATTTCGGTCTCAAATTGTGTGTCGAGATTTGGGGTTGGTATCCGACGCCGAGCAAGATGGCTATCACGCTTATTACCGTCGCTGTCAGTTATTTAGGTCAGAAATACTACACTTTTGCCAAACGTTAAACTATTATATTAAACATTTATATGCTTCTTCATATCCTCTCTTCCAGCCTGCATAACGAGGCATTAGAGATTCCGTTTCAGTTGCCGGATTCGTTTCTTCAGTCCCATCAGGTAGTGGCAGTGCTCACGGGTGGAACCGAGAGCCAGTTCATTCAGTTGCTTAATGAAGGACTCGTCGATTTGAAACAACCCGTTTATCTGATGGTGAGCGGACATAGTAATTCGCTTGCGGCGGCGCTTGAGATATTGAGTTATATCCGCCAGCATAACGGAGTCGGCAAAGTGATGAAAAGTGCCGATGATATCAAGCTTTCTCACGATTCGGCGGTGTCGGCTATCACGTGCGAACCGGCCGAAGAAATCCTGCATAGCGACAAACCTTTACGACTGGGTGTGGTAGGTTTTCCGTCCGATTGGCTCATCGCTTCGAAAGCCGACTACGAGATGGTGCTCCGCCGTATGAATATCGAACTCATCGACATTCCGATTGAGCGTATGACCTCGCTTGGCGTAGTGGATCCCGGTATGAAAGGCGCTGAGGATATCTACCGGCGTCTGAAGGAACTGGTGGCTGAATTTGACTTGCAGGGCGTGACGCTTCGTTGCTTCGACCTGCTGACGACGGTCAAGAACACCGGTTGTATAGCACTTTCCAAACTCAATGATGAGGGTATTCCTGCCGCTTGCGAAGGCGATATTCCTGCGCTTTTGACGATGATGCTGTGCAAGAAACTCACCGGCGAACCTTGTTTCCAGGTCAACCCTGCACGCGTCCAGCCCGACGGACATATGTTGTTCGCCCATTGTACGCTTCCGTTGCGCATGACTGACAAGCACGAATACACTACGCATTTCGAGTCCGGCATTGGTGTGGCTATCCACGGCGACCTGCCGACAGGCGATTATACGCTGGTCAAACTATCCGGCGACCTCTCGCGTCTGCTGGCGGAAGATGTGACCCTCGAGGGCTGTCAGTTTGAACCCGACCTCTGCCGGACACAAGTGTGGATCAAGGCTACACCTGCTATCAGCCGCTATTTCCTCACGGACCCGATAGCCAACCACCACATCCTTATTTGTGGTCATCACGCAGCCAAGTTCGCAAGAAAATAACATAATATTAACCCTTAAAACACAATTTTATGGAAAAGTACATTTGTGATGTCTGTGGGTACGAGTATGACCCCAGCGTAGGTGATCCTGACAATGGTATACCCGCCGGAACGGCTTTTGAAAACCTTCCCGAAGATTGGACCTGCCCGCTCTGCGGCGTCGGAAAAGACCAGTTCTCGAAGGCGTAATCAGTTACGTTGTATTGTCAGGCCGCAAAGATATTTTTAGGAGAAATCTTGCATATATGCAAAAATTGTAGTAACTTTGTGGCCAAATTCGTGAATTATGGCTCAATTACCTGAAAATGCAGCGCGACCGCTGAAGAGCGGCGAGAAATACGAACCGATACTCAAACCGGAGAAGGATTACCCGGAAGTGACGCCGTATAGCGTGTCTATCGGCGTGCTGATGGCTGTCATCTTCTCGGCTGCGGCTGCATATCTCGGACTCAAAGTAGGACAGGTGTTCGAGGCGGCTATACCGATTGCTATCATTGCCGTCTCGCTCTCGTCAATACTCAAACGCAAGAATGCACTGGGTGAGAATGTGATGATTCAGTCCATCGGTGCCAGTTCCGGCGTTATCGTGGCGGGTGCTATCTTCACCCTGCCCGCCCTGTATATCCTGCAGGCGAAATATCCGGAAATGACGGTTACTTTCAGTCAGATTTTCCTTTCGTCGTTGCTGGGCGGCTGTTTGGGAATATTGTTCCTGATACCTTTCCGTCGTTATTTCGTCAAGGAAAAGCACGGCGAATATCCTTTCCCCGAAGCCACAGCGACGACGCAGGTCTTGATTTCAAACGAGCAAACCGGCGAAGCCCAAACAGCCTCAAACCCTCAAACAAGCAAAGCTCAAACATCAACGGCAAAGCCGTTACTCTGGGCGGCTGCCATCGGTGGTTTGTACGATTTTGTGGTAAGCACGTTTGGTCTCTGGACCGAACAACTCTCCACGCGGATGATGGCGTTCGGCGAAACGCTGGCTGCGAAAACGAAACTGGTTTTCTCTATCAACACATCCGCTGCGGTCTTGGGACTCGGATATATCATCGGTCTGAAGTACGCGGCTATCATCTGTGCGGGCTCGTTCTTCGTCTGGTGGGTCCTGTTGCCTCTCTTGGGCACCATGCCCGGAATGGAAACGGTTGACCCGCAGGTGCTGTTCACGTCCTATGGACGTAATATCGGTATCGGCGCCATCGCTATGGCGGGTCTAATTGGTATCGTCCGTTCGTGGGGAGTCATCAAGAGTGCCGTAGGACTGGCGGGCAACGAACTCAAACGTTCCAACAAAAACGAGGCGTCAAGCAACGCTAACATCCAACAACCGCGGACGGACAGAGACCTCTCTATGCGCTTTTTGCTTCTGGCGATTGCCGTAGCACTCGTTTGCACGCTGGTTTTCTTCTGGGTTGGCGTGCTGCATAATTTATGGCAGGCTGTCGTAGCGTTCCTCGTTGTGGTCGTCATTGCCTTCCTGTTCACCACCGTGGCGGCCAATGCTATCGCTATCGTGGGCAGTAACCCGGTGTCCGGCATGACGCTTATGACGCTTATCGTGGCATCGGTAGTCTTCGTGGCGGTTGGAATGAAAGGCGCGAGCGGAATGGTAGGAGCGATGGTTATCGGCGGTGTCGTCTGCACGGCCCTTTCGATGGCGGGCGGGTTCATCACTGACCTCAAGATCGGTTACTGGATTGGCTCTTCACCCTATAAGCAACAGACTTGGAAATTTCTCGGTACGCTCGTTTCGGCGGCTACCGTGGGCGGCGTGATGATTGTGCTGAACAAGACCTACGGCTTTGTAGGGGAAAACGCACTGGTAGCGCCGCAGGCTAACGCCATGGCGGCGGTCATTGAGCCGCTGATGTCCGGCCAAGGTGCTCCGTGGATGCTCTATCTGGCGGGTGCTGTCCTGGCGCTTATCCTGGCATTACTCGGGGTGCCTGTACTGCCGTTTGCCTTGGGTATGTTCATTCCGCTGAGCCTCAATACCCCATTGCTTGTAGGCGGCGCTATCTCGTGGTTCGTCAGCCGCCCGAAAACCAACAAAGCTCAAAATGATGCTGAAGCCGTAGCCGAAGCGCAGGCGCGTCAGGACAAAGGAACGCTTATCGCTTCCGGTTTCATTGCCGGCGGAGCGCTCATGGGCGTCGTATCGGCTATCGTCAAGTTCTGCGGAGCCGACTGGTTCCTGGCCGATTGGGCTTCAACAGGCTCCGCCGCATTGGTCGGAGTAGGGGCGTACGTGGCGATAATAGGGTATTTCATTTATGCTACTAACAAAAAATAACACAATCATAAATAACAAATCTAAAATTTAATTACTATGGTATCTTACAAAGAACTCGGCCTTGTGAACACCCGTGAGATGTTTGCCAAGGCAATCAAGGGTGGCTATGCTATCCCTGCTTTCAACTTCAACAACATGGAGCAACTCCAGGCTATCATCAAGGCTTCGGCTGAGACCAAGTCGCCGGTTATTCTCCAGGTGTCCAAAGGTGCGCGTAACTACGCTAACCAGACGCTGCTCCGTTATATGGCACAAGGTGCGGTTGAGTATGCGAAGGAACTCGGTTGGGAGAAACCGCAAATCTGTCTCCACCTCGACCACGGTGACAGCTTCGAACTCTGCAAATCGTGCGTGGACTTCGGTTTCTCGAGCGTTATGATTGATGCTTCGTCGCTGCCTTATGAGGAGAATATCGCCCTCACCAAGAAAGTAGTTGACTATGCGCATCAGTATGATGTAACCGTTGAGGCGGAACTCGGTGTATTGGCTGGTGTTGAGGACGAAGTATCGTCTGCAGTTAGCCATTATACCAAACCTGAAGAGGTGGTTGATTTCGCTACCCGTACGGGATGCGACAGCCTTGCTATCTCTATCGGTACCAGCCACGGAGCATACAAGTTCACTCCGGAGCAGTGCACACGCGACCCGAAGACCGGCAAGCTCGTTCCTCCTCCATTGGCTTTCGACGTGCTCGACGCTATCATGGAGCAACTGCCCGGCTTCCCCATCGTACTCCACGGCTCGTCTTCCGTTCCGCAGGAGTATGTGGATATGATCAACCAGTACGGCGGCAAACTGCCCGACGCAGTGGGTATTCCTGAGGAGCAACTCCGTAAGGCTGCCAAGAGTGCTGTCTGCAAGATCAATATTGACTCGGATAGCCGTCTCGCCTTCACCGCTGCTGTACGCAAGGTGTTTGCTGAGAAACCGGGTGAGTTCGATCCGCGTAAGTACTGCGGTCCGGCTCGTGACCTCATGGAGGAACTCTACAAGCATAAAATCATCAACGTTCTCGGTTCCGACGGCAAAGCATAAGTATGGCACTTCCATTTATGTCGGCGGAAGAAGCTGCCGAGTTGATTCAACATGGTGACGTCTTGGGCATGGGTGGCTTCACGGCCACCGGTGTCCCCAAGGCGGTTCCTTTTGCTCTGGCGCAACGCGCAGAACGTCTGCACGAGCAGGGAATACCTTTTCGGGTTGGACTCGAAACGGGTGCTTCTATGGGCGATAGCTGCGACGGCGCGTTGGCGCGCGCACACGCTGTCGAGTTCCGTACACCCTACCAGTCCAACAAATCCATGCGCGAGGAGATCAATGCCGAAGGTACCCATTATTTCGACATGCACCTCTCACACATGGCGCAAGACCTCCGTTACGGCTTCCTGCCGCGTCCTAAATGGGCGATTATTGAGGCTTCCTACGTTGGAGAGGATGGCACAATCGTACCGGCTGCCGGTGTCGGTATCATGCCTACTATCTGTAACATGGCGGAGAAAATCATCGTCGAACTCAACGAGATGTTCCCTGTCACCATGCGCGGTATGCATGACCTCTATGAGCCGCTTGACCCGCCTTACCGCAAGGAGATTCCTATCTACAAGCCCTCTGACCGCTGCGGCTCCGACCACCTTAAGGTGGATCCGAAGAAGATAGCGGCTGTCGTGAAGACCAACCGTCCGAACGAGATTGCACCTTTCACGCCCGTGGATGCTACTACAGCCAAGATTGGCGAGAACGTAGCCCTCTTCCTGGAGCAGGAGATGCACGCCGGACGTATCCCAAGCACTTTCTTGCCTATCCAGAGTGGAGTAGGTAACGTGGCGAACGCCGTACTCGGTGAACTGGGCAAGAACCCGCATATCCCGCCGTTTGAGATGTACTCTGAAGTGGTACAGGACTCGGTAGTTGACCTCATCAAAGCCGGTCACTGTAAGTTCGCTTCCGGTTGCTCGCTGCGTCTTGTGGAGAGCAAGATGGCGGATGTGCTTGCCAACCTGGATTTCTTCCACGATAAAATGCTGCTGCGTCCGCAGGAGACATCCAACAACCCGGAAATCATCCGTCGACTGGGACTGATTGCTATTAATACAGCCCTCGAAGCGGATATCTACGGAAATATCAACTCCACCCACGTAACGGGCGTGAAGATGATGAACGGTATCGGCGGCTCCGGCGATTTCGCACGTAACGCATACCTCAGTATCTTCACCACCGCTTCTACCGCGAAGAACGGCGCTATCTCGTCTATCGTGCCGATGGTTACTCACCTCGACCATTCCGAGCACTCCGTCAAGGTACTGGTTACCGAACAAGGCGTGGCGGACCTGCGTGGCAAGAGCCCGCGTCAGCGTGCCGAGGAAATCATCAATAACTGCGTTGCACCTGAGTACAAAGAGCAGTTGCGTGACTACCTCAAGTACGCTAAACACGGACAGACCCAGCATAATCTCTCGCTCGCTTTCGCTATGCACGAGGAGTTCCTCAAATCGGGCGACATGCGCAATACCAAGTGGGAGAATTATCTCCGTTAATGATGCCCGAAGCGGCATTCCTCTGTTTCTGACCAACAACAGTTTCTCAGATACTTAGAAGGCGTAGCATAAACCAAATGTGCTACGCCTTCTTCGCGATTAGTATGTGATTAGTATGTGATTCGCCACTCATAACCGAGATGCAACCATTCTCCCTCACCAGGCATGAAAAATCATAAGAGAAGAGGCATCTTCGGGTGCCTCTTTTTGTGTAATTTTAGCGGACAGGAATGATAATCGGTGTTTTGAAATAAAATATCGCGCCCGCGCTTGCATATATGCAAAAAAAATTGTAACTTTGCAGCGAATTTGAATTTGATATATGAAAAGGCTGTGCAGCGGAGTATGGAATAGCAACAAAAAAAGCACCTACGACTTGCGTAAGTGCTTGAATCTTGGCGCTCCCTCTAGGACTTGAACCTAGGACCCCCTGATTAACAGTCAGATGCTCTAACCGACTGAGCTAAGGAAGCTCTTTTTGCTCACGAAAACCCGTTTGTTTTTGAAAGCGGGTGCAAAAGTACTGCTTTTTTTTGATATACGCAAATATTTTTGAAAAAAAATCGTATCTTGGCAAATATTTTTTGATAAATAACTCAATTTTGTGCTAAAATCACGAAAAAATGAAAAAAGTATTAGGACTTGGTAACGCTTTGACGGACATCCTTCTGCAAGTTAGCGAAGATGATTTAAGAGAACTGGGCTTCCAAAAGGGAAGTATGAATCTCATCACTATGAAACAGGCAGAAGAAATTCAGCTTCGTTTCTTGTCGGTTCGCAAAAGAATGGTGGCCGGCGGATCCGCCAGCAATGCCGTCAACTGTATTGCTGCACTCGGTGGTAAAGCTGCATTCATCGGAAAAATCGGTAACGACGAGGTGGGCGATTTTTATCGTGAAGATATGATTAAGAACGGTGTCAAGCCCATTTTGTTGCTTTCCCAAAATGCTATGTCCGGATGTTCTATCGTGCTGATTACTCCTGACGGAGAACGTACATTTGCCACCTACCTCGGAGCGGCTGCGGAGTTATGTGCGGACGATATACAGAAAGATGCGTTTACCGGCTATGATATATTCCATATCGAGGGTTACCTGGTACAAAATCACGACCTGATAGAGAAATCAATCCGATTGGCCAAAGAGGCAGGGTGTATGGTGTCGCTGGACTTGGCTTCCTTCAATGTGGTCAATGAGAACCATGCGTTCCTGAAAGGTTTGATCAAACAGTATGTGGATATAGTCTTCGCCAACGAGGACGAGTCCTTCGCTTATACACATCTCAATCCGGAAGAGTCGGTTCAGATGATTGCTGAGCAATGCGACATAGCCGTGGTCAAGGTCGGAAAGAACGGCTCGTATGTGCAGCAGGGAAGCAAACGGCATCATATAGGCGCTATCACAACAAGTTGTACCGATTCCACGGGAGCGGGAGACTTGTTTGCCGGAGGATTCCTGCATGCGCTCAGTGACGGCTTTGATATTCGTCGCTGCGCGGAGATAGGAACCATCGCTGCCGGACGCGTGGTGGAAATAGTAGGAACCAAACTCAGCGATGAGACATGGGAGGAAATCCGTCGTATATGCGCACTCTACCGTGGATTCATGCAGAAATATGATAAAGATTAAGGTATGAAAAAGATACTGTATCCCTTTTACGTTTTATACCAATACCTGATTGCGTGGCCGTTGTTGGCTGTACTGACCATATTCACGGCGTTGTTTACTATCTGCTTTGTGCATTGGCGCAATGCAGAGTTTGTGCACCGTGAGCAGCAGTTCTGGTCCAAATCGTTCTTCTGGCTGCTCTTCCTGCCTGCTACTATCAGTGGGACGGAGCATATAAAGCCCAATCAGAGCTATGTCTTTGTGGCCAATCATCAGTCGATGTTCGATGTATGGTTGGTGTACGGTTGGCTGCCTGTGGTGTTCAAATGGCTGATGAAAGCCGAGTTGCGCAAGGTGCCTTTCGTAGGAACGGCATGCAAGGCTGCCGGGCATATTTTCGTAGAGCGCAAGAATGCCAAAGCGTCTATGGAGAGTCTGCAACGGATAGAGCAGCAGCTGTCCAACGGAGTGTGTACGGTCATTTTCCCCGAAGGGACACGGAGTCTTAATGGAGAGGTAGGACGATTCAAACGAGGCGCATTCCAGATTGCACTGGATCTCGGGCTGCCCGTTATACCGCTCTCATTAAGCGGCTGCTATGAAGTGATGCCCAAAGGTGCATGGGCGGTACACCGCCATCCGGTACACATGCACGTTGGAGAGCCGATTGATTTGAAACAATACCGGACCGAGAATGGTGACATCGATGCAAACGCAGCGATAGAGGCGGTTCGTAACGCCGTACTCGCAGGTATGAAATAAATGAGTAAATAGTAATTAAACCGTAAATAGTTTTATGTATTCCGATCCGAAAGACTGTCTCTATTGCCAAAATAACGAGACCCTTCACAATCTGATGATAGAGATTGCGCATTTGCGCGTCTCACGTGCTTTTTTGTTCAAAGAGCAGACCTACCACGGCCGTTGCCTTGTGGCGTATGACGGTCATGTGAACGATCTGAACGAACTGAGCGATGAGCAGCGAAATATGTTCATGGCAGATGTGGCGCAAGTCACACGGGCGATGCAGAAACTGTTTAATCCGGAGAAAATCAACTACGGAGCCTATTCCGACAAACTCAGTCACCTTCATTTTCATTTGGCGCCGAAGTATGTAGATGGACCGGATTACGGAGGCACCTTCCAGATGAATCCCGGGAAAGTGTATCTGTCTGAGGCGGAATACAGCGAAATGGTCGAAGCGTTGCGCAAGGAATTGACGAATGCTCTTTAAGGAAATCATAGGTCAGGAAGAGATAAAGAACCAACTTCGTCAGTCCATACGCGAAGGGCGTATACCGCATGCGCAACTGTTTGCCGGAGTGGCAGGCATCGGTAAACTGCAGTTGGCGCTTGCATACGCACAATATCTCAATTGTCCGCATCGTACGCATGAGGACAGTTGCGGAGTGTGCCCTACCTGCAGGCAGTATGGCAAACTGCAGCACCCGGACCTGCATTTTGTCTTCCCGATAGTAAAAACCGATGCGGGAGATACATGCGATGCGTTCATGGACAAATGGCGTTCCGTCATTCTCGAGAAGCAGTATTTTGACCTTGATGACTGGTATAAGGCATTGGGCGTGGAAACCAAGCAGGGAGTGATTTATGAGAAAGAGAGTGCGGAGATCCTTCGTAAACTCAGTCTCAAGTCGTATGGGGAAGGCTACAAGGTGATGATTGTTTGGCAGCCGGAGAAAATGAATATCGCCTGTGCCAACAAACTGCTGAAATTGCTGGAAGAACCGCCTGAGAGAACTGTTTTCCTGCTCGTCAGCGAGCATCCCGAGCAGTTATTGACCACTATCCGGTCGCGCGTGCAGACTGTCAGTATTCCGCGTATGGAGGATATGACCGTGGCGCAGGCGCTGGTGGACAAGAACGGCGTACCACCTTCCGATGCAATGGACATAGCGCGCATAGCGAAAGGCAGTTATTTGCAGGCGGTCAAAAAAGCAGAGGAAACAGAAGAGAATAATCAGGAACTGCGCGATTTCATCGCTCTTTTCCGGGATGCTTACACAGTGGGAGTGCTGAAAGACCCCTATAAGAAGTTCGAATCGCTGAAACGCTTGCGCCAATGGAGTATGGACATGGCGGACAGTAAAGTCGGACGCGAGAAACAAAAACATTTTCTGCAATATGCACAGCAGCAGGTAAGAGAGAACTATATCCGTAATTTCGCACAGCCGGAACTCAATTACCAGTTGGCATCGGAACGCAATTTCTCGGACAAGTTCGCTCCGTTCATCCACGCAGGAAATGTAGAACAGATAATGGACCAACTGGACCTTGCAGAGCGCCAGATAGAGCAAAACGGCAATGCCAAGATAATCTTTTTTGACCTTTGCTTGCAAATGATAGTATTGATTAAAAAGCCTAAGAAATGAAAAAATATATTGCAGGGAACGGACAATCGGAACTGAATGCTGCGGCAACGAAGCGTAACTCGGCGCATATGTTGCCCGTAAGCGATTGGCTCAGTGACCTTCCGGAAAATACGCAACTCACAGACCTTATTGAGGTGCAGTTCAAGCAGACACGTAAAGGGTATTTCCATAACTCACAGCATCTGCCGTTGGAGAAAGGCGTGAAAGTGGTGGTGGAGGCCACTACCGGACAGGATCTCGGCGAGGTGGTTCTGACGGGCAAACTCGTTGAACTGCAGATGAAGAAGAACCGTATTGATACGTCGCGTTACGAGGTACGGCAAGTGATTCGGATAGCTACAGATGAAGACCTCGAGCGTGCTTCGCAAGCGCATGCGCGCGAGCAGGAGACGATGATTAAAGCGCGGCAACTCGCCAAATCGCTCGGGCTGGAGATGAAGATAGGCGATGTGGAGTTCCAGGGAGATGGAACCAAGGCTATTTTCTACTATATAGCGGACGGGCGGGTGGATTTCCGCCAACTGATAAAGGTCTATGCAGAGACGTTCCGTATCCGCGTGGAGATGAAGCAGATCGGTGCACGTCAGGAAGCCGGACGTATCGGAGGAACAGGCCCGTGCGGACGCGAGTTGTGCTGCTCTACATGGATGATTAATTTCTCATCGGTCGGTACAGGCGCCGCACGGTTGCAGAATATATCGCCTAACCCGCAGAAACTGGCAGGTATGTGCGCCAAACTTAAATGCTGTCTCAATTACGAGGTGCCGGTGTACGAAGATGCATCCAAAAAACTGCCGTCCAAACATACGCCGTTGGAAACAAAAGATGCTACCTTCTATCTCTTCTCTTCCGATCCCTTGGCAGGCATGGTCACCTATTCTTCCGACGCCAATATACCCGCCAACCTGCAGACAATAACTATCCGGAGAGCGCATGAGATAATAGCGATGAATAACCGCGGAGAAAAGCCTGACAACCTGGAGGGCACCAAGACAAGCACCGTTGAGATAGGGTATCATAATGTGGTAGGACACGACGATGTGACGCGTTTTGACCGCAAGCATAATAACCGGCGTGACAAACACCGCGATAACAGAGACAAGCGGAACAATAAACCTGCAACCGGCCAATGAAACGATATCCCTTTATCATCAGTCTGATACTGATTCTGTCGCTATCCGCGTGTTCTACGGATATCCTGTATAGCCGGTTTACGCCGATTCCATCGGGAGAATGGCACATGGACTCAGTGGTTCGCTTTGACTACCAGATAGCCGATACCACGCGCGCATACAATGTGATTATTCATGTGCGTCACACCGAGCGCTATCCGTATCAGAATATGTGGCTCTTTATCGGCGACTCCCTCTATCGTGACACGGTGGAGTTCTATCTGGCAGATGACCGTGGCAGGTGGCTTGGGGACAAGCATAATGGGTTTGTAGAGATGCCGGTTCTTCTGGTCGAAGCCCGGTATTATACCCATCCGGGTAGTTACTGTGTAACCGTTCAGCACGGCATGCGTGATACGCTTCTTCGCGGTGTTACCGACATAGGTCTCGAAATAACATACAATGGGCAAGA
>Ga0265298_10006639_pt1 | contig 14231 bp, 16 predicted proteins | sample AusTroGonzalo_MG_3_FD_193486 | JGI IMG/M metagenome (GOLD analysis project Ga0265298, IMG submission 193486) | Bovine rumen microbial communities from tropical cattle in Woodstock, Queensland, Australia - Gonzalo_01 | ecosystem: Host-associated > Mammals > Digestive system > Stomach > Rumen ...
AATGACCATCTTATATTTTTCTCCTTTAATTTTTAAAAATGTATTTAAGCAGCACTTGTTGAAGTGCCGAAACACTGATTTGAACAAGTCCCATAACAATTGGAACTACAATTATCACTACATGAAGAACCACACCCAGTGCGGCATCCCGTACAATTATTACCGCAGTCACCAGAGCAACTGCGACCACAAGCGGCAGTACAACTAGTATAACAGGCTGTTCCACACGAAGTGCCACAAACTTCTGCACATGTAGTTGAACATCCCTGTGCACAAGTTGAACCACAAGAAGAACAAGCTTGGGCGCACCCTCCCGTGCAGGCGGTTTTACAATCTCCAGTGCAGTTAGAAGAACAAGTGCCTCCGCAGCCTCCACAGGAACCAGAGCACCCCGAACCACAACCACTAGAACACCCATAGCAACCACTGCTACAAACATTGCCACAACTACCTGAACAACCATTGCATCCTTTGCAGTTTCCACCGCACCCGCTGCTGCATCCTTGTCCGCAAGAACCACTACAACCTACACATCCGTCTCTACAAGTTGACCCACAACCAGAGCCACAGTCGGTTCTGCATTCACCCGAACAGGTACCAGATTCGCATCCAGAAGCACCCCAACACCATTGAGTACATGCTCCAGTACAAGAACCACTACATGCTGAAGAACACCCAGTACATGCTTCCGTACAAGAGTTGTTGCACGATGAGGTACACCCCTCACAACTAGATTTACAACCAGAACAACTGTCTCCACAGGTGCTTGTGCAACCACTACACCCACTTGAGCACCCATTCGTACAATCACTAGAACATGTAGATTTACAAGAGGCCGTACAGTTTGTACAAGCGCCACTACAGTTTTTGCCACAACTTGTACTACAAGCAGTATAGCAAGTAGAACCACAGTTAGTACCACAACTATCATCACAAGTTTTTGAACAACCTGTACAACTGTTTCCACAGTTTGTATCACAAGTTCCAGAACAGCCGCCTGTACAATCCATACATCCCATATTTCCACTCGCACCGGTTGCACAAGTATCAGTACATAAACCAGTACAAGCACCTCGGCATGAAGAACTATTTCCTTCCATAGTTTCTTCTGATAAATCATTAACCCATTCAATTAATTTATCATTAAATGATTCTGGAATTAATTGTCCAGTTACAGCATTTTGTAAATCTCCATGATCACAAATTTGTAATAATAAGTTAATGGTCTTTTGACCTGTTTCTGCTATAACTTTCTTACCTGCAGTTGGAATTCTTGCAAACTCATATGAAGGTCCAGCATAAGATGCAACACTTCCTATGGGAGCTGAACGTCTTGCTAATTCACTTTTAATTGCTTCTTTAAGGGCAATAACTTCTGCCGCTGTCATTGGTTCATAAGGCATTCACTCACCCCCACACAGGAACAATAGGGTGCCAAGCATTATTTGAATAATACCTTAAAACACTATTTGAATCTATCCAAAGTAATGAAGTATCTTGTGGTGCAGTAGAACTTACTATAAAAACACTTCGTAATTGTGAAGCAGGAACTTTTCCACTCGAATCTAAAGTAGCAACACCACTATTAGCAGCTTTTTCACTTGTAGGAATATAATTACTAAGTGCTGAAGGCACTACATAATCTGTACCAGGAGTAGCAGCAACTGCATTTCCAAGATTATCACCTTTTAATACTAATGTGGTAGTACCTATAGAAGGTGCACTGGAGGGTGTGAGTTCAAAAGCTTTGTTACTACTTGAACCTAAAATTTTATCGTTTGAACTTAAAACACTTCCCATTTTATCACCTTTTTATTTTTTAAGAATTTGCGGTTATTGTTATGTCTACTCTAGTATAGTCACCAGTACCATTATATGTACTCATATCAATTGACATTTGAGCTTTAACAGTAAGACCACTTATAACGCAAGCATATATTAATCCAGCCGCTGCGGTTGCATAGCTGCTTGACGTATTGTGAACTTCTGTAATTGTTACTCCACTTGGTGCAGATACAAGATTAAAATATAAATATTCGTAAGATGTAGTTGTGCCTGCACGCATAGATACTATAATATCACCATCAGCCATATATCCTATTTTTACACCATAACTTGTGTTATAATAAGTGGATGTAGCATAGGTTCCGGTTGGTGTAATATTATTATCATTTGTTATTAATCTTATTATTTCTCCTTCATACGTACCGGTAACACCAACAATTCTGTCATCATCATCACTATCCCCAACTTTTACTGTTACATCTTTTTTAATATTACCAGCAGTTATATTACTAACTGTTACTGCGGCTATTGTTTGATCTCCAGATAAATACTGAGTTGATGCTATTGTTTGATCAGTAGTTGAAGGATAATAAGTTGCAGCTGCTTTTGAAGTAATAGAACCTTGATATCTATATCCGTTAGAATAACTAGTATATGGAGATAACATCTGTGCTCCGCTGGTAAGAGTAGCATCACTTGTATCAATACCAACAGAATTACATACTATTGCTTTACCGTCAACAACTATAGCTGCATCTCCAATAGTTAGTATATTACTCATGTAGTTACCTCATCCCAACCATATACTCCAGGTTCCCAAACATTATCAGGTGTATTAGAAATCCAGTGTTTACCATTATGAGAAACTTTTGCTCCATATTCATAAGCATCTTGAGCACCAACTGGTTGTCTCCATTCAGGCCATTCTTCTGCTGGATTATCAGCTCTTGACCATAAACTAACAGCTACATCAGGAACCCAATCAGCTTGAGATATATGAGTTATATTACATTTATACAATAAATCTCCATATCTTATTCTTGATTGTGGAGGGTCAGTTTCTTCAACAGGAGGACCATAATACTGTTGGCCTACAACCCATTCCGAAAATAAAATAGGAACTTGAATTGCAATTTCATCACCTAAAGATTCAATAGCAAAATTAAGTTGATGTCTGAATCTCCTTGCTTCATTCGGAGTCATCATTATATAGTCCCTCCTGTAATTATAGAAAGAATTTCTTCAGCTGTGGCTCTACCCATCTTCACTGAAAGTATTCCATTTCTATGATCTATGATATCACCTGCTAAACAATAATCAGAATTATCATATTCATTTTGTACAGGTTGGTTATTTTCATCCTCATATTCTTCAACAATACTCCATTGTACATCATCTACAAATAACTCTACTGCAGTTGAATAAGGCATTGTTAATCTTATTGTTTTAGTTGGCCTGCCGCCCCACTCTGAATCCGACATCTTACCACTAATTGATGCAGGATAAAGAGTATTATTAATCTTTATAAAAGTCATTTGTTTTCTCCTTAATTACCAATTTTCTTCAAAATAAATTAAACTATATCCACGAACATATTGTACAACAGCAGTTCCATTATATGAAGGCATATAATAACTGGAAGAAGTTATTAATAAAGGTCTAGCTGTTGATATAAAGGTCGCGTTTGTACCACCTACAATTATATTACCAGTAGGAGTTGTAGCATCTATCGCACCCCATAAAGTTGTTTTAGTTGAACTAGTACTTTGACCATTTAAGTTAGAAAATACAGGAAATAAGATACCTTTACTAAGAGAGGTACTTGAAGATATACCTAAGTTAGCAGTAGTACTAGTTGTACTAGTTGAATGATATCCTTTTACAACAGTTATAGTTCCTTGAGTAAGCATCTTGTCAACTATTTTAGAATCTAATGTAAAATGTAAATATATAAAATTAGCTGCTGCTGTTGTACTAGAACCATATATACCTGTATTATTAGAATTTATAGTTGTACTATATTGAGTTCCAACAGCAAATGTTTTTAAAACTGTTTTACTCATCGTAGTAGATGTAAGCAATTCAATCTTACTTATTTCTAAACTTTCTCCAACAGCATAGAATAAGTACCATATATCTCCCACTTGTGGTTGTGGTAAACTGCTATCAGGTTCGGGGTATGTACTTTGAGAATTTCCAGGATAAGTACCTAATGAAGTAGCATTTTGTCCCCATCTATCAAATGTATCAATTGATTCAAATAATTCAGAAAACTTAGGAAGAAAGGTTATACCATAATCAGTTCCACCAATTAAAGTTCTACCTTTACTTATATTATAAGCAGTTCCGCCAATTAAAGTCTTACCTTTTGTAATCTCATAAGCAGTTCCGCCAACAAGAACTTCACCTGCCATTATTCATAACACCACGCTATCGCTCCATTGACAAGATGGGTTGACCAATCTGACACAGCCTCATAAGTAGTTGCATCAAGAAGTTTTTCACCACGAGCCATTAAAGTCGTATAATTAGTATCTGCTTCATTAACGTTTGTAGTTCTATTTACTTTATTGTTAATTCCTGTATAAACAGCTCCACTAGTAATTAAACTAGTACTAGCACTAGTAGGACTACTATCAACAGCCCTCCAACTAGCAGCTGAACCATTCGTAGTTAAAACTTTTCCGCTGTTACCTGTTTGAGAAGGTAATGTATCAATATTTTGTAAAGCAGTATATATTCCACCACTATTTACTAGATTCGTACTATTTTGTTGAGGAGTAGCATCAAATGCTAATACTGAAACATCTTCTGCCGCTACCCAACTTGCCGTTGCACCATCTGTGGTTAGATACTTTCCTGAGTTTCCTGCTTGACCTGGAAGAGCATCAACAGCTCCCCAACTTAATGTAACGCCATTATTTGTCAAATATTTTCCAGAATTATTTGTTATTGTAGGTAAACTATCTTGTTTTGCTTGTAATGCAGAATAAATTCCACCACTAGTAACAAGATTTGAACTACCACTTGAAGGAGCTCCATCTATATTTATTTCTACAACAGATTCTGTATCAACATTTTTCTTTGTTGCAGAGATAACTCCGTTTGTACTTTGTGAAATACTATCAATAAAAGCTAATGCACTACCTGAAGCAGTTGGATCACTAACTGCTGTTTGAGTTGTTTTATAACCGCTTAGTGCAGAAGGAATTACATAATCCGTACCTGCCGTTGCTGCTACAGCATTACCGTTTCCATCACCTTTTAATACAGATGAAGTAGATGCAATACTTTGAGTCGATGTTCTACCTACAAAATAATAGTAACTACCAGAATAAATAAATGTAAGAGTTTCATTTGCATTCCATAATAGTGTATTAGTAGAGGATGTTACTGCATTATTATAGTAAACATCTTTTGCACCAGTACTATTTATATTTAAAGTAATCTTTGCACTAGTATATGTATTAGCAGTGGAGAAAGTAATAACTACTACTGCACCTTTAGTTAAAATAAAATTATCTATTGTTGAAGTTTTTGCTTGTGTAGTTGCACCAGTACTACTTGTACCATACCAAGTATTAGCTCCTCTCGAAGGTGCTACAGAAGCAGCTGAAATACTGGTTATATATCTATAATATGTACCATCGTACATAAAATATATCATAGTATCAGCAGACCACTTTAAAACATTTGTAGTAGAATCAGGGGTTGAATTTCCTATATAAATTGATTTGGCTGTTGTTGAATTTACATTTAGTGTTGGTGTGGCTGCTGTATTTGCAGTAGTAAATAATATTCCAATAATATTTCCAGCTGTTAATTCAAACCCAGAACATGTTACAACTTTTGTTGCAGTTGAAGCTGTTGTTGAACATGTACCATACCAAGTACCTTGTTTAGGAATATTTTGTGGTATAGTTACAGCATCACCATATTCAGAAATATGCCCTTGAGCGTCTATTTTTATAGGATAAACAGCTTGCGTATTTTGAGCAGTAACTGAGTTACTGTGATTTAAGGTCGTACCAGATTTAGATAAGCCAGTTCCAGCAGTATCAATTTTTCCACTAATATCAGGTATATTTTCCCATGTCCCTTTTGGAGATAAATATTTATTAGTTGTACTACCATCAAAAGTCGGACCATTTGTTAATTTACTTTCACTATCATCATTAATAATGAGTTGGTCACCATTTACAATAGTTGGTGCAGTAGCAGTAATGTCTCCTCCATTAGTAATATTACCATGAGTATGAGTTGAAGATGCCCTACTTGTATCTGTTGGATGCACATGGTCTTCTCTTGCATAATCAGTACTCGTACCAACTGCAGCCGTTCCATCCATTACTGGAGTAGCATCTGCTGCAGATGGAATTGTTACAGCGCTACCATAATCAGAAATATGTCCATTCTTATCTATCTTAATTGGGTATAAGCCTTGAGTAGTTTGAGCATTAGTTAAAACATTAGAATGCCCTATTGTAATAGTTCCAGAACTAGTAATAGGACTTCCACTTACATCTAAACCACCATTTGTGTCATTAGATATTCCAATACTTGTTACTGTTCCTCCTCCTGCACTTACTGTGGCCCAGCTTGCAGCAGATCCATTTGTTGTAAGAAACTTACCAGAATTACCAGTCTGATCGGGTAAAGCATCTATATTACTAATCGCAGTCGAAACTGCACCAGAAGTAATAAGATGGTCAGAATCTGGAGTAACTACTGTATCAATATCAAGAGTTGAAGATTGTTCTGTATCAAATTCATCTTGATAAGTTACCCAATTAGTTCCATCATATCTATATATATTATCATCAGTTGTATTATAATAAATTTGACCCTTTTTTGGGTTACTAGGTGCTGAAGAAAGAGGTTGAATAACAGCATTTTGTAACTCATTCTTGTTTAGATCTAAATTATTAATAATAGGTACAGCCATTATTCAACCTCCTTTAAAATTTTTTGATTTTCCAAACATATCAATCCTTATAGTTAGATTAATATATAATTATATACAATTTTAGTTAATCAATAGCCCCGTAAATATAATTTACAGGTAAAATTTCTCCATAAATAAAATATTCGTAATATGATATTGCTTGTTCTTCCATTTTAATCCGCCCTTATCGTATCATCATCAAGTAAATAAAATGGATATTTATTGGTAACTTGTATCGTAGTAAATTCATTAACACCTGTAGTAATAATGTTTTTACTATTGATTTTACTTGTTCTAATCTTAGCTCTCACCATATAAACATATTCATCTGCACATAAAGGTAAAGTATCTTCACTTTTTAATGTGATAACAATATCTTTATTTGAATTTATAACATCATTAGCTGTAGTGATAACAGGTTCACTACCTTTAATTTCAGTAGTTATAGTACCATTACAACTAAATGTTTTTTTCAGTACAGCTTTTTCATAACTAAGATGTCTAGGAATAATATAAAAATATATTTCTTCACACTCTGCTTCAGGATTATATTCTTTATAAAATTCATAACGATTTAAGTGTACTCTATCACCATTATTCAGAAAAAGGGGAAACTGTACATCGTCTCCCCTATTCATCTTTATAACTCTATTTGTATTTACGGTGAACATTTAATCACCCCATTAACACAACTTTATATGTTCCTGCAGTTAATGAACCAGCACTTTCAGTATCATTTATAGTTATTACTACATTATATGGAGAAGTTTGTCCAACTGCAATGTCTGGTATAACCTTTGCACCTGTGCTTACTTCATAAACACTAACAGAAATATCTGAATTTCCTAATGAATTAGTAACTGTCCAAGTAAATGCTCCGCCGCTAGCTGTTAATGCAGGATTAGTAGCAGAAGTCTTATAAACAGATCCTGAAATTAATCCTTGGACATAAGAATAAACAGCACCAGAAGTTACAGGTTTACCTTCACCATCTGAAACAGTAGTAGCAGGAGATTCAAAAGTGCCTTTCTTAGAAAGGTATTGAGTAGTAGTACTACCATCAAAAGCTGTACTAGACCTTGCTACTTTATCACTATCACTTGAATCAGTAATAACTAATTTATCACCACTGGCAATAGTAACATCACTTGTTTGTAAAGCACCTGTATTCTGAATATTTCCAAGAGCAGGAATATCACTTGAAACTAATGCCCTAAATGCAGGATAATCAGTACTTGACCCTGATGAAGGGCCAGCTAACACATAATGAGGAGATTTTTTACCATAAGGATTAACAGTATCACCATAAGCAGAAGCAAGAGAAATAGTACCACTTGATGTAATAGGACCACCTGATAAGCCGCTTCCAGTACCAACACTTGTAACAGTACCACTTGGTTCATCACCAGATGGAATAACTACCCAGTTTGTACCATCAGATATAATTGTATCTCCAACTTCACAAATAGGAGCAGAAGTATGTTTAGTTATTACTTTATAAGTATAACCTTCGTTTGTAGATGCTGCTGCAGGTAATGCAGACCATTCAACTGTACCGCCTGTACCAACACTACCTTTGAATACCATCGGTTCAGGTAAATTGTTTATTGCAGTATCAACATAATTCTTTGTTGCCGCATCTTGATTATTAGTAGGATCAACTAAACCAGTAATACCATTGGAACCCATGGAAATATTACCAGTCATTGTACCGCCAGCTAACGGTAGATAAGTACCACTTGGATCAGCAGTATATGATGGAGCTGCCCATGTACCATCTTCTCTTAAGAATTTAGTTGTTTGAGACTGTGTGGTTACTGCAGCACCTTTTGGCGCTACACCAGCACTTGTTGATGATACTTTAGGTATATTTGCAGTGGCTAAATCAGCAGCTGTACTTTGTGAATCCTTAATTGTTAATTTAACAGGATTATTAGCATTACTTGTACTATCATCTGCAAATGATGCAGAACCAACTTTTACAGTATTAGGAATATCTGCAGCAGCTAAAGCTCTAAATGTAGGAGCAGCAGCTGATCCTGACGACGGTCCTGCTAATACATAATTAGCATTCTTTGCAGCATAAGGATTCTTAGTATCACCATAACCATCAGCTAAACTAATTGTAGTATTTAAACTTCCTGTTTGAGCAGTACTTACACTAGATTGAACAGGAGAAGTTGCTTGTACTTGAACACTTGTTACAGTTCCTGTACTATAATTAGCAATATTTACCCATTCACTACCTGTATACTGTCTTAAAACATTATTAGTTGTATTAAAGTAAACTTGATTAGTTTTTGGACTTGCAGGGTCTGAAGCTAATCTATCAATTTGACCACCAAAGGATACCCAGTTAGTACCATCAAATTGATATATTAATTTATCTGTACTATTATAATAAATTTGTCCTGCTTTTGGATTAGAAGGAGCAACAGATAAATTTTGAATTACTGCATTTTGTAATTCATTCTTATTTAGATTTATATTTGTTAAGAAATCCATTTATATATTCCTTCCTTTAATTCATATAGGCTTTTCCAGAAAACGCTGAAGTAAAATGTATAATTAAGTTATTGTTATCAACATAAGTTACTTCACCTACAACAACATTTTCAGCACTATCTACTACTGTAACAGAAGGATATTTATCGAGGTTATGTTTTACATGCCAAACATCAGAAGGAACATTTTGTTTAAACATGAAAAACTTATCGGCATCGCCAATCATACCTATATCAAGACAGATGTTAGGGTCATGTATATATACATCTATATTCTTATCTAAAGAATCTTTACTATATCTTTTATACATATTAACACCTCACTGAACATAAAAGCAACATCTAAACATAGGTAAAATTGTTTGATAAGATTCTACAGTAGATTCTTCTTCATTTTCATCATTTAAATTTTCTGTGTAAGTAACTAAAGATAAAGAACAATAATAAGTTCCTCTTTTAAAATATTTTATTGATGTTTCATAATCTATAGCTACTACAAATTCTTCTGTAGCTTCTATTTCTTCTTCAAATGGTATTAACTCAAACCTATTTGAATAGAACTGTATTCTAAGATTCTTACCTTGAATTTCATTTATATCTGCTGTGGATAAACCACATTCATGAAGATTAAATGTTATATTAGGTGTATCTCCATAATCCCATACGGCTTTGGGAGTATATCTATAAAGTAAATAATCTTGAGTTCTATGGTCAAAATTAGAGGGAGTATAATAACTAAATTCACAGCCATCATATGTATCATACATATTAGTTGACATAGGTTTTCCTCCCTTTATTATATATTAAATTAAGCAGGAATGCTTATTCTAACAACTTTATGTTTACCTTGCTGTCTGGGTTCTGTTATGTCAACTCCATAAGCATCAGCAACTTGTTTTGCAAAATCAAAATCTTCATCTTCATCTGCATAAACAAGAATATTACCATCATAATCAATTCCAATATCACCTTGATGATAACGCTTACTTGCAGGAATATCAGGAAGTTTTGTAAATGTTTTTACAATTTCCATATCATAAGGGAAAAGTTCATCATTGATTCTTGTAAAGAGATCTTCTTCCTCTTCAGGATCATCTTTACCTTTCGCATCTTTCCACTCTTTTGCTCTGTCTTGAAGATCATATTTCTTTAAGAATTCTTGTCTGCGTTCTGCAGCAACTTTCTTTCTTTCAGGACCTTTTGGAATATCAAGAGCAGCATAATATTTATCTTCTTCAGTATCTTCTGTTAAAGATTCTTCTTCTATTTCCTCTTCTTCGTCATCATCTATAAATTCACCAATTAACTGGTTAACTTCCATATATCTCTTGATATCATCTTCGGAACACCAATAAATAAGATCTTTAGCTATATCAGCAGCATCAAGTGCGCCTTCTTCAATCATATCAAATAATATATCTGAATAATGACGAACATCTGCATCATAATCTTCAAATAAAGATTCTTCAAGATTTACTTTAGCTTCTTCAGGAAGATTAGGGACAGGCTGTTTTTCTGCCCCAACAACTTTATTTAATTCAACATTATTTTTATTCTTTTCTTCGATTTCCTTATCTATTTCTTCTTGTCTTTTCTTACTATCTTCATAAGCATCTGCCATAACTATAGGAAGATCTGTATGAACGCCAACTTTTGCATTACCAATATATCTTTCTAAGTTTTCAATATCTTCTTTGATTATTTTCATGCGAATATTCCTCCAAATCCATTATCAAATGAATCGTCAATTTCTCCAATAATTTCTCCATATTCTAAACTATCATTATCTTCTTTTGTTAAAATATCTTCTGCTTCCTCTTCACCTGCATCTATTGTGACAGAATTAGGAGAAATCTTTTTAAGAAGTGTTTGTAACATACCTACATGATTATATTCTTCTGCTACTATATCATTAATAACATCATCAAAGTCTGCATGATCTTCTAATGATGCCTTAAACGAATTATAAGTTTGAATAGTAGAGTTTTCATCATTAATTAATGATAATAATAGATCAGTTATTCCTGTATCAGCTCCAGGAGCAGGACCTTCTGGTTTAGTTTCCTCTGCTTCAATTTCCACATTAACATCAGGAACTTCTATTGCAACTACTTCATCAAAATCTTCTTTTAATGATTCATCATAAAAATTCTTTTTTGCATTATTAGTAAATCCTCTAAGGATTTCTTCTTTTGTTTTTTCATCAGCGTTAACGATATAAGTATCTGCTTCCTTTTTATTAAACCCATAAGCATCTTGAACAGCAGTCCTTAATAAGTCATTCTGTGTACCTGCTTCCTTTAAAGATTCCTCAAAATCTTTATCAGGAATATACATCCCCGAATGAATATACCATGCTTTTTTTGTACCATCTTTAAAAGTTAAAATAAAATAATCAGCATCTTCATTTACATGATATTCAATAACATCATTGATATTAACTCGGACATTATTTATATCATCAATCGCCCATTCTTTATCATATTCATCAGGAGCATATCCATCAGCAACAATATTGAAACTTTCAACTAAATTAATATCGTTTACATCATTAAATAGATTTTCATCAAGTATCATGTTTTCACCTCATTCAAGTGGAATCCAGATATTATAAGCATCACAAATATCATAGAAAGTATCTAATTCATAATTCCAGTTGTCTTCTACATCCTGCTCATCAATATCTATTTCCTCATCAGGTTCTGTGTCTAAAATTTCTAATTCTTCTAATTTATCTTCTAATTCATATTCTTCAAAATCATCAGGGATTAACTGATTAATTTCTCTATAACAATCCATTAGTGTGCTTTTAAGAGTTGCATAATCTTCATCCTCTATTGCTTTTCTTAATTTAGCTCCACTTGGTAATTGATGTTTCCAATTTTTTTCAGTGAGTAATGATTCATTTTTTTCCTCATATGAATATGCTTGAGCAAAATCATATAAAGCATCCATAGATTTTCCGAGATGTTCTAAATCATATTCATCAAGATAATCATCAAGATTTTTGATTCTTGATGTAGAATTCAAAAAGATAGATAATCTATCAGCTATATCTTCTGCATCTGCATAAAGTTTCTTTTCAGGAATTGATTCTTTAAGTTTATCTTTCTTTTCACAATCTTCAATTAAAATCTTATATTTATAGAATCTTTGATCTTCAGGAATTTGAATATCTCTTATAGCTTTATCAGCAAGATACCATTCAACATCATGAGCTAAGCCAGACATTCCACCAACTTCAGACTCTGCTCCTCCTGAAAGACTATAGCCATTCTCCGAATCGATATATATTCTTGTTCTATGATCTATTGTTTTAAGAAAATCTTTCAAAGGTTTACCAATGAATTGAGAAGCATCAACATCTTCATTTAAAGACTCATGAATAACTTCAGGAGCATTCCAAAGTAAGAATTCTGCAAAATACTCAGCAGCTTGTCTTAATTTATTATAAGCATACTGACTAGATTGATTAACTTCTTCAGAGCAATAATCTGCATCATAATCTTCAATATCAGAAGAAGCTTCAATAGCAAGATTATCAACAGCTTCTACTAATTTATCATTAATATAATCAATTAAAATTTGATATAAATCATCGGAAGTAAACTCTTCATTTAACTTTTTAAATTTCATTTATTTCACCTCTTAAAGTGTTTCTAAATCATCATCAGTAGCAGTAATAACTTGACCTATACCATCAACACTTACTTTATAAATAGTTTCATTATCAACTTCTTCATATGTTATAATAGTTCCAGCATAAGGAGCTTCATCTACTGTAACTTTTACTTTAGTGCCCACTTCATAAGTTGCTGCCATTTATTTCTCCTTCTTTCTAAAGAATCTAAATCTTTTCTCATTTTTCTCTACAGGAGCTTTAACATCATTAACAACCGTGTTAAATAATTTTGTATTTTGACCTAATAAATCTTTCATTTGACTTGCATTATCTTCAAATGAAAAATCCTCTTCAATTCTCTCCTCATATCCATTTTTAGCAAGATAATTATTCATCGCTCTCACTAAAGATTGATACATTTCTATTTCATCTTGGAATATACCTTCTTCTTCAACTTCTTTATTATATCTCTTATTAAATGTTATAATTGGTTTAAAGTATTCAACAATACCTTCTGCAGTTTCAAATGCAGGATCTATTCCCATGCGAATACCATCTCTAAGATCTTCCCAAGAATCTGCTAAAAACTTATCTTTTGGAAAATCCATTTCCATTGTAATAAACCAATCTAAACAATCAACTACTTTATCTTCTAATTGAGATGTAACTGATTCATTTAATGATTCTTCTAGCTGCTCTTTAGGCTTACTATAAGTAATAACCCAACTCATATGTTCACCAGGACCAGTTTGACCATCAATTACACCAACATTATTATAATATTGTTTTAGAATCTGAAGACCATAATTCTTTTCTTGTTCCCAGTAACATCTAACATTACCTTCTTCTTCAGTCCATTCATTTGTTACTGTTTTTAACTCTCTTTCAACTTCATCATATGAATAAGGTTCTCCCCATTCATCTTTATCTTGCTGATAATCTTCAGATAAGGATTCATCTAACATGCTATCTTTTAAAATATTAATTTTATTTGCTTTTAATTCTTCAAAAGATGCGTCTTTTGGAAAATGTCTTAACATAACAAATAAAGCCTTGTCATAGAAGAATATTTCATGAACAATGTCTTCTAGATCTTCTCTATCTTCACATTTTTCAATTTCATTTATATAGATTTGTTTATCTCTATTATTTAAATGTTTATAAGCTTCATTTAATGATTCATTTATTCTTTTATAACCATTTTTAGCTAACATTTTTTGAATAGATTCCTCAGAACCAGCTCCTATACGATCTCCAATACTATATTGAATAGTTCCATCTTTTTGAGGATCTATGATAGTAATAACTACATCATTTTCATTTTTAAATTTATCACCAGGATTTAATTTACCAATATCTTCTTCTAGTGATTCTT
>Ga0265298_10006640_pt1 | contig 14229 bp, 9 predicted proteins | sample AusTroGonzalo_MG_3_FD_193486 | JGI IMG/M metagenome (GOLD analysis project Ga0265298, IMG submission 193486) | Bovine rumen microbial communities from tropical cattle in Woodstock, Queensland, Australia - Gonzalo_01 | ecosystem: Host-associated > Mammals > Digestive system > Stomach > Rumen ...
TCACGTTCTTCACAGCAGTGAGCGTGCCCTTGCCGCAGTAGGTCTTCTTGTCGCCGTCGCGGAGTTCGCAAGCTTCGCGTTCGCCGGTAGAAGCACCGCTCGGGACAGCAGCGTGACCCTTCACGCCGTTTTCGAGGGTAACATCAACTTCGAGAGAGGGATTGCCGCGAGAGTCGAGGATCTGGCGGGCAACAACGGATTTGATTTTAGAAGCCATTTTTTAGCCTTTTGGTTTAGTGTGAAATTCTTTGTGCGGGGAAATATAGAAAAAAGGGGGGCCGGTTTTCTATATTCTGATTATGATTTGTCCTAAAAAAACAGCCTCCCTACGGTACATTTTAGCCTTGTTTGCCGTGCTGTTATCCTGCTGTAGCGACAGTTCTTCCGTCGAAATTCGCGATTTTACCGCCGAAGAACTGAAGGACTTATCCCCCGTAAAACAATTTATCGGGAACAAGATTCCCAGGGACTGTCTGGATACCGGCGAGGTTTTTGCCTACCCCGGGTGCAGCTTTGACGAAACCACTCTCGAATATACCTGCCATGGCCCTTACTACAGGCTCGCCTGCGACGATGTTTCCATAAAAACCGATTTTGTACAAGCCGCAAACGACATGGGCTGGTACGGAGACAACTGCTACCCGAAAGGCGGAAACCTGGTGGGTGGCGGCAGGCGTTTCGATTGCTACCAGATTGTAGACAACCGCCGACTCCACCTGTATTTTAGGCAGCGCTATGCCGAAAGCTGGAACACCTTTGATTACGACAACATATTGATATGGGTCGAATACGCCATAGACGAAGACGACAGCTGGTACCCCAAGTTATAGAACTAGGAACAACATGCAGCTTTTAAGGTACAGGAACGACATAGACGCTTGGAAAGGCTTTGCCATTGTGGCCATTATCCTGTACCACATGGGTATCCTTAAAAGCGGTTACCTTGGGGTCGAAATTTTCCTTGTCATCAACGGCTTCCTGATCATCCCTTCCGTTGTCCGCCAGATTCAAGAGGGCCGGTTTTCCTATGTGCAGTTCCTAAAAAACAAAATCATGCGATTCATGCCCCTGGTGGTGGCCGCATCGGCACTGTGCCTTGCCATAGGCTACACGGGAATGATTCCTGACGATTACGAGAACCTGGCCGAAACCGCCTTTGCCTCGGACTTTTTTTCTCAGAACCTCCTCGCCTCCATCACCACCAAGGACTACTGGAAATCCAGCAACGCCTTTTGCCCCCTGATGCACATGTGGTTCTTAGGGCTCCTAGTGGAATTCTACATCCTGTTCCCCCTGCTGCTCCTTGCCTTGAAAAAAATCTCCCAGGGGCTCACCCTCAAAAAGACCAGCGTCTTTCTCGGAGTCCTCTCGATTCTGTCCATCGGCATTTTCGTCAATCCCAACACCCCCGCCGGCGACCGCTTTTACCTGCTGCCCTACCGCTTTTTTGAATTTGCATTGGGCGGACTTGTAGGGCTCCATTTTGAATGCCTGAACCTTAAATTTCAGAACCTGCGATTCCGCACAGGAGCCATTGTAGCGACAAGCGTGGCACTTGTAGCCCTGACCTGCATTAGCCTGTTCTACATTCAACAATCGCCCTTGGGATTGCAACCCTCGATTATCGGAGGGCTGTCTGCAGAACCTCTCTCCTCTGACCAGGCCCGCACTTGGCTTACCCTCTTAGCCGTACTGCTTTCCTGTGCGACCATCAGCTTTGATGCAGACAAATTCACCAGGAACCCCGTCGCCAAGGCCCTCGGCTCCATCGGCAAAATGAGCTTTAGCCTTTTCGTTTGGCACCAGGTGTTTATCGCCTTCTACAGGTACTTTATTTCTCCCGAACTTTCCGCCACCTTTGTCTGCTTTAGCGTTGCCGCCGTGGCCGCCACCGCCATTCCCTCTTACCTGCTCGTAGAGAAAATCAAGGACAGCCGCAAGAACATTGTTTTGACCGTTGCCGCAAACATGGTCGTCACTGGCCTTGCCTTCTGGATTTACCTTGCGGCAGGAGTGGTGCGAGACGTTCCCGAACTCAATGTTTACAAGGGCGATTCCCACCGCAACATGTTCTCGGAATACTGCGACCGCATTTACGCCTACGACATCGACTTTCCCAACAACGGGAAGCCCAACGTCCTAGTCGTCTTCGGGTCTTTTGCAAGGGATTTCGCCAACGTGCTGCTGGAATCCCCCTATGGCAACTGGGTGAACCTCTCTTACGCTTTTGACTGGGACCCCGAACTGGTGGACCGCATCAAGAAAAGCGATTACATCTTTGCCTTCGGGGACAAAAGGGACATCCCCCTTTACGTCTTTAAAAACATGACCCCCGAAACCCAGCTTTGGGGTATCGGCACCAAGAATTTTGGAATGAGCAACGGCAGCGTTTACCGCCATCGCCACGAGCCCGCGTATTTTGAACAAAGCATACCCCTGGACCAAGAGCTGTCCAGGGTAAACGACCTGCTGAAAAAAAGCTGGGGAAAGAACTATGTGGACTTTGTCGCCCTATCCCTCGACAAAAGTGGCCGCATTCCCCTGTTTACTCCAGACCACAAGTACATTAGTCAGGACGGAAACCACTTTACAAAAAGCGGTGCCAAGCATTTCGCAAAACTTGTGGAGTGGAAAAAGATTTTCAAATAAAAGAAAAGGCTCGCTTTGTAAGCGAGCCTTCCCTCTAGGATAATTCTGTGCTAAACAAGAATTAGAAACGGAAGTGGGCGAAAGCCTTGTTGGCTTCGGCCATCTTGTGCGTGTCATTCTTCTTGCGGACTGCGTTGCCTTCGCCGTTCTTGGCAGCAACCAGTTCAGCAGCCAGGCGGTCAGCCATGTTGGCTTCGTTCCTGTTACGGGCAGCATCGAGGAGCCAGCGGAGGGCCAAAGCCTTGGCGCGGTCCGGAGCCACTTCCATAGGAACCTGGTAGTTGGCACCACCCACACGGCGGGACTTGACTTCAACCTTGGGCTTGATGTTGTCCAGGCAGATTTCGAACTTTTCGAGAGCGGTTTCCTTACCTTCCAGCTTCTTGTCCAAGTTTTCGAGAGCGGTGTAGACGATCTGTTCAGCGATGGTCTTCTTGCCCTGCTTGAGCACCACGCCCACCAGTTCGGTGACCAGAGTGGACTTGTAGCGCGGATCCGGGAGGATAGAACGATGGAGAGCCTTTCTTCTTCTAGACATAATTACTCCTTACTTCTTTGCCGGGGCGGCACCTTTTTTCTTAACACCGTACTTGGAGCGGCCGTTCTGACGACCGTTCACAGCCTGAGTATCCAGGGCACCACGGATAATGTGGTAACGGACACCGGGAACGTCCTTCACACGACCACCGCGGATGAGCACGATGGAGTGTTCCTGGAGGTTGTGGCCTTCACCGGGAATGTAGGCAGTCACTTCCATCTTGTTGGACAGGCGCACACGAGCGATCTTACGAAGAGCGGAGTTCGGCTTCTTCGGGGTGCTGGTGTACACACGGGTGCAGACGCCACGCTTTTGCGGGCAGGACTTCAAGGCCACAGAAGCGGTCTTGTTGCTGATTTGTTCGCGTCCGTTACGGACGAGCTGTTGAATAGTAGGCACTGTTAATCTCCTAGATTTTGGAGTGCAAATATAGTTTTTTTTCCAAAGTTTTCAAGCACTTAGCCGAATTACTCGCCTTCTTCCTCGTCGGAAATGCCAATTTCGTTGTCCAGCATCTGGATTCCGCTATCGGCGCTGTAGTATTCGGCCTGAACCGCTTGCAAGCGTTTCCTTTCTTCCGCCTCGGCATCGGCATCGACCACCTGGACGTTCCTCAGGTGGCGGGCACCGGTTCCGCACGGAATCAGACGACCCATAATCACGTTCTCCTTAAGGCCCATAAGCGGGTCTACGCTACCTTCGATGGAAGCGCGGGTAAGGATCTTGGTGGTCTCCTGGAACGAGCAGGCAGAGATGAAGCTGTCTGTCGCGAGGGAGGCCTTCGTGATACCAAGGAGCATCGGCGTAAAGGTCGCCGGCGTCTTGCCCTGAGCGATCAAACGATCGTTTTCGGCGCGGAGACGTGCCTTGGAGATTTCTTCGTCCGGAAGCAGTTCGGAATCGCCGGCATCCTTGATCTTTACCTTACGCATCATCTGGCGAACAATGCATTCGATGTGCTTATCTGCGATAGCCACACCCTGCAGACGGTACACCGCCTGGATTTCGTTCACCAGATAGCGCTGCACCTCTTCGGGTGCGCGTTCCGTACCATTCTCTTCATCCTGTTTAATGAATGCATTGAGAATGTCGTGGGGGTCCACGCTGCCTTCGCTGATCTTCTGACCAGCACGGACACGGTCACCTTCATTGACCGCCAGATGCACGCCATGGGGAACCAGCACTTCCTCCTTCTTGTCGTCCATCTGAATAATAACCTTCTGGTTTCCACGGACATCTTCGCCGTAGGAAACGAGACCGTCGATAGGAGCGATAAACGCCTTGTTCTTGGGGCAACGGGCTTCGAAAAGCTCGGCCACGCGGGGAAGACCGCCGGTAATGTCGCGGGTCTTACCTGCGGCACGGGGCAGCTTAGCCACGGTCTGGCCGATAGCCACGGAGTCGCCATCCTTGACCGTCAAAATAGCTCCATCGGGCAGCATGAAGTGGCCAACCTTATTGTTGGCTGCATCCACGATGCTGATAGCCGGGCGGCGCTTGCCGCGCTTGTCGCTAATGACAATCCAGGTTTCGACTTCGGTCATTACCTCGTCCTTCTCGACGCGGTACGTGGCGTTTTCCACCAGGTCCACAAACTTGATGGTACCGGCCACGTTACTGATAATGGGGCTGTTATAAGGATCCCATTCAAACATTTCCTGGCCCTTCTTGACCTGGTCGTTGTTGGCAACCTTCAAGATAGCGCCATAGGGAACCTGATAACGTCCCTTGTTAATACCTGTGGTATCGAAAATCACGAGTTCGCCCATGCGGCTCACCACCACCTTCTGGCCTTCGTGATCCACGGTTTCCACCTGTTCCAATTCTACACGGCCGTCGACGGAAGCCTTCTTGTTGTTTTCCACCGTCAAACGGGAGGAAGCACCACCGATGTGGAAGGTACGCAGCGTCAGCTGGGTACCGGGTTCACCGATGGACTGGGCTGCCAGCACGCCCACGGCTTCGCCCAAATCAACGGGGCGACCGGAAGCAAGCATACGGCCGTAGCACTTGGAGCAAACACCCGTGCGGGAATCGCAAGTGAGCACAGAGCGCATCTTGATGTGTTCCAAACCGGAAGCGCTGATCTTGGGCAGGTCGCGTTCGGTAACGAGCTCGCCAGCCTTCACAATGATTTCACCGGTAACGGGGTGCTTAATGTCTTCGATAGGAGCACGACCCAGGAGACGTTCTTCCAGAGGAATCACGGTATCGTCACCGTCCTTGAAGGCGGAAACTTCGATACCCTCGGTAGTGCCGCAGTCAGCCTCGGTCACCACCAGGTCCTGGCCCACGTCCACAAGACGGCGGGTCAAGTAACCGGCGTCAGCAGTCTTCAGAGCGGTATCGGCCAGACCCTTACGAGCACCGTGAGAGGAAATGAAGTATTCCATCACGTTCAAGCCTTCACGGAAGCAGGACTTAATCGGGTTTTCGATAACTTCCTGACCACCCAGCTGCTTGATAGGCTTCTGCATAAGGCCACGCATACCGGACAGCTGCTTAATCTGTTCGCGGCTACCACGAGCACCGGAGTCGGCCATCATGTAAACGGGGTTGAAACCGTCACGGTCGCGAGAAAGCAAATCCCACTGCTTGGCAGCAACTTCGGAGGTGGTCTTGGACCACACGTCAATAATCTGGTTGTAGCGTTCACCGTCGGTAATCACGCCGTCTTCGTACAGGCCGCGAATCCGGTTCACCTTTTCGGTGGCGGCATCCAGCATAGCCTGCTTTTCTTCGGGGATAACCATTTCGGCAATAGCCACAGAAGAACCTGCGCGAGTTGCCCACTGGTAACCATTGGCCTTCAGGTCATCCAGGTAATCCACGGTCACGCGGTTACCGGTACGACGGTACAGGTCATCAATGGACTTGGCGATAACCTTCTTGCCGAAGGTCTCGTTGGCATAACCCAACTCAGGGGGAACAAATTCGTTAAAGATGATACGACCAACAGTGGTCTTGATAACGTTCACGTCCGTGAGGGTCAAGAACTTGATCTTTTCGCCGGCCTTCACGGAGACTTCGATGTTGCCGTTATCGTCGGCGGTCTCGCGCAAGCAGACGCAGTCCTTTTCCAGGGCGCCCATGTAGATCTTGCGACCGGCAGGGAGCTTCAGGTAAACGTTGGCATTCAGGTCCACCACGCCGTTTTCATAAGCACGAATGGCTTCGGCGGGGTCGTAGAAGTGCATTCCTTCGCCCTTGCGACCCGGACGGGGCTTGGTCAAGTAGTACAAACCGAGCACGATGTCCTGGCCAGGAACAGCGATAGGCTGACCGGAAGCGGGGTGCAGGATGTTGTTGGAAGACAACATGAGCACGCGGCATTCCAGCTGAGTTTCGAAAGACAGCGGAAGGTGCACAGCCATCTGGTCACCGTCGAAGTCCGCGTTAAATGCGGTACAAACGAGGGGGTGCAGGCGGATTGCATTACCTTCGATGAGTTTCGGATAGAAGGCCTGGATACCCAAGCGGTGCAGCGTAGGAGCACGGTTCAGCATCACCGGGTGGTCTTCGATAATCTCTTCCAAGATATCCCACACTTCGGGGCGTTCGGCATCCACGTACTTCTTGGCAGACTTGAGGGTATACACGATACCGTCTTCTTCCAAGCGCTGGATAATAAAGGGCTTGTACAGTTCCAAAGCCATGCGCTTCGGCAGACCGCACTGGTGCATCTTCAATTCCGGGCCCACCACAATCACGGAACGGCCGGAATAGTCCACACGCTTACCGAGAAGGTTCATACGGAAGCGACCCTGCTTACCCTTCAGGAGTTCGGCAAGGCTCTTGAGCGGACGAGCGCCACCTGCACGGGCACTGCGGCGACCGCTGTCGAACAGCTGGTCCACGGCCTCTTGCAGCATGCGCTTTTCGTTGCACAAAATAACGTTAGGGGCACGGATGTCAATCAACTTTTTCAAACGGTTGTTACGGTTGATGACACGGCGATAAAGTTCGTTCAGGTCAGAAGTAGCAAAACGGCCACCTTCCAGCGGAACCAGAGGACGCAGGTCAGGCGGAATCACCGGAAGCACGTCCAGAATCATCCAAGAAGGCTGGTTAGCCAACAAGCGCACTTCATTGGGGTACGCCTTGCGGAATTCTTCGTAAGCATCGGCCAGCACAAAGACCTCGTGCTTAGATTCGTATTCGGCCTTGAACTTAGCAACGGCTTTGGCCAGGGTACTGAGCCAAGCCTTTCCGGCGTCACGAGATTCATCGGGATTGTTGTAGTAGCTGCGGAAGCTTTCCATCTGAGACTTTTTGAAGGCTTCCACAATCTTGAGGCGCTTCACGGATTCGTCGCGCTTGGTCTTGGACTTGGAGGTAGCCTGCAAGCGGAGGTCTTCGGAAAGCTTGGTCAAGTCCAGACGGTCCAGCAACTGCTTGATGGCAGAGGCGCCCATCTTGGCATCGAACTTACGGCCTTCGGCCACCAAGTCCTGATACTGAGCTTCGTCAATAAGGGCACGTTCTTCCAAGTCGGTGTCACCACTGTCAATCACCACGTACTTTTCGTAGTAAATGATGTGTTCCAGGTCCTTGGTGTTCAGGTTCAGAAGAGCCCCGATAACGCAGGGCTGGTTCTTGACAAACCAGGTGTGTGCCAGAGGAATGGCCAGTTCAATGTGGCCCATGCGTTCACGGCGGACCTTGGAGTGGGTCACTTCCACACCGCAACGGTCGCAAACAACGCCCTTGTAGCGCACGCGCTTGAACTTACCACAGTTACATTCCCAGTTCTTGACCGGTCCAAAGATCTTTTCGCAGAAAAGGCCATCACGTTCCGGCTTGAAGGAACGGTAGTTGATGGTTTCCGGCTTGGTGACTTCACCATAAGACCAGTAACGGATCAGGTCCGGAGCGGCGAGATGTATGGAAATATCGCCAGTATTTTCAGTCTGCTGCATCATTTCTTCAGACATATTACTTATCTCCAGTGGTCTCAATGTCAAGACCCAAAGAATGAACTTCGCGAATCATAACGTTGAAGGATTCGGGGATGCCCGGCTTCGGGGTGTTCTTGCCATGGACAATGGCGTCGTACACCATGGAGCGGCCGGTCACGTCGTCGGACTTCACCGTCAAAAGTTCCTGCAGGGTGTAGGCGGCGCCGTAAGCTTCCATAGCCCACACTTCCATTTCACCGAAGCGCTGGCCACCGAACTGGCTCTTACCGCCCAGAGGCTGCTGAGTAACCAGAGCGTAGCTACCGATAGAACGGGCGTGGATCTTGTCGTCCACCAAGTGGCCCAGCTTCAGGTAGTACATGTAACCGATGGTCACCGGGTTCAAGAAGGCTTCACCGGTGCGGCCGTCATAGAGCTTGGCCTTACCGATGATCTTGTTGTTTTCCGGATCCATTTCGTAGTTCACAATGGGGTTCTTCTGGTAGGCCTTTTCCAGTTCCTTGCAAATGTCTTCGAACTTTGCACCGTCAAACACGGGGGTAGAAACCTTGAAGCCAAGAGTCTTGGCGGCCCAGCCCAGGTGAACTTCAAGCACCTGACCGATGTTCATACGAGAAGGCACGCCCAGGGGGTTCAGAAGGATCTGCAGCGGGCGACCGTCTTCGGTGAACGGCATGTCTTCCACAGGCACGATCTTGGAGACCACGCCCTTGTTACCGTGACGACCTGCCATCTTGTCACCGATGGAGAGGCAGCGCTTCTTGGCGATGTACACCTTGACGCTCTTCAGCACGCCGGGCTTGAGTTCGTCGCCCTTGGTGACCTTGTCGATTTCCTTTTCCATGGTGCGGGTCAGGGTGTCCAGGTTGTCGCGGGCCACCAGCACCAGGGACAGCACCATTTCCTGGAGCTCGTCGTCGCCGGTCACGAAGGTGGAAGCGGGAGACACCTTGGTCACGTCCAGCATGGCCAGGTTCTGTTCGTTGTAAATCTGTCCTTCGCGGATCAGAAGTTCATGGGTTTCGTTGTCCATGACCTTGCCGGCAGCCTTGCCAGCCAGGAGTTCGAACAAGTGTTCGCGGCAAGAGGCCTTGATCTTGTCGATTTGAGCCTGGAAGTTGGTACGGATGCTGTCAATAGTTTCCAGATCCTTTTCCTTGCTCTTCTTGTCGGACTTGTCCTTCTTGCTGAAGACGCGGGTTTCGAGCACCACGCCCTTCATTCCCGGAGGAGCCTTGAGGGAAGAATCGCGGACATCGCCGGCCTTTTCGCCGAAGATGGCACGGAGCAGGCGTTCTTCCGGAGTGAGTTCCGTTTCGCCCTTGGGGGTCACCTTACCCACGAGGATATCGTCGGCATTGACTTCGGCACCCACGCGAATCACGCCACGTTCGTCCAGATTGCGGAGGGCGTCTTCGCCAACGTTGGGGATTTCACGAGTCAATTCTTCGGGACCGCGCTTGGTGTCGCGAACTTCCAGCTCGTATTCTTCGATATGGATAGAGGTAAAGGTATCCTTGATGGCCAGTTCTTCGGAGATGATAACGGCGTCTTCGTAGTTGTAGCCGTTCCAGGGAAGGAAGCCGATAAGGATGTTCTTACCCAGAGCCAGTTCGCCGTGGTCGGTAGACACGCCGTCGGCCAGCACGTCGCCAGCCTTGACGAAGTCGCCCACGTTCACGATAGGCTTCTGGTTAATGCAGGAATCCTGGTTAGAACGCTCGAACTTGCGGAGCGTGTAGTTGTCGATAGGATCCTTGCCGAGGAATTCATAGTTTTCGCCGAGACCGGTAAGGGGCACAAAGCTGCCGTCCACCATGTTTCCGCGCTGCACGGTCACCGTGCGGGCGTCCACGAAGGTCACCTTGCCGTCATGCTTGGCGCGCACCACCGTACCCGAGTCGAGGGCAGCGCGACGTTCCAGGCCGGTACCCACCACAGGGGCTTCGGCACGGAGCAGAGGCACGGCCTGACGCTGCATGTTAGAGCCCATCAAGGCGCGGTTAGCATCGTCGTGTTCCAGGAACGGAATAAGACCGGCGGCCACAGACACAATCTGCATGGGAGCCACGTCCATAAGGTCGATGCGGTCCGTTGTGACATCACCAATGGCGATACTGTCCTTACGCTGCAAGTGGGGGTATTCACTCTTGTCGCGGACAATGATGTGTTCTTCCTTAAAGCGGTTGTCGTCTGCCAGTTCGGTAGAGGCGGGAGCCACCTTGAAGGAGTCTTCTTCGTCAGCGGTGAGGTAAGTGATAAAGTCAGAAACAATCTGTTCAACAACGGTGCCCTTCTGCACGTAGTCGGGAGTACCGTTGAAGTTGTCCAGCATAAAGCCGTTCTTGTAGTAATAGACGTCGCCGTCGGCATCCTTGACTTCGAACACCTTGTTCACAAAGCTGTCGAAGAGGTCGCGCTGGCGGTTGTCCAGATTCATGCGGACTTCGTCCATTTCCTTCTTGGAAAGTTCCAGCTGCACAAACAGGTGCGGGTCATGGACAAATCCCTTGAAGATGCCAAAGTGCCACTTGTCCTCGGGGAACATGCACTTGTTGCCCTTGGCGTCGGCAAATTCAACAAGACCCACAATACGGTAGGGAGTCTCGATAAAGCCGAAGTGGTTCACCACGGCGAAAGAAGCGAGAGAGTTGATAAGACCGATGTTGGGTCCTTCAGGAGTCTCAATGGGGCAAAGACGGCCATAGTGGGTGTAGTGAACGTCACGGACTTCGAAGCCTGCGCGTTCGCGAGAAAGACCACCGGGGCCAAGAGCAGAGAGACGACGCTTGTGAGTGAGCTCAGAAAGCGGGTTCATCTGGTCCATAAACTGGGAAAGCTGGCTAGAACCGAAGAAGGACTGCACCACGGAGGACACCATGCGGGTGTTCACCAGGTCGCGGGGAGTAGTCTGTTCTTCGTCGGAGTGGAGGGACAGATTTTCGCGAATCACGCGAGACATGCGGGAAAGGCCCACAGAAATCTGACCGGCCAGAAGTTCGCCAACGGAACGGGTACGGCGGTTGCCCAAGTGGTCGATATCGTCAAGGGCGTATCCGGAAGCGCCGTCATAAAGGCCCACCATGTACTCGATAATGGCAAGGAAGTCGGCCTTGCTCATGGTCATGGTAGAGAGGCTGGGCATCTTCAGGTCCTGTATCTTGAACTGTTCGGAAACTTCCTTGAGGATGTTGAGGATGGCCTGGGTATAAACCTTGTTGTTCAAGCGGTAACGACCCACTTCGCCCAAGTCGTACTTGCGGGGGTCATTCAGGAACAGACCTTCAAAGTAGAGGCGAGCGGCTTCGTCGTTAGGAGCTTCGTCCTGCTGCTGGTGGGTCACCGAGTAAATAGCACGGAGGGCCTCACCCTTGGACTTGGTCTTGTCGGCAGCCAGGGTGTAGTGGATAAGGAGGTTTTCTTCTTCCTTGGAGAGCAAGGTAACGGTGTCCACCTTGTTTTCCAGCAGGCAATCCAACTTCTTGTCATCGATGACCGTGTTGGCATCCATGATGACTTCGCCCGTGGAAGAGTCCACAACGTCCTTAAAGATGATCCTGTCGATAAGGACAGACTTTCCGTCTTCGTTCAAGACGGAGGCCTGTTCGGCAACGTTGACATCTTCGGTCTTCTTGTAGAACAGGTTCAAGATATCCTGGGTGGTCTCGAAGCCAATGCTGCGGAGCATGGCGGTGGCGGCAAGCTTTTTCTTGCGGTCGATGATCAGGTACAGGATATCGCCTTCGGTGTTGAATTCCACCCAAGCGCCGCGATGAGGAATGATACGGCTCTTGTAGTCGGAACGACCGTTGGGCTGCATCTCTTCGTCGAAGCTCACACCGGGAGAGCGGTGCAGCTGGGACACAACCACGCGTTCGGCACCGTTCACAATGAAGGTACCGTTTTCGGTCATGATGGGGAGTTCGCAAATCAAGACGTCGTTCTTGACCTCTTCCTTCAGTTTGCGGTCTTCGCCATCCTTTTCAAAAATGCGCAAGGCCAGCGTAGCGTAGAGTTCCATATTGTAGGTGAGTCCACGCTCGCGACATTCAGTGATGCTGTACTTCGGAATGCCGAAATAGTACTTTTCATATTCCAGGGAGTAGAGACCGTTCTGGTCCATAATCGGGAAGATGTCCTGGAACACGCGTTCCAAACCGACCTTCATCCTCTTTTCTTGGGGAATGTTGGCCTGAAGGAATTGCTCGTAAGATGCCTTCTGGACTTCGATCAAGTACGGAAGTTCCAGTTGGAATCTGTTGGAGGAATATGTCTTTCGCTCCGTCGTCATTTGAAATACCTCATCCGGTGAAGGGCCTGATTAGATAAAAAACACCAAAAGCCCGCACTCTCGTGCAGGCGATTGGTAAGAGCAGTTCAGAGAACTGAGAGCATTACTTGAGGGTAACCTTTGCTCCGAGTTCTTCGAGTTTCTTCTTGAGAGCTTCGGCGTCAGCCTTAGGAGCGGCTTCCTTAATGACGCTGTTAGCAGTCTCGACGACCTTCTTGGCTTCGGCGAGGCCGAGACCGGTGATGGCACGAACTTCCTTAAGAACGTTCATCTTCTGAGCACCGCATTCGACGAGGATCACGTCGAATTCAGTCTTTTCTTCAGCAGGAGCGGCAGCAGCGGCGGCCATTACGACGGCGCCACCGGCAGCAGCTTCGATGCCGTGGGTTTCTTTAAGGTAGTCAGCCAAAGCCTTGGCTTCGAGAAGGGTAAGACCAACAATTTGATCGCCCAGTGCCTTGATATCAGTTGCCATGATGTGTTTCTCCGATTATTCCGTTTAAAAGTTTTGGTTTGTGGTTTGTTGTTAAGCTTCAGGTGCAGCAGCTTCAGGTGCCGCTTCAGAGCCCGATTCTTTTTCCAGTTTTTCCTGGAGAGTCTTGATTTGACCGGCAATCGTGGAGCCAGGACCAAGAGCCATAGAGACGATCATAGCGATCATGCCCTTACGGTCAGGAATCTTGGCGAGGTTCACGACTTCGGAGCCAGGCATGGGCTTACCATCGAGGTAAATGCTCTTGGCAACCAAGAAGTCAGGATTTGCTTTGTGGAATGCTTCAATTTCGCGGGCAGGAAGAAGGGGATCTTCTTCGAAGCCAACCATCACGGAGGTAGCTCCGGTCAGCTGGTCATCGAGACCTTCAACCTTGAGGGCGGCCAGAACGCGCTTGAGAAGAGTGTTCTTCACAGCGTGGTACTTAACGCCCTTTGCAGCGAGAGCCTTACGCAGGGCATTGTCCTTTTCGACAGTGATGCCCTGGAAGTTGAGCAGATAGACGGCGGTGGCGTCCTTGAACGACTCGACGAGAGCGTCCACGGTCTGTTGTTTTTTAACTACAGCTTTCATGGTTCCTCCTAGCGCGTCAGTGCCATATCAAGTTTGATGCCCGGGGCCATCGTAGCCGTCAGAGTGAGGCTCTTGATGTAAGTGCCCTTAGAAGACTGGGGCTTGTTCTTAACCACAGAGTCGATAACAGTCTTGGCGTTTTCAACCAGCTGATCGACGCTGAAGGAGAGCTTGCCTACGGGAGCGTGGACGTTGGCGCCCTTGTCAACGCGGTACTGGATCTTACCAGCCTTGAGTTCCTTAACCGTCTGGGCCACGTTAACCGTAACCGTGCCGGCCTTGGGAGAGGGCATCATACCACGAGGACCGAGAACGCGAGCCACCTTACTAATCACCGGCATCATGTCGGGAGTAGCAACGACGGAATCGAATTCCAGCCACCCTTCCTGAATCTTCTGAACCAAGTCAGCACCGCCAGCGTAGTCAGCGCCTGCGTTCTTTGCAACTTCAATATTATTGTCCTTGCAGAACACGAGAACGCGGACCTGACGACCGGTACCATGAGGAAGCACAACCGTGCCACGCACCACTTGGTCGGAATGTTTTGGGTCCACACCGAGGTTAAAATGAACTTCAACCGTTTGGTCGAACTTCACCTCGGACTTTTTTAGGATTTCGATTGCTTCTGCAAGGCCGTACGCTTTGTTACGGTCGATGCCTTCAGCAACCTTCTTGTATTTTTTTCCTCTGAACATGAAATTTTCCTGTCAGATACGTAACGGTGAATTACCTGCCTCAGTCAACCACATCAATACCCATGGAACGG
>Ga0265298_10006641_pt1 | contig 14229 bp, 18 predicted proteins | sample AusTroGonzalo_MG_3_FD_193486 | JGI IMG/M metagenome (GOLD analysis project Ga0265298, IMG submission 193486) | Bovine rumen microbial communities from tropical cattle in Woodstock, Queensland, Australia - Gonzalo_01 | ecosystem: Host-associated > Mammals > Digestive system > Stomach > Rumen ...
ACACAATTCGTAGATGAGGTTAATAAGAATATGCCCCAACCGATGACCAAGGAAGAGTACAAGCAGATGATGCAAGGCTTCTTCCCGATGCTGAAAAGGTGGAAGAAGTGAATAAGATGATTGCATACTGTGACTTGTAAAACTCTTGCACAAGTAACCGCAAATTGTCCTGAGATCCTGAACAACTTGAAGAGTTTATAATGTTAAATTAGAGTTAAAAAACGGAAAACGTTTGACTCGTCCCTTAGGTCAACTTCTATCTTTGCAATCGCTTAGCAAAACATCGCGCGATTATGAGTAAAATGAAATTAAAAATCGGAGAGTTCTCACAGATGATGCAAGTTACCGTAAAGACCTTGCGTCACTATGAACAGAAGGGGCTCTTGTTGCCTGACGAGGTGGACGAGTGGACGGGCTATCGCTACTATAGCATTGATCAGATGCAAAAGTTGCAATCCATCCGCGACCTGCAACGACTCGGCTTCTCGCTTGACGAGATCAAGGACCTGTATGATGACGTGTCTCATACACCCAGTGTACGGCAGCTGACGAAGAAGATCAAGGAAACGGAACAACAACTAAAGCAACTGATAGTCCGCAGGAACCGACTGCTCGACTGGAGAGACTCTCGCAAAGAAATGAAGACAATGGAAAAATTCAGTATTCAATCACTGCCCGAAATCATCGTGGCAAGTCATCGTGAAGTCATCCCCAACTATGCCGCCATCGGCCCCATGTGCTATGAGAAAATCGGACCTGAGATGCAGCGTCTGGGCTGTAAGTGTCCGCCTCCTGGTTACTGCTTCACCATAGAGCATAACAAGGAGTATACGCCAACAAATATCGACATCGAGTATTGTGAGCAAGTTGAGGAGATGGGCACAGATAGCGCCATCATCAAGTTCAAACGCTTACCTGCTGTTCCCAAGGCTCTCTGCATGAAGCATGTTGGTCCTTACGAACGATTTTACGAATCGTACACCGAGGCATTCCGTTATATGGAGGAGCAAGGCTACAAGATTGCTGGGCAACACCGCACCTGCTATATTGATGGAGCATGGAACCAGGAAGACCCTGAAAAATGGCTCTCAGTCATTCAAATACCAATAGAATAATTATGCTCATAAACGAAGAGAGACTCAGACAGACATTCAGCGAGGGAGGCGCCCAGGAGATTTACCAAGAGGTGAAATCTACGGGCGACTTCCTTGGCTTTGCTCGTCAGTATGCATTCAGTGAAGATTATCGCGTGGCAAGGAGTGCTTTGTGGGGACTGACCAAGGCCAGCAAAGAAGAGTTGTCTCAGTTACAGGTGATACTCAACGAAATCATCGACCAAGCCATGCAGACAGAGAATTCGTCCGTCAGACGACTGTCCCTGAACATCGTTGAAAGGCTGGAGATGTCTGAAGATGACCTGCGAACTGACTTCCTTGATTTCTGTTTCGAGCACATGATAGATGTCGAGGAGTTCCCAGGCATTCAGTCTGTCTGCATGAAACTCGCCTTCCGCATGTGCAAATTCTTCCAAGAACTGATGGGTGAACTAAAGCGCACGCTTGAATCAATGGAGATAGATTACTATAAACCTGCCGTGAAAGGAGTTCGAAATAAGATTCTGAACGGTAAACTAAAGTAACAACCAAACCATTCGTCACAGAACTACACTGATTATCACAGATTTTTGGTAATGTCAATAACTTTCCGTAATTTTGCGGTCGTAATGAAAAGAAATATACAATTAATACTTCTGATAGTCCTGTCAGCCCTGCATCTTCCTAGAAAACGAGGAGGGCGATGCTTTCAAGTATTACCATACCATCTATGACAACTGGCAACATGCTGTCTTTGACAGTTACGAACCCGTTTTCCGTCTGGTAACTGATTTTATAGAAAGGTACTGAAAATGAAACATGAAATAACCCCTCAAGAGAGTAACCGTGCAGAAGCATTCAATATGTGGATGTCTTCGCCCGTTCCTATGGTGACGTTGGTGAAGACGTTCGACGTTAGTAGATTGGTAAAGGTGAGTAAGAAGAGCGGCTTGAAATTCAACGTGCTGATGTGCTGGTGCATAGGCAAGGCGGCAAGCAGTATCAAGGAGTTCCACATACTGCCAGAGCAGGACAAACTGTTCCAATTCGACGAACTGGCCATCAACATTGTGGTGCAGAATGTGAAGGGCGGCATCAATCTGTGTGATGTTCCTTTTGCTGACAACATCGAGCAGTTTAATGCCAACCACCTCGAACTGACCAGTAAGGCAGCGAGCTCTTGTCAGAGTACAGCGCTGGATGATTATATGATAATTGGCACGTCAGCATTGCCACAAACGGAACTTGACTGTATCGTCAATCAGTATTCAGGTCGTTGGAATAACCCATTCCTGGCATGGGGCAGGTATCGTAAGGGGCTGTTCAAAACCACATTACCCATCAGTCTCCAGTTCCACCATGCACAGATGGACGGTGCTCATGCCTGCCACTTCTTAAACAATCTGCAGGATGAAATCAATAAGATGCGATAAAGATGGGAAAAGTAGTACAGATGGAAACAGAAGGAATATTATTACGTCCTTGGCTAGAGAGTGATGCTGAGATGCTGTTTAAATACGCTAGTGATCCTGATGTGGGACCTCGTGCCGGATGGCAACCACATAAGTCTGTGAAAGAGAGTCTGGAACTTATCCGAACTGTCTTCAGCGCAGAAGGGATGTGGGCGGTAATATGGAAAAAGTCAGGAGAAGCAATTGGTTGTGTTGGCTACCTCCCAGCAACCACATCGAACCTGAAAATTTCCGAAGATCAAGCAGAGGTAGGTTATTGGATAGCCCGACCGTTTTGGGGCAAAGGCATCTGTACAGAAGCACTTCAAATGGTCATCGACTATTGTTTCAATGAAAAGGGGTTCACAATGCTTTGGGGTGACTACTTTCCTTCAAACCCAGCGTCTGGTCGCGTGATGGAGAAATGCGGATTCGTTGATACTGGAATGGAAACGCTATGTCCCAATTTGGAAGTCGGCTCAGACCGTCCAGTAAGAGTAATGAAATTGGAAAAGAAATAAAGATGAATAAAATAATAATCAGAACAGCTAAAGAAGAGGATGCAGAGAAACTGCTCGAAATCTATGCTCCTTATGTCACCAATACGGCAATAACATTTGAATACGAAGTGCCGACTATCGATGATTTCCAATATCGTATCAATAATACGTTGAAGAAATACCCGTATCTGATAGCAGAGGATGAGAATGGGGATTTGATGGGATATGCTTATGCAGGTGCCTTCAAAGGACGTGCCGCCTATGATTGGGCAGTTGAGACCTCCATCTATGTAAAAAAAGGTAAAGCTGGACAAGGGCTTGGCCGGTTGCTTCATGATACACTTCAGAAGGAGCTACAGCAGATGGGGATCCTCAATATGTATGCCTGTATCTCTGCCCCACGAGGTACAGATCCGTATTTGACGGATAACAGCATTCAGTTCCACAGCCATTTGGGGTATCGTATGGTTGGACGCTTTCTGCAATGTGGCTACAAATTCAACCATTGGTATGATATGGTGTGGATGGAGAAGCACATTGGTGAACATACCGAAAAAGTTGAGCCTATACGGTTTTCATCCTGACAAATGAAAAATTGAAATTATAACGATAGAAGAAATGATAGGTTGAAAGAGGTTCCGTTAACTCTCAAGATTCTTTTTGTGATAATTTACAGAGTGCTTGTAGTGTCTTTTGGCGACCAATGGCAATAATTTTTTCTGATTTGTCATAGTCGAAACCACCATAACGACTCATCTGGATGTCAACAAGTACGTTGGGCTTCATTAGTTGGGTCATAAGAATGGAGTTTTGACGAATCATTAGTGAACTGACTCGTGAAAGCAATGTGTAATGATTGAACTCAAGATTGTCAGGGATCAATTTGTTGAGTATCTGTTGCGACAAAGAAGTACTACGCTTGCGTTTTTCTACCAGTTCTTGCTGGATCTCTGACTGTCTTTTGTAGTCATGTCCACTCACGTCAACACCAACAAGAATATCGCCCTCGTGTCGAACCACACGATTCAGTGGTATAGGGTTTGTCACACCACCATCAATAAGTATCATACCATCACGATGTACTGGCTCATAGAATGACGGCAGAGAGATGCTGGCTCGGATAGCGTCGAAAAGACTGCCCTTGCTAAACACAACCTCATGCCCAGCTTTCAAATCAGTCGCAACAGCACAATAAGGTACCGGCAGGTCTTCAATAGGCATATCAGGTACGAACTCCATGATAGCCTCGAGGATACGTGATCCCTTTGCAATATGATTCAGACTCAACGAGAAGTCCGTTAACTCCAGCATCTTTTTGCGGTCAACGGTCTTCATCCACTCACGGAAATCCTCTAGTTTTCCTGCTGCATAGACTCCTCCGATGAGTGCTCCCATCGAACAGCCTGCGATAGAGGTTATGCAGTATCCCTGTGCTTCCAGTTCTTCAATAGCACCGATATGGGCAAGGCCTCTCGCGCCACCGCTTGATAATACTAATGCAACGTTCTTTTTCATTTTTGCTCCCCAATGTTTTATACAATATTTTATGAAGTAAAGATATTATATATCCCATTTGTAACACACACAATCTTCATCGTGGTAAAACTCTTTTGCACCCCAGCGTTGCCAGTATTGATGGGTCTTGAGACGATACAGCACAGGAATGAAGATGAAATTGTAGTTAGCTTTCAACTCGGGCATGATTGACATCAGCATATCGTAGTTCAATCGGGTACCACGATATTTTTCTGCCACGATGAACGAAAAGACGGCGATATAACGCTGGGCGTTCAGGCTTTTTATCAGCTGCGGCTGGTCTGTCAGAATCTGCGGTGTCTCATCCTCAATTCGATAGTCGCTCATATTGAGCAGCCCTATTACATGGCCGTTTTCATCTAAGGCCTTGACACTCAACGGCCAGTTGAAATGCAGGTCTTGTACCCACGACTCCACCTCGGCGCGGTCAAAACCGTACTGTCGAACCATCCAGGCAACGGTCAGTGGCGCGTCCTGTTTAGACATTCTTTGTAATACGTACGACATTATAGGTCAAGAGTATTTCAGGGTGATACGACAATTTCGCTTGGCGAAGACCTGGGATTCCCATATCTTCTTCGCGGTTCAGATAGACATATTGCTCAGGCAGATGCTCGGCGAACTGCTGGTTGATGATGGCAAAAGCACCCTCCACGTGCCGGTCGGCCTTCTCCACACAGATGTCAAAGGTGTCGGTTGTGACAGCGGCGCCGTATGTGAAAGCCACCATACGACCGTCCACGAAGATGCTTCCGCCTGTCATGCCGAGAGCGTCCCAATTCGAAAAGATATTCTCCATCACGCGATGCTCGGCATTGATAGTGTCGCTGGCATCCTTGAACTCCGTTCGAGCCTGCTCACGCTCTGCAGGGCTCAAGTAAACTTGGCTCTGCTCTCGCTTAATCGCAGCCTTGTCCTCCTGCCATATTTCCGTCAGTCGGCGACATTCGTCAAAGAGTTCAGGCGTAAGCGGACGATATTCAAAATCGGGATGCTTCGCACGGAAACGATGAATATGATTGCGCTTGGCATCCAGATGTTTGCCATGAAGCGTTGCGAGATCAGTGCGACGATAGATGTAATCGTATTGGTCGCGAACCGGCTCAACGGAAATAGAGAATTTAGAGTTGAAAGATAGTAATTGTGCCACTTGCGAGTCTTCAAGCCCAATCAATGTAAGATTTCCATTGCTATCATCAAATAATGCCTCAATCAATTCCAATGACAAGTCTTCTGCCGTACAAACCATATACGCCCGCTGACCATCGAAGGTATAGCGCAGCACCACGGCGTTTTCAAGCACGCACACCTCGGTGCCGAACAGGAACTTCCATCCCACAAGGTTGGCAAAGGTGTAGTTGCAGTTACGCCGCCCAGAGGGAAGCGTAACTGCTTGCATTGACTCACGGTCGGACAATGTCAAAGGATGAAATGTCATTATGCCTGGTTGAATTTCTCCTTCTTCCGCTTGCAGCGTGGACAGCGCCACGTATCGGGCAGGTCTTCAAACTGGGTTCCGGGAGGTATTCCCTGCTTGGGGTCACCTTTCTCCGGGTCGTAAGTGTACTTACAGGGGCATTTCATCTTTGTCATAATCAAAATTTTAGGTGATTTGAAAATGAAGGAACGGCTTTGCGTGGTATCTGAATCCGTAGAACAGTCACTCCGGCTACACCGTCCCTTTTGAAGATTTGAGTTCCCCCGCTCAACGGGGGAACGGCGTAAGCAAAGGGACTTTACGCCGTGAGAGGTATTTTACAGCTGCAGCAGCAGCCAGTTCTGTGTGCCAATCTTCTCGATAAGCTCCACTGCGCCCTGGCTCCAGAAGAGATCTTCCTCTTCATCCTTCAGGTAGTCCTTCAGTAGGTCGTAGGTGATAGGATCGTTCTTCACGCCCTCCATGCACTTCATCAGCAGTTCCACGCCAGGCTCCTGGATAGCGAGGTCGGCCTTAACATACTCAACGGGGTCGCAGATTAAGTCGCGGCTCTTCATGCCTTCGAACTTAACCTCTGCGCCAAGGTCGAGGATGCGCTCTGTAAACTTCTCTACCCAGCCCATCTCCTCATTGAAGTGGTCAACATACTTCTGTCCGAGCTTAGTAATGCCCTGGGCCTTGAAGATCATGCCCTGCTGCTTGTGAACGATGGCTCCTTCTGCCAAATGGGTTACGAAAAACTGTAATGACTCAATAGATTTCTGCTTGTCCATAATACTTATGTTTTAGATGTTAAACGATTTATTAGATGTAAATCACACCGCAAAGTTACACCAATTTATTTACAAATCCAAATCTGAAACAACACAAAAGTTGTCTGAAACGATACAATCTAAAAAAACTTTCATATCTTTGACCTATGGTAGAAAATACTCACACTCGAAATCAAAAATTAATAAAAATTTATTTTGTGCTTTCCTCGCTTAATCGTATCTTTGCCCCCGATATGTACACGTTGAATGAGTATCTACCAATATTTATTGGTGATGACTTGCCTGAAAAAGGCTGGGATGACGGGATGTACTGCATAGAAGCAAATGCAGTGAGAATCCTTCGTACCAACCTGCTGCATGGCTTCTTGTCCTGCTTCGCTTTTATGATCGTTGACAAAGGCTGGATGACAATTCATTACAACAGAAGAGAACTGACGCTTCACCCCAACGACCTGTACATCTATTCGCCTGGTTTTCCAGTCACTGTCATAGCCACCTCCGATGATTTTCACGGCTACTGTCTGATGGCTGATGAGCATGTCACCATCGAAGTACCATCCGTCCGTGACCTCGTACATCTGGCCTACCTGCCCATCGTTCAACTGCATGAGCCGAAACAGACGCTGGCCTCTGATGCCGCACAGCATCTGCTCATGAAGCTACGCGAGATCATTGGCTATCTTCATTCCGACCATATATATAAAGGTGAGGTGTTGCGTATGCTCTATTCCATCTTTCTGCTCGACCTGCAGAATGCCCAGAATAGTGCTATCTTACATCGGCAGACGCCACAGCGTGTGGAGGAAATCTTCATCGGCTTCATCCGTCTGCTGCCTCATCACTTTGCAGAACACCGTGACATTGCTTTCTATGCCGACAGGCTTCATATTTCTTCCGTCTATCTCTCCCGCGTAGTACGTCAAGTCACAGGCCGCACCGTTGTCGACTATATCAATCAGATGCTCCTCATGGAAGCGTCTTTCTTGTTGCAAACGTCCAAACTGAGCATCACCCAGATAGCCGATAATCTTCATTTTGCCGATACTCCCTCGTTCAGCAAGTTCTTCTCGCGCATTAACGGCATGAGTCCGAAGGAATATCGGAAGAGGCGGGCAATGTAGCCTATAAAATTACTTCTTTCACTGAGTCAATGTTAGTATCGGACAGCCAGTACGAAAGCGTCGAACTCTCAGTACAACCCCTGTCGTACTGATCGCAAAACCTTTAAATAGCAATTACTAACATCGTATTATTCCCATCAAAGATTGAGAATACAGAATAACGAAACTGCTACTAAACAGAGAAATGCTTATGAAAATATTTGACAAATATAGACTAAAAAATATGAGAATCATGATAAAACCAAGAATAGCCCCTTGTTTTTCAGAAAAAGTATCGTATATTTGCACGCAAAACAAAATGGAAGAAATCAAAATCTATCATTCCTTATGGAAGACGGGGCTAGTCATCCTAATCTGTTTTGCATTCACCGCCCTTGGCATCTACAGTCTCGTCGTGCATCCCGAGAAAAGTGGGGTTGTGTTTTGGTTGGGCATTTTGTTCTTTAGTATCGGCGGCATCTTTATGCTATGGCTCATTCTAAAGGAACGGATAACCGGCAGCCCTTATTACCTCGTTACAGACAAAAGTGTCATCATGAACAGCGGTTTGAAGACGTGGGAAGTCCGCTTTGCCGATGTGACGTATTTCTTCTTAATGGGTAAGATGATAGGAATACACTACAAAAAGGACAAAGAGATTCAGAAGCTGAAAGATGCCAGCAGGCTCGGACGCTTAGTTCGCCGCTTCAACCAACGAATCGGTGATTCGCAGGAACACCTTTATGTATCCGATATGACGATGAAGCCCAAAGAGCTGTGCGACCTGCTGAATGAACGGGTGAAAAAAGTGGAAGACAGAAAACGTGTCATATAACGGGTTTGACAAGTAATTCGTAATTTATCACAAAAGAGTCCTCCGTATTGCTGGTGGTATGGGGGATTCTTTTTATCCCCCCTTTAACCTATCATTTTCTTAATCTGTTTGTCAGTCGCTCCTGGCAGGATGGTGCGCATGTGAGCCAGTATGCGCTGGAAGGATTCCTCGGGAGAATAGAGACATTTCAGACAGTCACGGCCTAACAGTTGTTCGGGTGTAGTGAGCAGCGCCCATCCCCATCCATATTCACGGTTGTGCTTGTCAAGCGGATACACAAAATCCTCCGTGACGATGCGACAAGCCATTTGTAGGCGCGTGATATAGCTGTCGAACTTGCTGCGCATATTCGGCCCAGTAAAGCCACAGGCTGCACGAAGCTCACGGGTAATCAGACTGCCATGCTCGGCCAACGTCAAGAGGATGGCTTCTTCTATGCTGCCCTCGGCTGGTGCAGGATGCTTGCTGCGACGGTAGTTGCAGAAGTCAGGCCACCACTCGCGACTGATAAAGCCTGCCTTGCTGGCAAAGAACTTGCCATACATGCAGATCCCCTCCTGTACGATAGGTCCCTTCCATTTCCACAGAGGCCATTCCCATCCACCATCGCTATAAACCACATAGCGGTTTTCCTCGTCCACCACATCCTCAGCCGAATAGCCCGTGATGCCACTATCCAGTAAAGGTAGAAAACCAACCTTCTGGATATACTCCATCAACTCTGGACAATTGTGTATCATAACGAACTAGCCTTTCTTATTTCCTTAGTAATATTAAGCGCAAAGATACAAATAAGCGAGCACATTACAAACAAAAAATGTTTTAAAGTTATTATCTTTTTCTGGAATTAGCAGGTCGCCTGTAATTTTCTACTAAATTATAATAGATTCTACAACTTAATTCCGTACTTCACTATCCGCTCTTCCATCATCCTCTCTGGCATGAATCGGAGGAGCGTTTCGGTAATGGTGTTCAACATGCGTTGGCGGATGTAATCTTCGCGGATGTAGAGCGACACACGTCGCAGTGAGAGATAGTCGCCCTCTATACGACGCACATTCTCCCGCTGACTATCGGAAAGGAAAGGCAGATGCATCTCAGGGATAATAGTAAAGCCTCCATTCTCATCAACAATACGGATTAGCGTCTCAATACTGCCTGCCTCATATATTCGATTGCCTTTGGTGTGTGCCCTGCAGAAACTAAAAGCACTCTCACGAAGGCACTGTGCCTCCTTCATAATCCACATTTTCTCGTGCTCTAAATTTTCAGGCTTGAACACGGGAAGTTTGCGCCAACAGCTCTCAGAGAGATAGACCATGAAGCGCTCAGTATATAGAGGTATTTCGAGAATACCATGACGTGTATTGCCGCTGATGGCAATACCGGCATCGAGATGGGCCAACAGAAGTTCATTGAGCATTACATCAGCCTTCATTTCGCGCACGGAAAGTTTTACCGTGGGATTGTTTTCCACGTAATGACGGATGAACTTGGGAAGAATGTATGGCGCAATGGTGGGACCGACGGAAAGTACCAGTTCGCCATTGACATCGCCCTTTTCTTCGGCCACAAGTTCCGTGATGCGTTCTGCTTCTACCAGTGCTTTTTCTGCCTGTCGGATAATCTTTTCGCCTGCCGTTGTAGGAGTGACGTGCTTGTTACTTCGCTCGAAGATGCGCACATCAAACTCTTCTTCCAGTTTCACGAGCATAGCACTGAGTGTGGGTTGGGATATTCCACACTGTTCGGCAGCCTTGGCGAAGTTGCGCTGGCGGTCAATAGCCACAATATATTTCAGTTGTTGCAAAGTCATACGTATCTTTGATGATAGATAAAACTGATGCAAAGATAGATAAAACAATTCACGCATCTATCATAATCTTCGTACCTTTGCAAAAGTTTAAGAATAAATAAGAAATATGAAAGAGAAAAAAAAGTTTTTTCACCGTTACTTCGCAACTCCAGGATATAACCTCTATTGGATTATCATTGCATACATTATCCTCGGGTGGTTCTTTCCCGTCATCGGCATCATCGCACTTATTTGTATGATTGGCCCAGTACTCACCTCTATCTGGCGAGGTCGCTTCTGGTGCGGCAATGTTTGTCCACGAGGCAATATGTTCGACCGTCTACTATCGAAATATTCGCCTCACAAACCGATACCTGCATTTGTTCGCATGTTCGGCTTTCGACTCTTCATGGTACTTTTCATTTTCTCAATGTTTGGCATCCAATTGACGTTCACTGTTCCTTGGAGCGAGGGCGGATTGGTTATGTGGAGTGGTATCGGACACGTATTCTGGACTATTATTGTGGTGACCACCATTATCGGTGTTGTCTTGGCATTTATCTATGCGCCACGCACATGGTGCTCGTTCTGTCCAATGGGAACTATCTCACGCTGGGTGGCTCCCAAGAAGACACCACTTCCCAAGGCCTTTACGAACATCCACGTATCGAGTGTCTGTCAGATGAAATGTAAAAGTTGTGCCCGTGTCTGTCCAATGCAACTCACGCCCTACGACAGCCGAGGACTGGAAGTTGGCTATCTTGATCTTGACTGCATCAAATGCGGCAAGTGCGTACTTGCCTGTCCAATGAAGATTATGACATTGAAACATTAAATAAAGCATTATGGAAAATATCAAAGATTATCAGCAACACCTCAGAGGTTACAACTATACAGGCACCACGCCAGTTGTCATCGATTTCTATGCCACATGGTGTGGCCCATGTCAGGCACTCGCCCCAATGCTAAAGCGACTTGCCAATGAGTATGGAGGCCGTATCAGGGTATTGAAGGTTGATGTGGACAAGAACCAGGCTCTTGCAGTAGCAGCCCGCATCCAATCGATTCCTACATTATTCTTTATCACGAAGGACGGAGACATTGAACGTGTAGTTGGCGGCCTTCCATATCATGAAATGGTTCGGATGGCCGAAAAGATTGTATAAAAAGGATTATCCTAATATATCACAAAAGATTCCTCCCAGTCATTGTGACACGGAGGAATCTTTTGTATCTCTGTATAAATGGTTACCGACTCTCATGAATAATCATAAAAGTTTCCTTTTAGAGGATTTTTTAAGGAATATTATGTTTGCCAGTTCAATAGCTTCTTTTCCCGTCTAAGCTGTTGATCCACTGCGCGATATCACTAAGCACCTCAGGCGAAACAGTTTCCTCTATCTGACCATACTCAGCAACTAGGCCCATGGTGCTATGCTGGAAGAGGTGATTGAGACCAGGGTACTTTTTGACGAGGTTCTGCTTCAACTTTGGCAGCAGTTTCTGTATAGCTGTGAGGTTCAGTGAGGAGATGACCTGACAATCATGTTCGCCGTTGAGAGCAAAGACAGGACAGCGCGTCTGGCGGATGTCATCAGACGGGTCGTAATCGATAAACCATTTTATCCAAGGCACTTTTTGTACGGCTTGCTGTTGACGGTACTTTTCCACGGTCATATTGGCTTGCATTCCCGACAGGCTCAAAATGCGGTTGACTTGTGCAGTCAATAGTGTGTCACCCTTTACACCAGGACCTGCTAAAGTAATGATGAAATCGGTTTGTTTCTTTGCAGCAAGCATAAAAGCGATGGAGCCACCTTCACTATGGCCAAGGAGACCAATCTTGGAAAATGTCTTCCGACTGCGCAGAAAATCGAGACCTGCGGCAGCATCGCGAGAGAAATCCTCTGTTGTCGCATTCTTTACCTCTCCACCAACGGAAGCTCCTGTGGCACGGTCGTCATAACGTAGCGTAGCAATGCCCTGACGAGCCAAATAGTCGGCAATGACAAGGAAGGGCTTGTGTTCAAACAGCTCTTCATCACGATTTTGCTGTCCACTGCCCGATACGAGCAGAACGACCGTAGGCTTCTGCTTCGACTGTTTATCAAAACCCACAGGCCAGGTCAGCGTACCAGCCAATGTAGCACCATCGGCATTATTCTTGAACAATACCTCCTCTGTCACATATGGATAAGGTGGCTTTGGCGTCTGCGGACGCTTCACCTCAGACACGACTCCTCTCGCCAGCACAAGAGGGGTGGAAAAACCATTCTGCGAGAAGGTACCATTAAGTTTACCGTCCTTCAGTCGGGCACGGTAGGTCATACCAATTTGCTCCACTTTCACGGCTAGCGAGTCATCGCTCAGGTATTCCTTAAGGGCGGGGATACCCTTGGCACCTTGGTCTGGACTATCCAACGACGCTTTCACATAACCATCGGCCTGCTCAAGATTCAGTACTAATGTCAGTGATACGCCCCCTACATTCAACTTGCCCGACCATGAGCCCAGCAACGCTGTAGTCGGATTCACCTGACTTTCGGTATTCTTTTGTGCCCATCCTGTCACCGTGGTGAGGACAAGCATAAAAATGATGATTAATTTCTTGTTCATATTCCTTACATTATTTGGTCATTGCATCCGTAACGAGAATCAACTTTTGTTAAATGTCGATGCAAATATAGCGAAAAATTCCCAGATTATCACTATCAACCCTCCTAATTTTTCACAAAAGATTCCTCCATATCGCAAGGGTATAGAGGATTTTTTGTATATTCGCAGCAGATTTAATAATAACAACTGATATGCAAGGAAACTTTTCATACCACAATCCCACCAAGTTGTATTTTGGTGATGAATCTTTGAACTACCTCAAGGACGAACTGAAGAACTTCGGGCCTGTTGTGCTGTTGAACTACGGCAGCGGCAGTGTGAAACGCAACGGAATCTACGATCAGGTGGTAGCCATATTGAAAGAGGCTGGCACGACCATCGTGGAGAATCCCGGCGTAATGAGCAATCCAACGTTGGAGAAGCTGCGTGAGGGCATCAAAATTGCCCGCGAGAACAATGTAGATTGGATTCTCGCTCTCGGTGGCGGCAGCGTCTGCGACTATTCAAAAGCGGTGGCCGCCTCGGTATTCTACGACGGTGACTACTGGGACAAGTTCTGGCTGAAGCAGGAACAGCCAGATGCCGACCAGAAGCTGTTGCCTGTGAGCTGCATCCTGACGATGGCAGGCACGGGGTCGGAGATGAACGCCGGTACAGTGATTACCGATGCAGAGCATACATTCAAAGTAGGTCACGTGTTCGACGACCGCCTGATGCCTAAGTTCTCCATTCTGAACCCAAAGTTCACGATGACCGTGCCCGACAACCAGATGAAGGCAGGTATCTACGACATTATGAACCACATCATGGAGCAGTATTTCAGCGACTTCGACGACAACACCAGCGACTATCTCTCTGAGGGATTGATGCGTAGTCTCATCACAGCTTCCCGCATCGCCGTGAAGAATCCGCAGGACTACGAGGCCCGTTCGAACATCATGTGGACGGCAACTTGGGCACTCAATACACTTATTGGTCTTGGCAAGCATGAGGACTGGATGGTACACATGATTGGTCACTCGGTAGGTGCCTGGACGCACGCGCCTCACGGCTACTGCCTCGCTGCAGTATCAATGGCCTATTACCATCGT
>Ga0265298_10006642_pt1 | contig 14229 bp, 9 predicted proteins | sample AusTroGonzalo_MG_3_FD_193486 | JGI IMG/M metagenome (GOLD analysis project Ga0265298, IMG submission 193486) | Bovine rumen microbial communities from tropical cattle in Woodstock, Queensland, Australia - Gonzalo_01 | ecosystem: Host-associated > Mammals > Digestive system > Stomach > Rumen ...
TTCTCGGCACATGTGTTCAACCAGATAGAACTGGTAGCCGTTGAACTGACACAAGTATATCGACAGAGTGACCCCGAGTTTGTGGGAGTGCTCGACCATATACGCAACAACACTGCTACGGCCAGAGATTTGCAGTTGCTCAACACTCGCTATGGCAAGCCTGTGGCGAAGGATGAGAGTGAGTTGTATATCACCCTCGCTACCCGTCGAGACCAGGTAAATTATATCAACGATAAGAAATTGGCTGAGTTGCCTGGCGACCCAGTAACGTTTACGGGTATCATCCACGGCGATTTCCCTGAGAACTCACTACCCACTTCGTTAGACTTGGTTTTGAAGTCTGGTGCACAGATTATCTTTGTCAAGAACGACTTCGACAAACGCTGGGTGAATGGCACTATTGGCACCGTCATGGGCTTCGATGCCGACGAAGAGACCCTGTACATCCTTACTGACGATGGCGACGAGGTAGATGTGAAGCCCGAATCTTGGCGCAACATACGCTACAAATACAACGAAGAAAAGAAAGAAATAGAAGAAGAGGAACTGGGTACATTCACCCAATTCCCCATTCGCTTGGCGTGGGCGATAACCGTACACAAGAGTCAAGGCCTGACCTTCAGTAGGGTAGTAATAGACTTTACTGGGGGCGTATTTGCAGGCGGACAAGCCTATGTGGCATTGAGCCGATGCACCTCGTTGGAGGGCATACAACTCACCAACCAACTTAGTCGTAGTGATATATTCGTACGGGCAGAAATTACCCAGTTTGCCAAGCGCTTCAACAACCAACAAGCGGTGGATAAAGCCCTCAAGGAAGCACGTGCCGACATTGAATATACAGCGGCAGTTAAGGCGTTCGACAAGGGCGACTTCCAGTCGTTTCTCGATTCGTTCTTCAAGGCTATTCATGCCCGCTATGACATCGAGAAACCTTTGGTACAGCGCTTTATTCGTCGCAAGTTATCTGTGATAAATACCCTCAGAAGCGAGGTGGCCCATCTGAAGCAAGAAGCTCAGGACAAAGAGAAAGCCTTGATGAAGTATGCACGTGAGTATGTGCAGATGGGCGATGAATGCCTCAAGCACAATATGCCAGAGGCAGCTTTGCGCAACTATGATAAAGCCGTAACCCTTTGTCCCAATTACAAGGAAGGCTGGAAGAAGATCAAGAAATTAGAAAAATCTATGAGGAAGACACCATGATACTGAAACTCTATGAAAAGAACAATAACCCTGCCGATATACAGCAGGTGGTAGACGTACTCAATGACAGTGGCATCATCATCATGCCTACTGACACTAAGTACGCTTTGGCTTGCAATGCCTTGAAAGAGCGTGCGGTGGAACAAATATGCCGTCTGAAGGACATCGATCCGCGTAAGAACCATCTTTCGGTGATTTGCTACGACATGAGTACTATCAGTGAATATGCTAAGGTGGACAACAACTCGTTCAAGTTGATGAAGCGAAATCTTCCAGGCCCCTTTACCTTCATCCTCAACACCACGAGTCGTTTGCCCCGCATTTTCCGTAACCGCAAGGAGGTGGGCTTCCGTATGCCTGATAGTACTATTGTGCGTGAGATATGCAGTGTGCTCGATGCCCCGTTGATGGTGGCATCTGTGCCTTTCAGCGAGGAAGATGAGATAGATTACCTCATCAACCCCGAGTTGATGGACGAGCGCTTGGGTACCCAGGTGGATATCGTTATCGACGGGGGCTTTGGCGACACCGTTGGCTCTGCCGTCATCGACTGTACTACCGGCGAACCCGAAGTATTGCGTGAAGGACCTAAAGAATTAGATTTTGGATAAAATAGTAAGATTATGAAAATAAAGTCAATCCTTTCAGCTATGGCACTTACGGTTGCCATAAGCGTAGCAGCCCAGGAGAATCCCCTGTGGATGCGTCATAATGCCATCTCTCCCGATGGCACTGTTATCGCTTTCTCATATAAAGGTGATATCTTTACCGTACCTGTTGGCGGTGGCAAAGCTACCCAGCTCACCACCAATGCTGCACAAGACTCCTATCCAGTATGGAGCCCCGACAGCAAGCAGATTGCTTTTGCTTCTGCCCGAGAGGGAGGCTACGATATCTATATTATGAGTCGTGAAGGTGGTACGCCCAAACGCATTACCACTCATTCAGGTAATGAAATACCTATGGCATTCCTCGATGCCAATACCGTCCTGTTCCAGGCCAACCTGATGCCCGATGCAGAGTCGGTCATCTTCCCCCAGCGCTACCAGCAGGTCTATACCGTAAGCACCCAGGGAGGACGCCCTCATCTGTTCTCGTCGGTGACCTTGGAAGATGTCAATGTAGGCAAGAATGGCGTATTGCTCTACCACGACCGTAAGGGTATGGAAGACCAGTGGCGCAAGCACCATGAGTCATCGGTAACTCGAGACGTATGGATGGCTACCCCCAAGGGCAAGGCGTATGAATACAAGCAGCTCACAACCTACTACGGCGAAGACCGCAACCCTGTGTGGGCACCCGATGGCCAATCATTCTACTACCTGAGCGAGCAGAAAGGCACGTTCAATGTGTTCAAGCGTGGTATAAACGCTACGGCCGATGAGCAGCTTACCAGTATGAAAGACCACCCTGTACGATTCCTCAGCATTGCCAACAACGGTACCCTGTGCTTTGGCTATAATGGCGAACTCTATACGATGAAAGAAGGTGGCCAGCCCCAGAAGGTGAACGTCACCGTAGTGACCGACCGCAATGACAAAGACCTGATTCGTCAGGTGCAGAGTCGTGGGGCCAACGATGTGGCCGTATCACCTGATGGCAAGGAGGTGGCTTTCATCATGCATGGTGATGTCTATGTCACTTCAGTAGAATACAAGACCACCAAGCGCATCACCGACACCCCTCAGCAAGAACGAGGTATTGACTTCGCCCCCGATGGTCGTGCACTGGTCTATGCCGCTGAGCGTGATGGCTATTGGCAGATTTATCAGGCTAAGTTGGGCAAGGAGGATGAGAAGCTTTTTACCTACGCTACAGATATCAAGGAAGAAAAACTTACCAACACCAAGGTGACTTCATTCCAGCCTTACTATAGTCCTGATGGCAAGAAGGTAGCTTTTTTGGAAAACCGCACCACCTTGCGAGTGATCGACCTCGCTACGAAGAAGGTAGTTACCGCTATGGATGGCAAGTATGAATACAGCTACAGTGATGGCGACCAGTGGTTCCAGTGGAGCCCCGATAGTCGCTGGTTGCTCACCAACTATATCGGCTATGGTGGTTGGAACAACAAGGATGTGGCGTTGGTCAGTGCCTCAGGCAATGGCGAGATACACAACCTCACTCAGAGCGGCTACAACGATGTAAGTGCCAAGTGGGTATTGGGTGGCAAAGCCATGATCTTTGCCTCAGATCGTGCTGGTTATCGCAGTCATGGTAGCTGGGGTGCTGAGGACGATGTGTATATCATGTTCTTCGACCTCGATGCTTACGAGCAGTTCCGTCAGACCAAGGAAGAAACTGCTCTGCGTGAAGAAGCTGAGAAAGACAAAGACAAGGATAAGGACAAAGACGCATCAGACAAGGATAAGAAAGACAAGGCTGAGTCAGAAAAGAAGGATGTTGAGCCACTCAAGTTCGACTTCGACAATTGCAAGGACCGAGTAGTACGCCTCACTGTCAATTCTTCCCGTCTGGCAGATGCAGTGCTCTCTCCGAAGGGCGACAAGCTCTACTACACCGCCTCATTCGAGGCAGGTGCCGACCTCTGGATGCACGACCTCAAAGAGGGTAGCACCTCTATCGTGCTGAAGAATGTGGGACGTGCCCAGCTGGTGCCCGATAAGGATTTCAAGAAGCTCTACCTCGCTACGCAGGGAGGCATCAAGGAAGTGGACCTTGACAAGAAGAGCAGCAAGAACCTCGACTTTGAAGCCGACTTCAACTACCGTCCTGCCGATGAGCGTGCCTACCTGTTCGACCATATCTGGCAACAGGTACTCGACAAGTTCTACAACGTCAATCTGCATGGCACCGACTGGAACAAGATGCGAGACAACTATCGTCGCTTCTTGCCATACATCAACAACAACTACGACTTTGCCGAGATGACCAGCGAGATGTTGGGCGAGCTCAACGCCTCCCATACCGGTACACGCTATAGCCCTGCTGGTCCACAGCTGGCAACCGCCTCCCTGGGCTTGTTCTACGATTGGAGCTATACTGGCGATGGCCTCAAGGTGAAAGAGGTAGTGGCGAAGGGTCCATTTGCAGTGAAGAATACCGAGGTAGGCGAGGGCAGTATCATCGAGAAGATAGACGGTCAGCCCATCCTCAAGGACACCGATTATTATCCTATGCTCGACGGCAAGGCAGGTAAGCCTGTGCGTGTCAGCGTCTTTAACCCCCAATCTGGCAAGCGCTTCGACGTAACCGTGAAGCCAGTATCTGCTTCCGAGCTTACCGACCTGCTCTACAAGCGTTGGGTAGATCGCAACAAGAAGTTGGTCGAGAAACTCTCTGGTGGCAAGGTGGCCTATGTGCATGTACGCGCTATGGATAGTCCTTCGTTCCGCCAGGTATATGCCGACATCCTCTCCGACGAGAACCGTCAGAAGCAAGCCGTCATTGTGGATGAGCGCAATAATGGTGGTGGTTGGTTGCACGACGACCTCTGCACACTGTTGGCGGGCAAGGAATACCAGCACTTTGTGCCACGTAATCAATACATCGGCTACGACCCCTATAACAAGTGGACCAAGCCCTCATGTGTGCTGATTTGCGAAAACGACTATAGCAATGGTCACGGCTTCCCTTGGGTATATAAGACCTTAGGCATCGGCAAGCTCATTGGTTCGCCGGTAGCAGGCACCATGACCGCCGTTTGGTGGGAGACACTGATGGACAATACCCTTGTATTCGGTATCCCTCAGGTAGGTTGTGTCGATATGAATGGTGTCTATCAGGAGAACACCGAGCTGAAGCCCGACATTACCGTCTATAACACCCCTGAGGATGTCATGAATGGCTACGACCGCCAGTTGGAAACCGCAGTACAGGAAATGCTTAAAACAATAAAGAATTAAAGATTAGGCCTCCCTCCCAACTCCCCCTCTTAATTAGAGGGGGTGCCCATAGGGCGGGGGAGTATGATATTGTTCAACTTTTTTAGTTCAATAATGAAAAGAACCGCAATTATATTGTTGTATTGCCCCGACAGGCCCGGCATCATCAGTGATGTCACCAACTTCATCACCGTCAACCAGGGCAACATCATCTACCTCGACCAGTATGTCGATAGAGTAGAAAACATCTTCTTCATGCGTATTGAGTGGCAACTCGAGAAATTCGCTATCCCCGAAGAGAAGATAGAAGACTATTTCCAAACCCTGTATGGTCAGAAGTACCAGATGTATTTCCGTCTGTATTTCTCCGACCAGAAACCCCGCATGGCCATCTTCGTGTCAAAGATGTCACACTGCCTCTACGATTTGTTAGCGCGTTACAGTGCAGGCGAGTGGGATGTAGAGATACCTCTTATCGTCAGCAACCACGAAGATATGCGCCCTGTGGCCCAGAAGTTTGGCATTCCATATTTCTGCTTGCCCATCACCAAGGAGAACAAGGCCAAGCAAGAAGAGATTGAGATGCAGTTGTTGAAAGACAATGGTGTCACCTTTATCGTCCTGGCGCGTTATATGCAAGTCATCTCTGAGGAGATGATCGCCCACTACCGCCACAAGATCATCAACATCCATCACTCGTTCCTGCCCGCATTCATAGGAGCCAAGCCCTATCATGCCGCCTTCGAGCGAGGTGTCAAGATCATTGGTGCCACAGCCCACTACATCACCACTGAGTTGGATGCAGGTCCTATCATCGAGCAAGATGTGGTGCGTGTCACCCATAAAGACACCATCGAGACGTTGGTCAACAAGGGAAAGGACCTCGAGAAGATTGTCCTCTCACGGGCCGTGCAGAAGCATATCGAGCGCAAAATTCTTACCTATAAGAACAAGACAGTAATCTTCAACTGATACTATGAATGGCGTTGAACCTGTATTGATATAGAATACTATAAAAGGCTGCTCGTTTTGGGCAGCCTTAATTATAGTAATTGAAGAGTATATCACTTATAATATTTTTTACAACATCTTCTCAATGTCGGCCAGTAGGTCCTGAGGCTCTGTAGTTGGTTCGAAACGAACTACCTTTTTGCCATCTTTGGAGATGAGGAACTTGGTGAAGTTCCATTTGATGTCGGGTTTAGAGGCATAGTCGGGATCCTGCTTCAGCATCATCTCGTCCATGAGTTTGCCCAACCTGTGTTCTGGATTAAAGCCAGCGAAACCTGCCTGACTCTTCAGCCACTGGAAGATGGGGTGGGCATTCTCACCATTGACCTCAATCTTTGACATAAGAGGGAAGGTAACGCCGTGGTTCTTACGACAGAATTCCTCAATCTCTTCGTCGGTGCCTGGTTCCTGATGACCGAATTGGTCGCAAGGGAAGCCAATGACCACCAGCCCTTTGTCCTTGTACTTCTCATAGAGCCACTGCAGACCGTCATACTGCGGGGTGAAGCCACACTTCGAGGCGGTGTTGACGATGAGTAGCACCTTGCCTTTGTAGTCGGCAAAGTTCACCTCACTACCTTGATTGGAAATAGCTGAATACGCATAAATGGTATTCTCGTTACTAGATGTGCATGACAGCAAACAAATGACAGCTGCCAGCATAATGAGGAAACGTTTCATAATTATTTCTATTTTTGAGTGAATGATATTTGTTTTCTGCTACAAAGATATATTATTTCTGCATACTATCCTATTTTCAAGCAACTTTTTAGGAATCTGCTATAAAATAGTGTTGTATAGCAAGTTTTTGTGCTAAAAATTTGGCGATGTGTCAGATTGTCTCTATATTTACAAATTAATTAGATAGTTATTGTTTAAGATGAAGACTGAAAACAAAGATAATAAGAAAGTTAGGACTAAAATACAGCAGGTGCAAGAGCCTGGAAAAGTGAGTGTTATCAAGGCTTTTTTCAAGAGTGAGACTTTGCATTTCATCTTGGGACTGGCCATTGTATTGCTGGCTGCCTTTGCCCTTGTGTCGTTCGGTTCGTTTTTCCTCTACGGTGCCGCTGATCAAAGTGTGATTGATAATAGCACGGCTGTTGAGGTACAGGCGGGTGAGGGGGATGTGCAGAATCTGGGTGCCATACGTGGGGCGCAGTTGGCTGACTATTTCATCAACCGTCAGTTTGGCGCACCGTCAATCTTTATGGTTCTCTTCTTCCTTGTTTTGGGATTGAAGTTGATGCGTGTGGTGAAAGTAAGACTGTGGAAATGGTTCATCGGATGCACACTGCTGATGGTGTGGTGTTCCGTGTTCTTTGGTTTTATGTTCAAAGGGATGTATGAGGATACGTTCTTCTACCTGGGCGGTTTGCATGGCTTTAACGTGAGCAGTTGGCTGGAAAGTCAGGTAGGCGTGCCGGGCGTGCTGATGATATTGTTCTTCACCGCAGTATGTCTGTTGGCTTATCTCAGTACGCAGACCATCATCTGGTTGCGCAAACTGCTGGGCTTTGGCTATCTGAAGCGTAAGAAGAAAGTGACGCCTATGGATGAGGGTGAAGATACTTCCACTGAAGAGGAACTACCCTTGACTGTTAACCTGACAGATGAGGTGGTGGAAGATACCAAGCCATCAGAAATAGACCTGGGTGGCCCTGGTGATGATAAATTCGTGGTGCTGAACCCAGCTGCCGAAGCCACTCGTGAGGACGATGATGACCGCTTTGAGGAGGAGCCTGATGATGAGAGCGAGGATGAAAAGGAAAACGACTTAGGTCCTGATTTCGACGTGGATGTTCCTGAAGATGAGGAGATGGTGGAACTGGAGCCTTATAACCCAAGGTTAGATTTGTCGCATTATAAGTTCCCGACACTGGATCTGATGAAGCATTTCGACAATGACGGTCCGAGTGTGGATATGGAGGAGCAGCAAGAAAATAAGAACCGCATTGTCGAGGTGTTGCGTAGCTTCGGCATTGAGATAAAAACCATTACGGCTACGGTAGGTCCTACTATCACGCTCTATGAATTGACTTTAGCCGAGGGTATTCGTATAGCCAAGGTGCGCAACCTGGAAGATGACATCGCTTTGCAGTTGGCTGCTCTGGGTATTCGTATCATCGCACCTATCCCTGGAAAGGGTACTATCGGTATTGAGGTTCCGAACAAGACGCCTCGAGTGGTGTCTGGTCAGAGCGTAGTGGGTAGTAAGGCGTTCCAGGAGAGCAAGGCCGACCTGCCAATGGTGCTGGGTAAGACCATCAGCAACGAACCGTTTGTGATAGACTTGGCCAAGATGCCACACGTGTTGGTGGCTGGTGCTACCGGTCAGGGTAAGTCGGTGGGCTTGAACGCCATGATTGCTTCGTTGTTGTACAAGAAACATCCTGCAGAGTTGAAGTTGGTGCTGGTGGATCCGAAGAAGGTGGAGTTCAGTGTATATGGCGAGCTCGACCATCATTTCCTAGCACAACTGGAAGATGCTAAGGAGCCTGTGGTGACGGATGTGAAGAAAGTGGTGCGTACGCTCAACTCCTTGTGTGCTGAGATGGATGCGCGCTATGACTTGCTGAAGATTGCCAAGGTACGCAATATCAAGGAATATAACGAGCGATTTAACAGTCGCCGTCTGAACCCGAATAACGGACATCGTTTCTTACCATATATCGTGGTGGTGATTGATGAGTTTGGCGACTTGATTATGACGGCTGGTAAGGAAGTGGAGTTGCCTATAGCCCGTATTGCTCAGTTGGCTCGTGCCGTAGGTATCCACATGATCATCGCTACTCAGCGACCAACTACCAATATCATTACTGGTACCATCAAGGCGAACTTCCCTGCACGTATCGCTTTCCGTGTGGCCGCGATGATTGACTCACGTACCATTCTCGACCGTCCAGGTGCTAACCAGTTGATAGGTAAGGGTGATATGCTGTTCCTGCAGGGCAACGACCCAGTGCGTGTGCAGTGTGCCTTTATAGATACGCCAGAGATAGAGAACATTGTGAAATATATTGCCGAACAACAAGGTTATACCACACCATTCTATCTGCCTGAAGTGGCTGATGATAGTGACATTGACGGCGGTGGCGCCGATGTGGATATGGATAAGTTGGACTCATTGTTCGAGGATGCTGCCCGCTTGTTGGTGATTCATCAGCAAGGGTCAACGTCATTGATTCAGCGTAAGTTCTCCATTGGATATAATCGTGCCGGCAGGTTGATGGATCAGTTAGAGAAGGCTGGTATTGTGGGGCCGGCTCAGGGCAGCAAGCCTCGTGATGTGTTGTGTGTGGACGAAATGGCATTGGAGGAAAAGTTGGCTAATTTGAAATGAGACTGAAACTACTCATAGTATTGTTGTTTGGCAACTTGGTGGCTTTTGGCCAGACGCCAAAGGAGTTGTTGGACGAGGTGGTGCAAAGAGCCTTTGCCAATGGTTGTGTGGATGTTGACTTTACGGTATATATGGACGATTCGGAATCGCAAGGCCACATCATCGTGCAGGGCAAACAATTTGTGTTGGAGACCCCAGGCATGAAAACGTGGTTTGATGGCAAGACGCAATGGACATTGGTGGAGGAGAATGAGGAGGTGAATGTGTCTGAACCCACCGACGAAGAGTTGCAAGCACTGAACCCCTATGCATGGATGGCGCTCTATCAGCAAGGCTACGAACTGAAGTTTGGCGATACGGGCGTGCCAGAGGTGAGGAAAGTAATCATGACGACCACCATTCCTCGTGAGGAGATGCAGAGTATAGTGCTGTTGATACACCAGAAGGATCTTTATCCTGTGCGTCTCAGCATGGCGAGTCGTGGAGGCTTGGATGTGGTGGTGATAAACATCGACCGTTATGAGGTAAAGAAACAATCCTTGCCTGAAACTGCTTTTGTGTTTGACAAGAGCAAGTACCCAGGCATAGAGGTGATAGACTTAAGATAATGTATAATTAATTGTCAATTGTCAATTATCAATTGTCAATTTTAAAAAAGATATTATGGAAACAGAAAAAGTAAGGTTGCTGATTATCGGATCAGGTCCTGCTGGTTATACGGCTGCTATTTATGCATCGCGTGCTAACCTTCAGCCTATATTGTATGCAGGTCTGCAACCAGGTGGGCAGCTCACTACAACTACGGAAGTGGAGAACTTCCCTGGTTATCCGCAAGGCGTTGATGGCAATCAGCTGATGGAGGACTTGCGTCAGCAAGCAGAACGTTTTGGTGCTGACCTGCGTCAGGGTGTAGCCACTAAGGCTGATTTGAGCCAGCGTCCGTTTAAGATTACCATTGACGGTGAAAAGGTCATAGAGGCGGAGACGCTGATTATAGCTACAGGTGCTGCTGCCAAATACTTGGGTTTGGAGGACGAGAAGAAGTATGCCGGTATGGGTGTCAGTGCCTGTGCTACTTGCGATGGTTTCTTCTATCGCAAGAAAGTGGTAGCTGTTGTGGGTGGCGGCGATACCGCTTGCGAGGAGGCTACCTATTTGGCTGGCTTGGCTGCAAAGGTTTATCTGATTGTTCGCAAGCCTTTCCTTCGTGCATCGAAAATTATGCAGGAACGTGTAATGAACCACCCGAAAATTGAGGTGTTGTTCGAACATAATGCCGAAGGACTCTTTGGTGAAAATGGCGTGGAAGGAGTTCACTTGGTACACCGCTTGGGCGAGGCTGACGAACGTCACTACGACTTGCCTATCGATGGCTTCTTCCTGGCTATTGGTCATAAGCCCAGTTCAGACATCTTCAAGGACTACATAGAGACTGATGCGGCGGGTTATATCGTAACCGAGGGAAGCAGTCCGAGGACCAATGTTCCTGGTGTGTTTGCTGCTGGTGATGTGGCAGACCCTCACTATCGTCAGGCTATCACAGCTGCGGGAAGTGGCTGTAAGGCGGCTATTGAAGCAGAGAGGTTCTTATTAAACAGTTAGTAAGATGGTGAAACTTAATTTTACGGATATTAATATCCCCGAACTGATTTCGGATCTTTGGACGCCATTGACACTTGATCAGCGTGAACGCTTGGCAAGCAGTTTCACGATTCAAACCTACAAGAAGAACGAAATTGTACATAGCGAAGACGAGCAGCCTACCCATCTCTTTTGCTTGCTGAAAGGCAAAGTAAAGGTGTTTAAGGAAGGCGTAGGTGGTAGAAGTCAGATTGTGCGTATGATCAAGCCCGTAGAGTATTTCGGCTTTCGTGCCTTCTTTGCCAATGAGCTCTATGTCAATGCGGCAGCAGCCGTTGAATCCTCGGTAGTATGTCTGATACCTTTGACAGTCATTGATGAACTGGTGAAAGAGAACATCAACTTGGCTTGTTTCTTTATCCGCAACTTATCGACTTCATTAGGTGTGGCCGACCGTCGAACGGTGAACCTGACACAGAAACATATCCGTGGCCGTTTGGCTGAATCACTGTTATTCTTGCGCGAGAGTTATGGGGTAGAAGAAGACAACTCTACGCTGAGTATCTATCTCTCACGTGAGGATTTGGCCAACCTTTCCAATATGACTACCTCGAACGCGATTCGTACACTTTCGCAATTTGCCTCAGAGAAACTGATTGCCATCGATGGACGCAAGATAAAGATTATCGATGAGGATAAGTTGAAAAAGATTTCCAAGATCGGTTAATAGACATACTCCTCCGTCCTTACAGGACACCTCCCCTAACTAAGGGGAGGAGTTTTGAGTAGGGCCACTGTAACTTAAAAAAGGTGTTTTTGCCTATGGGCGAGCAACAATAAAAATGCCCCCCTTAGTAGGGGGGCTGTCGCATCGAGACAGAGGGGTATGTTGTTATTTAGTAAACAGTAACTCTCGGTACTTTGGCAAAGGCCATATCTCATCGTCAATCTCCATTTCGAGCTTGTCGATATGTTCACGGATGGATTCGAGATAAGGCTTCACTTCTTGCTCGTATGCAAATGCACGTTCTTGGTAGTTTTCCATGTGATTGGCTTTTTTGCGAGCCTCTGTCATCTCGTTTACCAGTCGCTTGATTTCTGTTATGCGGAAAGATATCTCACGAATCAATTCCTTACGGTCGGCACTCTGCGTTTCATATTCAGCATCGTCGAACACCTCACGCAAGCCACGCACATTTTCTAAGAGTCGGTTTTGGTAAATCACAGCTGTAGGAACGATATGGTTGATGGCCAAGTCGCCCAACACACGACTTTCAATTTGCACTTTCTTGGTAAATTTCTCTAACTCTACTTCCAGACGGCTCGCCAATTCGACTTCGTTGAAAATATGCTCACCAATCAAGACGGCCCTTGACTGCTTGCTTTCATAATGCATCAATGCTTCAGGTACACTGTTGATATTGCTCAGGCCTCTTTTAATCGCTTCCTGTTTCCATTCATCAGAGTAGCCGTCACCCTCGAAACGGATAGGTGAGGATTCAATAATGGCATCTTTCAGTGCATGGAACAATGCTTCAGTCTTGCTCATGCCATCCTCCAAGAAACTGTCAACGGTGGCCTTGAACTCCTGCAACTGATTTGCCATTGCGGCATTGATGGCAATCATGGCTCCTGCGCAGTTTGCAGAAGAACCTACGGCACGGAATTCAAAGCGGTTGCCCGTGAAAGCAAATGGAGAGGTACGGTTGCGGTCGGTAGTGTCCAACAGTATCTCGGGAATACGGTCGATGCCTAACTTCAGCGTCAGGCTCTCGTTATCACTTTTGCTACTATAGTCTTGCTTCACAAATTTATCCAGCACAGCTGTGAGCTGTTTACCTAAGAAGATGGACAAGATGGCAGGCGGAGCCTCGTTAGCGCCTAGACGATAGCTGTTGGTGGCACTCATAATGGAAGCCCTCAACAGGTTTTGGTTTTTATAGACCATCATCAGGACGTTTACCAAGAAAGTAAGGAACAACATATTGCCCTGTGGGTTCTTGCCTGGGGCAAATAAGTTGATGCCTGTATTGGTGCAGAGCGACCAGTTATTATGTTTGCCAGAACCATTGACAGAGCTGAAAGGCTTCTCGTGCAACAGCACGGCAAATTTATGTTTCTGGGCGATGCGTTTCATCAGATCCATCACCAACTGGTTATGGTCATTGGCCAAGTTGACATTTTCAAAGATAGGTGCCAATTCAAACTGGTTGGGTGCAACTTCGTTATGACGTGTCTTCAGGGGAATGCCCAATTTGTAGCATTCAATCTCTAATTCTTTCATGAAAGCAGTGACACGTGCAGGGATGGAACCGAAATAGTGGTCATCTAACTGTTGATCTTTAGCTGACGAATGTCCCATCAGCGTACGTCCCGTCAGACAAAGGTCAGGACGTGCATCGTATAAAGCACGATCCACCAGGAAATACTCCTGTTCCCAGCCTAAGTTGGCAAACACTCGTTCCACTTTTGTATCAAATAGCTTGCATACTTCAGTAGCTGCCACATCTACAGCGGCTAATGCTTTCAGCAACGGTGTCTTATAATCCAGTGCCTCACCCGTGTAAGAGATGAATATAGTAGGGATACAAAGCGTATCGTCCACCACAAAGGCAGGAGAAGATACATCCCAGGCCGTATAGCCACGAGCTTCGAAGGTGTTGCGTATGCCACCGTTGGGAAAAGATGAGGCATCTGGCTCCTGCTGGATAAGCAGTTTGCCGGAGAAGCGCTCTATTACATCGCCGTTTTCGTCGAAATCGATAAAACCGTCATGTTTCTCAGCTGTACCGTCGGTCAATGGCTGGAACCAATGGGTATAGTGAGTCACGTTCAATTGTTTTGCCCAGCTCTTCATGCCGTTGGCAATCAGGTCGGCTGTCTCGATGCTGATAGGCTTGCCTTTCTCTATGGCATCTTGCACCGCTTTGTATGCCTCTTTGGGAAGAAACTCCTGCATCTTCTGCTGATTGAACACATGGGTACCATAGTAGTCATTCAGCTTATCTGAAGGGAGGTTTACATCCACAGGTTTCCTGTTAGCCAACTCTTGGAGGGCAAAAAATCTCATTTTTGACATGTTAGTTTATCTTTTAACGGTAATTTGGCACAAAAGTACAAATTAAATTTCTACTTTTGCTATTTAGTATATGAAAAAAGAGTACAAAATAGGATTCATCTCGTGGTTAGCTTTATTAATGACTTTTACGCTGTCTGTAGCACATGCCAGTGAGAAGAAGCATA
>Ga0265298_10006646_pt1 | contig 14226 bp, 14 predicted proteins | sample AusTroGonzalo_MG_3_FD_193486 | JGI IMG/M metagenome (GOLD analysis project Ga0265298, IMG submission 193486) | Bovine rumen microbial communities from tropical cattle in Woodstock, Queensland, Australia - Gonzalo_01 | ecosystem: Host-associated > Mammals > Digestive system > Stomach > Rumen ...
TGACAAGAAGAAAAGAAGAGAAATAATACTTATAAATATATATATATATATATATATTTATAAAATTTTTGTTCCTACTTTTGGTAGTGCTCATGAGAAAACTGTCATCTGTCATCTGTCATCTGTCAACTGTACCAAAAAACGATACCAAAACCCCAGCGTGTTTTTGGGCGTGCTTATTTGGCACTTTAATTTGCAGCCGCCCCGCTTTTTTCGTAACTTTGCATCATGATAATTGATCATGCTGCGATTGCTGGCTGCGGCTCAGCATAGCTCGAGCGAGCTCGGCTCTGCACTCGCCTTGCACATCAATTGTCATTGTCAATCGAGGACAACGCTTACTTCGGGAAAAAGGGTGCTTTACTTCGGGAAAGAAGCCCTTTTACTTCGGGAAAGCAAAAAAACGACCCTTAGGGGTAGCAATTAAGAAGCAGCGCTGAAACATCAGCCGAAGGCCAAGGCGGTGGCGAAGCAAAGAGTCTTGATTGCAGTTCATGAACAAAGAGCGGGAGCTGCTACCCGATGTAGTTGGCAGCAAACTTATACAATTACAACTAAACTTTAACTAAAATGGCAAAAGAAAAAATCTCGATGGGGATCAATCTCCGTCAAAACAAGAACGACAAGAGTCCGGCTTACGGCAAGTATTTCCCTGAAGTGGATGTTCAGAAAACTTTGAGCTTGCGAGGCTTCGCAAAGCATATGACCGACCACGGTAGCGTCTATGGACGTGACCTCTTGGAAGGTGTGTTGATCAAGATTACCGAGTGTCTGCCCGAACTGCTCTCACAGGGCATCCCCGTACAGTTGGGCAACCTGGGTACTTTCTACCCCACCGCTGAAGTGAAGAAGGATGCAGCTGTGTCAAGCATCGAGGAGATGGACGGCTTGAGTGCCGACGATATCGTGCAGGCTATCCACATCCGCTTCCTGCCCGACAGTTCCAAGCTGGACAACATCAGTGGTCCTACCTTCAAGAAGAACTGCGCATTGGAACTGCGTAATATAGTGGATACCCAGGAGGTAACCCTGAACGGCAAGCTGAAGAAGATGCAAACCCTCACCCCTATCTCTACGGCAGTAGCCATCACTCGTTCTGGTGGCAGTGCACCAAGCACTGGTGGTAATACTGGTGGTAACACTGGTGGCAATACCGGCGGCAACACTGGCGGTAACAACGGTGGCGATGGCGGCGACGGTGGCGACGACATGCAGATCTAATCAATGCATAATGGAGAATGGAGAATGGAGAATGAGCATTAAGTCCCACTCCTAAAAAGAGCTCGAGAGCCGAAATGGATGTGTGTAGGCGGCATATCTGCTCGCAGTCAGCTGCCGGCACATCCATAAGGCGAAGAGCCAGGCACCAAGCTACAACTTTTATCAACCTTAAAACCTTAGAAACTATGAAGAATAAAAACTTTTGGAAGACGGTGATTCAGTTCGCCATCTCAATAATGACCGCAGCACTGACTGCCATGAGCACCACTTCGTGCATGGGACATGGTCCTCTCTTTATGTAAGACAAACGCCCTCGCTAATCAGCGGGGGCGTTGCTTTTTAGTCATTCTTAGGCTGAATAAATCCTATGGGCTTTCGCTCTTTCTTTGCAGGTTCTTTGACTTGCAGCTCTGCTAACGCCATACTGATGGCATCCAACTGAGCACGAGTATCTTCATTGATGTCATTCTGGTAACGAAGGATATCTTCGATATCAAGTTTTAGCACTTCGAAATCTTTTCGTAACTGAATCATTTCAGAAATGGAAACCGATTGTGGGAGGGTATTTGCCATACGGCGTATAGCAACAAAAGCACGCATAATAGCAATATTAACTTCTATGGCAATATCACTTTTAAGGACGCCAGACAGCATTGCCAATCCTTGCTCGGTAAAAGCATATGGAAGTGTTTGTGTTCCGCCTCGTCCAGTTCTAAATATACCACTTTGCATTTTCATCGCCTCGTTTGATATTCCATTTTGGAATAACAAAGATTGCTTCAAAGTTTCCAACTCACCCTTGGTCAACTGAAACATAAAATCTGAAGGGAATCGTCGAATATTTCTTTTTACTGCCTTATTCAAGTTACCTGTAGTTACTTGATAAAGCTCAGCCAAATCGAAGTCCAGCATCACTCGCTGACCACGAATCTCATAAATCTTATTCTGGATTATTTCTAAGTCGTTCATTATTATGAATGAATTACAAAATTAAACAATTACAATATCGGACGCAAAGATAGTGTTTTATTTCCAACTACCAAATGTTTGCTCGTCATTTTTCGGCACCCAGCACAGAATTGGTTGGAATAACAAAACTACAAAACAACATTTGGTAAAATAAGTGTGTACCAACAATTATTATAGTGGTACACATTAACTATTTACACTGTATTCCTCTTTCTCATTTTTACTTTGGCATAAATCTACTGTAATCTTCCTTGGGTTGCTGAGAAGAAGGTGTCTGGTTATTTTTTTTTGTCAATTCATCAAGAATTCCTCTTAATAATGCATTATTCTCTTGCAATTCAGACAAAATAGCGTAAATCTTGAAATACCATAAAAATAGTGGACGTAGTATAAGATAAATACCAAAAACAACAAAGATTATAAATCCTACTAATACTAATAAATAGGCGAACTCGCCTGTAAATAAATCTGACATACTATTAAAATTAAATGTTAATACTCAAAATAGTTCCATGTTACACAGTTCAGTGCTCCACCCTTTTTCACTATCCCCTTTACTTCTACAGGTATGATTGTAGAATCAGGGAAAATATGAGATATTTGCTCTAATGCCAATTCATCACTTGGTATCTCTAATTGAGGAACAAAAATCAGATCATTAACTTGAAGATAATTGATATGAGCCCAACTATTTACTCTTTGGGCAGAACCATATTCAAGTTCTGAGATCTTTGAGAAGTAAGGACTAAGAGCATCCAGTATTCTTTGTCTCAAATCTGGATCGATATCTTTGTAATTATTGATTAGCACATGGTCTTTTGAAACGTATCTTACCATACCATCTGCATGACCAAATTTCTCTTCTTTGTCCCATGGAATAATAATCAACTTTGCAGAAAAAGCCTTTTCAATAAGTTCAATAATTTGTTCTTTGCTCTTTTTAGGGTTTTCAACAAAGATTTTATCAGTCATGATTACTTTATCACCACAGACAATAATGTTACCTCCATCAATCACAAGGTCTAAATCGAACAATGAGTCTTTTGAGAAATCAAAAACATCTCTGATATTATCAGTAATATATTCTTTACATTCTTGAAGATAATCTGGATTATACTTATATGACACATAAGTATGTATAGCAGAATGGGCAGGCATATAATCGCGTGCCCATATATCTTTTGTGTTTTTCAACAAACCAAAGGATACCCCATGAACTTCAAGCGCTTCCCTTATGTTGTTCCAACATTTATATGCAATAATGTATTCTGAGAAATATATTGTTTGTTTCATATATGAATTAGTTATGGTTTGGGTCCTTTTTGATTTTGATGTTTCATCAATACTAGCTTCTTTATTCTGTTTATTCTCTTTATATAATCTCTGCAAAGAAGGCATTCTTGAATCTAACAAATCCAAACAAATATCATCATCTGGCTCTATATCATTCTTTTCACAAAAGTCAAGGAAAAGCTTCTCTATTCTTTTATTCTCCCATTTGAAATCTTTTATGTAGTCTTGTTTAATTCTACCTTTTACAATTGAACTCTTATTTAGCTTCACAAGTATCTCTCTCTTTCTTGCATCAGAAAGTTTCTTGTCAGTTAGTTTCTTAAACAAAACATTTGACGACTTGGATTTTATGCGTTTACTAATTTCACCATGCATCCAAGCTATACCAGTCAGAATTCCGAATATTCCTGCAACAATGCCGATAATTGATTCTACACTCATGTTTTTATTATATGTTTATTGTTTATTCTGTTACAAACACTCGCCTACTATCTTCGATTTCGGCACGCTCAGCTTACTTTTCTGAAACAATTTAGACAAAGATAAAAAATATCTTTGAAAAGGAAGAAATAATATAACCTTTTTTGATGTTTTTACCAATTTTCCTCAACTTGGGTTACAATATTTGGAAGACGGTGATTCAGTTCGCCATCTCAATTATGACCGCAGCACTGACTGCAATGAGCACGACCTCGTGCATGGGGTACGGGCCCCTGAACATCTAAGACAATGACATTCCCCCGACTTGGGGGATTGTCTGTTTTATGGGACATGGACCGTTATTTTTGTAGCTTTGACTGACATGAGCACGTCCTCTTGCAGGGGATATTGGCCTCTGAACATCTAAAGAGGGGCAAGATAGTTGGGGCGATATCATAAGATATCGGACATTTTTTGCAAACTGCTATGATAAACAAAAAAAAAATTATTATCTTTGTTGCCAATGAAATAATATCAACTATTTAATCAATCAAGTTTATGGAAGAGCAGAAAGACAAAAGAGTGCTGCATATAGCGCTCGACAACGAAGTAAAGAAGGTGTCTATCACTGGAAAGGACAGCGATGAGAAGGTGGTGATGCGCCAGGAGCTGGGCGAGGATGAACTGGATCAAGCAACTGGTGGTGTTGGTCAAACATTTCATCGTGTTATTCACGATGATCAGTATTGCAGATTTGATTAAATAAAACCATACAAGCTACCATCCTTGCCCGACTAACAGAATAGCATTTGATTCTTGCAATAACAAGGCAAAAGCCATCAGTACCACCTCGTGCATGGGACGTGGGCCTGTATTTTGGGCACAGAGACATGGTCTTATCTTTATGTAAAGAAAAAGCCCTCGCTAATCAGCGGGGGCTTTGCTTTTTTAGTTATTCTGGGGTTGTAAAAATCAGAATTAAGTACACTACTCAACATGGCTACTCCAAATTCAGTAAATGCATAAGGGAGTTTTCTTGTCCCTCCCCAACTTGAAGTCACAAATTGTGACATCAAGTTATTGCCTGTTTGAACAAAAGGCTGATTGGATATCACAAATTGTGATTTCCAATTCAAGAATTCTTCTTGTGCCAAATCGTTTGCTCGTCTTTACTTTCGTCTTAATGCTCTTTTTTTCGTTTTTGACTGGATTTGCTTTAATAATAAAAGAATAATGTGTATATTTACACCCAAATAGTTAATATATTAAGTAAAAAAAACGAATATGGTACGTAAAATTAGACTAACTCTGGCCACCATCTTCTTCGTGTGCATCACCTTGATGTTTTTGGATTTCACGGGGGTAACACACGCTTATTTCTCATGGATGGCGAAATTACAATTCCTGCCAGCTGTATTGGCACTCAACGTCGGAATTATTATTCTTCTCATCGCCCTGACGCTGCTGTTCGGACGCATCTACTGTTCGGTAATCTGCCCTATGGGTGTGTTTCAGGACATCATCGCCTGGTTCGGCAAAAAGGCTCGTCCTAAGAAGGAGCGCAAAATGCCTTACACCTATTCTAAGGCGATGAGCGCACTGAGATATACCGTATTAGGTGTGTTTGTGATGGCTATCATTGCTGGGGTGGGCTCATTCGTAGCTTTACTGGCTCCATATAGCTCATACGGCAGAATCGCCAGCAACCTCTTCCAGCCTCTCTACCGCTGGGGCAACAACATTCTGGCATCTTTCGCTGAGAAATATGACAGCTATGCCATTTATGACGTGGATGTTTGGGTAAAGTCAATGCCAACTCTTATCATCGCTGTGGTAACGCTGGTGATTATCTTCATCTTAGCATGGAGAAACGGCAGAACTTATTGCAACACTATCTGCCCTGTGGGTACGGTGTTGGGATTCTTTGCTCGCTTCTCGTTCTTCCGAGTGACTTTCGATGCTGAGAAGTGCAAGAACTGCAGCATGTGCTCTCGCAACTGCAAGGCATCTTGTATCGACTATAAGACGCATACCGTAGATTACAGTCGCTGTGTGACTTGCGGCAACTGCCTGGAGAAATGCAAGTTTGGTGCTTTGAGCTATAAGTTTGGTACGCCTTCTATGGCGACAGCATTCCCTAAGCCTGTTGTGGTAGAGAAGGCTGCTCCTAAGGCTGCTGCTAAAGCAGAAGAGAAAAAAGAAGTGGCTGATCCTGGCTTGCGTACCTTCCTGACTACCATCGCTGTGGGTGCAGCAGCTGCTGCCAAGGCACAGATTATCCCTGAGGCTACCGATAAGAAAGTGGATGGCGGTTTGGCTGAGATAGAGGACAAGGTGGCTCCACAGCGTGCTACCAAGATTGTACCTCCTGGAGCTATCAGTTTGAGGAACATGAAGAATCACTGTACGGCTTGTCAGCTTTGCGTATCTGCTTGTCCGAATGGTGTATTGCGTCCAAGTACCGACCTGTTGACATTCATGCAGCCAGAGGCCAGCTATGAGGTGGGCTATTGCCGTCCTGAGTGTGTACGTTGCTCTGAGGTTTGTCCTGCTGGTGCCATCAAGTTGATTGATGTGGCTGAGAAGTCATCTATCCAAATTGGTCATGCTGTATGGACTCGTGATCTCTGCGTTCCTATCAAAGACGGTCAGGAGTGCGGCAACTGTGCCCGCCACTGTCCTACAGGTGCTATTACAATGGTGCCTTCAGATGCAAATGACCCACAGAGCAAGAAGATTCCTGTGGTAAACGAGGAACTCTGCATCGGTTGTGGTGCTTGCGAGAACTTGTGCCCGTCTCGTCCAATTAGTGCGATTTATGTAGAAGGTCACGAAGTACATAGAACAATTTAATTAGGAAATCTTATGGCAAAGAATAATATAAACCGTCGTGGGTTCCTGAAGGTGATGGGTGCAGGCGCTACTGTAGCTGCTGGTGCAGCTTTGGAGGGTTGCGCCCCTAAGAAAAACGCTGAGTTTGACCCTGCCGGACACCACACCACCGAGGTGCCAAAGGGCACAATGACTTATCGCACTAACCCAACTACAGGCGACAAGGTATCTATCTTGGGCTATGGCTGTATGCGTTGGCCTACCCTTTCACAACCTGATGCCAATGGCAATGTTATTGATCAGGAGCGCGTGAACGAACTGATTGACTATGCTTTGGAGCATGGTGTAAACTATTTTGATACTGCTCCTGTGTATGTACAAGGACAGTCGGAGCGTGCTACTGGCATCGCGCTGAAACGTCATCCTCGCAATGAGTATTTCATCGCTACCAAGTTGTCTAACCAGCGAATGGCAGGCAGAGGACTTTCTCCGCAGGAGATGTATAAACAGTCGTTAGAGATGTACCACAACTCGTTCAAGGAGTTGCAAACTGATTATATCGACTACTACTTGCTGCACTCTATCGGTGGCGGCGATGGCATGCCTCTTTTGATGGAACGTTTCTTTGATAATGGTGTACTCGACTTCCTCGTGAAAGAGCGTGAAGCAGGCAGGATTCGCAACTTAGGTTGGTCGTTCCACGGTGATGTAGCCGTATTCGACTATATGTTGCAACTGCACGACGAGGGTAAATACAAGTGGGATTTTGTGCAGATCCAGATGAACTACCTCGACTGGACCCATGCAAAAGAAACCAATCCTCGCAATGTGAATGCTGAATACCTGTATAACGAACTGGCAAAGCGCAATATTCCAAGTGTCATCATGGAACCGCTGTTGGGTGGTCGCTTGTCGAATGTGCCTAACCACATTGTGGCACGCCTCAAACAGCAGGAGCCTGAGAACAGTGTGGCATCATGGGCCTTCCGTTTCTGCGGTACTTTCCCTATGGTGATGAGTATCCTGAGTGGTATGACCTACATGGAGCACCTGCAGGACAACATACGCAGTTTGGCACCAGTAAAGCCGCTGTCGGAAGAAGACTTGACTTATCTGGAAGATACCGCCAGTCTGATGGTAACCTATCCTACCATTCCTTGCAATAGTTGTCAGTACTGTATGCCTTGTCCTTACGGACTGGATATTCCTGGCATCCTGGTACACTACAACAAGTGCGTGAACGAGGGCAATATACCAGAAAGCCAGCAAGACCCTAACTACAAGAAAGCTCGTCAGGCATTCTTGGTGGGATATGACCGTGCAGTGCCGAAACTTCGTCAGGCAAGTCATTGCACCAGCTGCAACCAGTGCTCACCAGAGTGTCCGCAACGCATCAATATTCCTTTGCAGATGCAACGTATCGATGCTTATGTAGAGGCGCTGAAGCAAGGAACTTTATAATTAAGTATAATTATTCTAAAGGGGAGGTCAAAAGCTTCCCCTTTTCTTTTTTATTTTATAAAAAAGCCTTATCTTCGCAGGACAAAAAATATAAAAATCAAACCAACAAGAATAATGTACAGTTTTACATGCGACTATTCAGAGGGGGCACATCCCAATATCTTGAAGAAACTTCAGGAAAGGAACTATATGCAGCATCCTGGCTATGGCGAGGATGAAGTTACTAACGAAGCGATAGAATTAATACGCCAACGCATCGGCAACCCCAAAGCAAGTATTTTTTTCGTAATAGGCGGTACGCAGGCCAATATGGCTGTGATATCTGCATTGTTACGGTCACCGGAAGCAGTGATTTGTGTGGATGGCGGACATATATGGGCTCACGAAACGGGTGCCATCGAGGCTACTGGTCATCGAGTAATAACCGTTCCAGGCGTACAGGGCAAACTTACCCCCGCTGGTATTCAGAAAGCCCTCGACGACTATTTCATGCGTCCGCACATGGTGAAGCCTGCTATGGTTTATATTTCTGATGCCACCGAAGTAGGCACCATCTATAAGAAAGCTGAGCTACAGGCCATTAGTGAGTTCTGTAGGGCGCACAAGTTGTTGCTTTATCTGGATGGAGCGCGCTTAGGCAGTGCGCTCACCTCTGACGAGAACGACCTGACGCTGCACGATCTGACAGAACTGACGGATGTATTCTACATTGGTGGTACCAAGAACGGTGCTTTGTTTGGCGAGGCCATTGTCTTTAACGACCCAGCGCTGTATCCTGACTTCGACTATGTGCGTAAGGAACGTGGTGCCTTGTTGGCTAAGGGCTGGCTGTTAGGCGTTCAGTTTGGCGAGTTGTTCAAAGACGACCTCTACTTCAAGTTGGCACGTCATGCCAATGTATTGGCTAAGAAGTTGTCTGCAGCTTTGAAAGAGGCAGGCTTTGCCTTCTTGGCCGATTCACCTACCAATCAGGTATTCCCTATCGTTAGCAAGGAAGAGATGGCCACCTTAGCCAAGAAATATATCTTCGAGGAGTGGCAACCGATAGACGAGCATCACTCTGCCATTCGCTTTGTCACCTCTTGGGCGACAGACGAAGCGCACGTTGATGAACTTATAAAGGACTGTATTAAATTGAAAAATAATAATTGACATACCCCCTCCGCTTTGCGGTACTCCCCCTTATTAAGGAGGAGAGCTAATAAAACTGCTCCCATAAGATAGGGGAGCTGTCACGAAGTGACTGAGGGGTACGAAATAAAACCTTTATCATGGAAAAATACATTTTAGCAGTGGACCAAGGCACCAGCAGTTCGCGCGCCATCATCTTCAACAAAAAAGGTGAAAGCTGTGCTGTGGCTCAAAAGGAGTTTACGCAATACTTCCCCACCTCTGGTTGGGTAGAGCACAACCCACATGAGATTTGGTCATCGGAAGCTTCTGTCATCAGTGAGGCGATGGCAAAAATGGGCATAGACGGTAGCAAAATTGCCGCTATAGGTATCACCAATCAGCGTGAAACCACCATTGTGTGGGATGTAGAAACCGAAGAACCCATCTACAATGCCATCGTATGGCAGGATAGACGCACCGCTTCTTATTGCGACGAACTGAAGGCACTGGGTGTGACAGAGATGATTCATGAAAAAACTGGTCTGATTATCGATGCCTATTTCAGTGCTACCAAGATAAAATGGATACTCGACCATGTGGAAGGTGCCAGAGAACGTGCCCAGCAAGGCAAACTGCGTTTCGGTACCGTTGATTCCTGGTTGGTGTGGCGTCTGACGAAGGGTATGCTGCACATCACTGATGTGACAAATGCCTCACGTACCATGTTGTTCAATATCCATACCCTGCAGTGGGACGAAGACCTGCTGAAATTGTTTGATATTCCACTATCAATGATGCCTGAGGTGAAGTCGTGCAGCGAGGTATATGGCTATACCCAATCTGCTATCTTCAACCACCAGGTACCTATCGGTGGTATCGCTGGCGACCAACAAGCAGCCCTCTTCGGACAACTCTGTACAGAGCCTGGCAGCGTGAAGAACACCTATGGCACAGGCTGCTTCCTGTTGATGAACAGTGGCGAGAAGCCCATCATGTCGAAGAACAATCTGCTGACCACCATCGCACTGAAAATCAACAACAAGGTTACTTACGCTCTGGAAGGTAGTATATTTGTAGGCGGTTCGGTAGTACAGTGGTTGCGTGATGGTTTGGGCATTATCAAGTCATCTGGTGAGATTGAAGCTCTTGCTGCTACCGTACCCAATACGGGAGGCGTGTATTTCGTACCTGCGCTGACAGGTATGGGTGCGCCTTATTGGGACCAGTACGCACGAGGCAGCATCACAGGTATCAGTCGTGGCACTACTGCTGCCCACATAGCACGTGCTGCCTTGGAGGGTATTGCATTCCAGACACTCGACATCGTACAGGCGATGCAGCGTGATGCCGAGCTTCCATTGGCCGAACTGAAGGTGGATGGTGGCGCCTCTCGCAACAACCTGATGATGCAGTTCCAGGCAGATATCCTGAATACTAAGGTGATTCGTCCTCGCAATCCAGAAACCACTGCCTTAGGTGCTACCTATCTGGCAGGTCTGGCTGTAGGCTATTGGAAGAGCGTGGAGGAAATTCGTGATCAATGGCAGATAGACTCGATGTTTATGCCTACCGATGACCGTAAGCGTGTAGATGCTGCCGTAAAAGGCTGGCGTGAAGCAATACAAAGAACGGTAACAATTAAATGATTAAACCATAAACTGTGAACGAATATGATTGAGAAAATGATTTTCGAGTTCATCGGAACGATGATACTGATATTGATGGGTGATGGCGTATGTGCCAATGTCAGTTTGGAGAAATCAAAGGCCAAAGGTGCCGGATGGGTAGTGGTTACCTTCGCTTGGGGTTTGGCTGTGATGTGCGGTGTCTTTGTTGCAGGCCCATACACAGGAGCTCACCTCAACCCCGCCGTATCTATCGGTTTGGCTTTGGCTGGCTCATTTGATTGGAACTTGGTATTACCTTATATTATTGCTCAGATGTTGGGTGGTTTTGTTGGTGCCGTATTGGTATATGTATATTTCAAGGACCACTACGATGCCACTCCTGATGCAGATGCTAAGTTGGGTACTTTCTGCACCATTCCTGCCATCCGCAACAAGGGCCGCAATCTGCTGAGCGAGGTGATTGGTACCTTCGTGTTAGTATATGTCATCTTAGCCATCGGCAATGTAGGCAACACTCCTGAGTTGGGAATGGGTAGCCTCGGCGCTTTCCCTGTTACCTTCCTGATTGTTGCCATCGGTATGTCATTGGGTGGTACTACTGGCTATGCTATCAATCCTGCTCGAGATCTGGCTCCTCGTTTCGCTCATTTCATCCTGCCTATCAAGGGAAAACGTGACAGCGACTGGAGTTATTCATGGGTGCCTGTGGTGGGTCCTATTATTGGCGGCGCTATTGCTGCAGCTTTGTATTTATTGGTGTAATTTAATAGAATATGAATAAGGATTTTGTCTTTGGCAGCATGCTCCTCTTATTGGCAGCTTGCAACTCGCAACCCGCATCTGACGAACTGACAATGATTGTAGGTACCTATACCTATGCTGGCAGCGAGGGCATCTATACCTATAAGTTTGACCAAGAGAACGGTACAGTCAGACCTTTGGAGGTAATCAAGATGGACAACCCCTCGTACCTCACGCTCTCAGCCAACCAGCAAGTGATGTATGTGGTGAGTGAGAAGCCTGACGAAACAGCTACTGTAGCTGCTTTCAGGTTCGACAAAGAGAACGGCAAAGCAGAGCTGATGAACCAGCAACCCACTTATGGAGAAGACCCCTGCTATGTAGCTACCAACGGCAAGATTGTGACTACTGCCAACTACTCGGGAGGCAGTATGTCGGTATTCCCTTTGCGTTATGACGGTTCTTTGGAGCCTGTCGATACTATCTTTTGCGGCAACATAGGCGGTCCTGATATGAGTCGTCAGGAATCGCCCCATGTGCATTGCACAGCATTCACTCCTGACGGCAAACTGCTGTTGGCTACCGACTTCAGTGCCGACCGCATCCTACAATTTGATGTAGCGACTGATCCAACCAAGCCGCGCCTACTGATGGAGAATACACCTATCAACAGCAATTCTGGTCCTCGCCACATCACCTTCAGCAACGACGGCAGATTTGTGTATATCGTCAGCGAACTAAGTGAGGCTGTTACCGTTTGTAGCTATAATGATGGCAAGATAGAGGTGATTCAAACTATCGAGACACACCCACAAGCCGACCGCCATGCAGCAGATATCCACCTATCACCCGATGGTAAATTCCTGTATGCCAGCATACGCAATGTAGATGACGGACTGGCTATCTTTGAGGTGAACCAAGAGACGGGGTTGCTGAAGAAGGTGGGATATCAGCCTACGGGCAAGCATCCACGCAACTTCAACATCACCCCTAACGGCAAGTATGTGCTGGTGGCTGATATGAATGATAATAAGATTGAAATATTCGAACGCGATTTACAGACGGGCTTGTTGACGAACACCCAGCGTGACATCCAACTTAGTATGCCTGTATGCATCGTGTTTGCAAATTGACCAATATAATAATGTAAAACTATCTGTAGAAATTATGAAAAGAACTATTTATAAGGTTTTGGTTGCCTTAATAATTTTCAATTTTCAGTTTTCAGTTTTCAATTTGGCCTATGGCCAAACCGAAGTAACTCCAGGTGTCACTTTCGGCAAGAAGTTTGGCGTAACCTACATACTGCCACAGACAGAAATTGTCATTGAGGCAAAAGCTATACAACAACATTACGAACCAGGACAGTTCAGTCAGTATGCAGAACGCTACCTGCGCCTGAGTGGTGTGAAGCAGGAAGCAGAAACTTCCTGGACCTTGGATGAGTTGAAGCTGACAACAGTGGGTGTACCTGATAAGGACAACATCTATTTCGTAGAGATGAAAGACCGCACCACTGCTCCACTGATGGAGTTGACGACAGACGGCATTGTACGCTCAATCAACATGCCATACGTGGGAGAACAAAAGACCACACAACCCAAGGTTGAACAACAAGAGGAAGAAGTATTGCCCGATCCTCGTACGTTCTTAACTGAAGAGATCTTGGTGGCCAACTCAACCGCCAAAATGGCTGAATTAGTAGCTCGTGAAATCTATAGCATTCGTGAGAGTAAGAACGCCTTGCTGAGGGGTGAGGCCGAAAACCTGCCAAAAGACGGTGCTCAGTTGCAAATCATGCTGGACAATCTCAATAAGCAGGAAAAGGCAATGGTGCAGATGTTTGAGGGTAAAATTAAGACCGAAACAAAGTATTTCTCGATTAAGGTTACACCTGAAGAGATGAACAATAAAGTGGTGTTCCGCTTCTCCAAGAAACTGGGAGTTGTAGAGGCCGACGACTTCTCAGGCGAACCTGTGGAGCTGACCATCGTCAACAAAAACTTGATTCCAGAGCCGCCAGTAGAAGCTGATGGAAAAACGAGCAAATCGATTGTCGGCATACTGAATAACGGTAGTAAGACAGCCATCGAGGGCGTGGCCTACAATGTACCAGGAAAGGCCGATGTAAAACTTACCTTCAACCATCGGGATATCATCAATACCGAGATGTCTTTCACACAGTTTGGCACACGTGAATACCTGTCGGCACAATTATTCAACAGAAATACAGTAACCAAGGTACAATTTGATGTTACGACGGGGGCGTTGCTCAAAATTGAAAGGCAATGATTATGAAGAAAATATTATATATTCTATTAGGTATATTATTGGCAAGATGCATATCCTTTTCTAAAGAAAAAGAAACTACCCTTGAACCTGTTGAATATGTAACAACTTTGATGGGTACTCATTCAAAATACACCCTTTCAACAGGTAATACCTACCCTGCCATTGCGCTCCCTTGGGGCATGAATTTCTGGACGCCACAGACTGGCAAGATGGGCGACGGATGGGCGTATGTCTATGATGCCGACAAGATTCGTGG
>Ga0265298_10006647_pt1 | contig 14226 bp, 6 predicted proteins | sample AusTroGonzalo_MG_3_FD_193486 | JGI IMG/M metagenome (GOLD analysis project Ga0265298, IMG submission 193486) | Bovine rumen microbial communities from tropical cattle in Woodstock, Queensland, Australia - Gonzalo_01 | ecosystem: Host-associated > Mammals > Digestive system > Stomach > Rumen ...
CATCTACCACCTTAGGTGTTTCGCCCTGATACTGACTCACCATCTTAGCACGGTCAACCTCAACAACATGTCCGCTGTCAAGATAGCCAATAGCAGCTAAGATTTCACCTAACTTACGGGCAATGGTAGTCTTACCTGTACCTGGGTTACCAGTAAGAATGATGTGCATCGACATCTTCTCTTGCTCACCCAGTCCGCGTTCAGCACGCTGCATAGCGTTCTGTACCGAGTAGGCCATCTCTTTAACAGCGGCCTTAACCTCGTCCATACCAATATATGTATCCAGATCTTTCAGGATGTCCTCTACCGAACGCTCCTCAGGTACATAGCCCTTGATATCGCCTAACTCCACCCTTGTAGCATTAGCGCCACGACTGATATACTGGGTAAAGATATCCTCAGCCGTCTTATTGGCCAGATGGGCGTTACCAAATGTCTCGTCCTTGATTTTAACCTGATATTTAAAGAAACGTGTGAGCTGACTGTCAGCCTCAGGCGAGAATTCAGTAATACCATACTTCAGCTTCAGGTCCATCTTACATATCTGTGTAAGTTCCTGATAGCCAGGTGTGGTCATACGGAAGGTGTACTTGAATCGATTGGCAACAGCTGGGTTGCTCTCCAAGAAATCTTCCAATCCCTTTGAGAGTCCTGATATAATGACAATAGGATTATCCTCCCACTTATCCATCTCAACAAACAACTTGTCGAGTGGGTTTACCTGATTAGAATATTTATCTGGCAACAGCTTCTGCACATTGTCGAAGAATAATATTCCGTTCTTGGCTTTCTTTATATTTTCATCCCATTTGTCGACGAATCGCTGATAATCTACAGCATCAACCATCATGAGTTGAGGTTTCTCAATAATTTTGTGCTGATAGAAGTAGTCGCGCAGAATCTCGGCCAATGCGGTTTTACCAGTACCCGTTTCACCAATCACAATGGCATTTAACGATATACGGGCATTCGAGATGTCCTTGCGAGAGCGCAAAAACATATATGTATCGACAATGGTTTTCAGCTGGTTCTTCACTTCGTCGAGACCAACAAGCTTATCAAGCAAATCAACAGTAGCAAGCGGTTGGCCACACCACTTGCAGAACTTAGCTTTTGCTCTGTTTTCTTTATGACAATTCTGACAAACCATTTTATATTATGCGTCTCTATCAAATTTCTTAATAATACTTGTAGGAGCCTCCTTAATATGACTATTAGGATTGGCTATGTTCAGCATTTTGGGGCTGAATATCACAAACGATGCTACAAACACCAGCATCAGCAAACTCCATAGCACGTAGTGCAGCACACTCTCACCGCTAATAGAGCGAACCTGATCGGTCACATCGTTCAACAAACCAAACTTGGAGCCTTTGAACTTATACGATCTTGCTTTGAACGTATAGAACAGGGGCTCTATCAAATTAGATTTGACATCATTTTCCAATACCTCCGAAATCAGTCGGCTATCAGCCTTCTCATCACCACGGAAATCTGTCAGGTGACAAACCAACATATAAATCAGCGTAATGACAATAACGGCAATATTAAACAGCATGGGGTGCGATGCACCAATGTATTTTAATATTATAATAGGTATAAAACACGTGAAAGCGCCCACCAAGCCCCACAAGAACGAGAACATAAAGTCGTAGCCCTTGAAGAACGAACGTGTAGCCACAATCAAACCAGTCATGCCACCCAATGGCAAACCTATGCTGATAAATGTATGAGTTAGTATGTATTCTGGGTTAGTAATGCCAAATATCAGCACAAACACCAGCCAGATACCACTCAAACCATAGAAAGTCATACGCCAGATTTTCTCCTTGGTCTTGGCTCGCTGCCAACTTTCCTTCACATGAGCCACACGCTTCTGGGTCTCGTCTCTAGCATCCACAAAACGCTTATAATAACGCTGAGAAGGATCAATCTTACCCATCGCCATCAGCCAGTCCTCTATTGCATGCTCGTAAGAGTACTCCTGCATAAAGTCGGCATTAGGATCTTCATGATAGAACACGGTCATCCACTGCCCCATCGAACCATTACGAATCTCGTTACGGAATACTTGCATTTTCTTTGCCTGCAGGTTGCGACCATCGGCATACTCAATACCATCAGGCATCATGTAGGTAGGTGTAACACCCAGGATGCGACAGAAACGGTAAACAGCAGTCTTGGCATCGTAGGCGCCCAGACGTTCCTTATTCTCATCGCTCTTAAAGTCGAAACAACGATGATGCTCATTGTACATCTCTGTCCAACCATGCAACTGAGCATAGTAAGCAAAACGACCGTCAAGCTCGATAAAGTCTTTCATTTCCTCCTCGAACTCTTTTTCGCTAAGATTCTGGGCCTTATGTAAGCGTTGGTTCAGAAATTCGCCCACCTGCATAGGTGTAAAGGCACCAGCCAAATCGTAAGCCGACTCACGATTCAGGTTGTAAAGTACCTTGTAAGCCAGATTAGACGAATAGGTCTGATCTTGCGTCATAATACGCAAACTCTCACATGCCATCTGGTCTTCGTGGCTATACATCCATGCCAATAGACGTCCATCAGTCAAGCTGTGCCACTCGTCTTCAGTAATATCATCATGACTGTATGCATTCACAATCTCGTTGATGGTTGCTGATGGATGCTTCACCATAAATGGTATCTCAGGATCCACCTCAAGCACAATTTTCATGATAGCGACACGCACCTGTTCCTTATCGGAGCTGTCAACACCCCTGAAGTAAGAGCGCAAACGATCTACATCGCAACTTGTATGAGTCTCAATATAGAGATAGAAATGATCGTTTGGATTGGTCAGCGCCAATGCATAATCGTCCTGATTACTCAGGAGTGAAATACATACGCTATGAATATCGTCGCACAGTGTGCCTCGTGTATCCTTGTATGGATAAGTAGGCTCCATGGCATAGAGCGACGCCATCAATCCTGCATGCTGATCAATGGGATAACGCTTTTGTATGATATCTCTTACGATAGTACTCAGTTTGCTGTTTCCACAGGCATCCAGCCATTGGGTAATGCGTCCATTATACAAATAGCCAATAGCCACCTTCTCGTTAGCAAGCAGCATAGGTATGAGTTCATGAACATTCTCAGCTACCAGGTTGCGCTCAGGATCGACCACAAAACTCTGATACTTGAGGAAAGGAGACGAAAGGTCAACCTTTGGGCTCTCACCCAAGAACCACTGCTCTACCTGCTCATAGCTCCAACGATTGATAGGATTAACCACAGTCAATCCCATTACCAGCAGCTTAATGCGCTCAGGCAGTTCGTTCATACGTGGAATGCGACCTTCGTTTTTCTGGCGCATCATCACACGTTCGTTGGTACTCATAGGGCTCTCACCCAGCCAAAGTGTCATCAAGCTGATACCCAATGAATAGTAATCGGCCTTGGCAGAGATTTCTACCACACCATCAATTACATCTGCATACATTTCAGGTGCAGCATAGATAGGTGTACGAGCCTGTGTGGTTTTATGAGACTTACCATCATCCTCAAGCATACTTGAGATACCAAAGTCGCCCAGTACCAACTCGTTATGGTCCTTATCACGGAAGAAGAAGTTGCCGGGTTTGATATCCTTATGCAGAATCCTTAACTGATGGCAGTAAGCCAAAGCAGCAGCACTCTGCAGAGCTATACGACGGAACTTGTCCATGTCGCCATTCAGCCTGTACTCAGCCATTGAGCCTCCTTGCAGGTACTCCATCAATTCGTAGTAGCGATGCTTGCCGTCTACATAGGTTTTACCAAAATCGTAAACCTTCACTACCATCTCGAAGTCGAAATTCAAGACAGTCTTCAGTATCTTGCGGTTTACATCAAAATTGGGATAGTAAACCTTCAGAACAAATTGCTCATGATCTTTCTCAACCAGGAACACCTCGGCTTCACCAGTATTCTCACTCAATACCGAAACACGCTTATAGTCCTGCCCTTTCAGTACAAAGACATTCTCGTCGACCTGATTGCGCTGCAGTCTCTGTTTTTTGGCTCTATTGGTATTATCTGCCGATGAAATAATCGAGATATTCACATTAGGACGAGCATGCACCTGTACCCGCGGCTGGGGCTGAGCACCACGCACAGTACCATCCAACGAAGGTGCAGCAGGCTTTGGCGCTGCATGTGGCATAATAGGCTGATTGATGCCAGGAGCACGTACAGTACCATCAAGCGGTGGTGCAGTTGGTGCCGATTTTGGCATATCCATCTTGGGCATATCAATACGAATAGTGCCATCAAGAGGCTTATCAGGCTTCTCCTGTTTTGAGGGGGCCTTTGGCACTGGGTCGAAGTTAGTAGCTCGTACGGTTTTATCGACGTTCACCTCTTCGTTCTCAGTGATATTGTTTTGTGGAGTTCGAACCGTACTCATTTAGATATCGTCTTTAATTTCCTTTTTTGTACCCTTACCAAGAATAATCCATTTTCCACCCATCTGGGGTTTTGCACATCCACAAGGACTTGAGTGGAGTGCGTGTTTAAAGTTGCATTGCCAAGCCAAACGCACGCCCTGGGGCTTGCAAGCCATCGCATAATTTCGCACCTGAGCAGGTTTAGCCTGAGGCAACTGAGCCATCTGATCCAGAAGTCTTGACAACATATCCATACGTTCTTGCTTCTTCTTATCAAATTCGTCTTTGCTCATCACCTTATGATCAGCCAGGTTTGCATCTACACGGTCTAAGCCACGATCCTGCGCCAACAACATCAGTACACGCTGACGCAACTCCTGACTCTTACGATCACGCTCTTTATCTTGCTCTGTCACATATGGTATCTGGGTATCTAATTTCTGAAGCTCATCAGCCAACTTCTGCATCTGCTGGAACTCCGGCATCTCCATAACTTTTTCCTTCAACAGGCGAGCTTCTTCAGTAAGTGGTGTACCACACTGCTTACAGAACGAGAAATCATTTTGGGTTCGGCAAACAGGACAAACTATACCACCTCTTGGACTACCACACTCTGGGCAATAGGCCTCCGACCCTGTCAGGTAGGCTCCACAGAATGAGCATACGTCCTTACGAATATAATGACGGCACGACTCACAGAAGTCAGCATCAGCATCTACTGCTGCGCCACAATAGGGGCAAGAGGTAGTGCCTATAGCATTACCACACGAAGCACAGAACAATGCTTCGGGCTCGTTAATTGCACCACAATGAGGACAGGCCACACCATTGGCAGCATTCATCTGCACAGCTTGCTGATACTGAGGTTGCTGTGAGGTACGCTCGCGATAGAGCGGCTCCGCACCTAAGTTTGTTCGATCTGGGTTTTGTGTAATATCGTTCATCGTTGTTGGAATTTTAACTTAAGTTAGGTGCAAAGTTAAATAAAAAAATGAATCAAACAAAAAAAACCGCCGTAAATTTATATTTACGACGGCAAAAAAAATATTTTTTTATGAATATTACCACAATTCGAGGCGCTCCTGCTTAGGAATAAACATCTTATCCCCTTCTTTCACGCCAAATGCCTCGTACCAGGCATCGATGTGAGGCAGAGCACCGTTTACACGCCAACGACCCAGTGAGTGAGGATCGCTCTTAGTGCGATTGCGAATTTCTGCCTCAGTAATATTACCAGCCCATACACCTGCATAAGCATGGAAGAAACGCTGGTCGGCAGTCAATCCGTTCTTATCTGCAAGTTTATTGTACTTGGTAGCATTCTTGTAGGCAGTCCATGCAACCTGCAGACCACCATGGTCAGCCAGGTTCTCACCCAGTGTCAGGCGACCATTACCATTCAGGTCGGGCAGCACTTTAATTGCGCTGAAGAAATCGGCATACTTATCAGTACGCTCTGTAAAGTTCTTTCCATCAGCCTCTTTCCACCAATCATGCATATTTCCGTCCTTATCAAACTGACGGCCCTGATCATCGAATCCATGTGTCATCTCATGACCAATTACCACACCGATAGCACCATAGTTAAAGGCATCATCAGCAGTCATATCGAAGAATGGATACTGCAGAATACCTGCAGGGAAGCAGATTTCATTTGTAGTTGGGTTATAGTAGGCATTTACTGTCTGTGGGGTCATATGCCAATCGTCGCGATCAACAGGTTTGCCTACAGTATGCTCAATATTATGAGCATTCCAGAACTTAGAACAAGCCTGCATATTTTCGTAATATGATTTCGCAGGATCAATCTCCAATGCAGAGAGGTCTGTCCACTTGTCAGGATAACCTACTTTTACATAGAAAGTATTCAGTTTGAGCAGAGCATTCACCTTGGTGCTGTCGTCCATCCAACTCTGAGCAGCGATACGCTCACCAAGAGCTATCTGCAGATTCTTAATAAGAGTAAGCATACGCTGCTTAGCAGCCTCGGGGAAGTACTTCTCGGCATATATCTTACCAAGAGCCTCACCCATTACACGCTCTACCTGACTTGTGCTACGCTTCCACAATGGGTGGTTCTGCTTGCGACCAGAACGAATCTTACCGTTAAAGTCAAAGCTCTCAGCTACAGTTGCATCGCTCAGATAATTAGCAGCACTACTAATAAAGCCCCACTCCATCACATCACGATACTCGGCAGGTTTGATACTACCTACCAGCTTGTTGGCACCAACCAAGAAATCAGGCTGACCAACCACCATCTCCTGAAGATATTTGGTTTCAATGCCTTTTGCATTCATTACCTTTACCAATGGCAGGTTAGGATACTTGGCCTCAAACTCCTTAAGAGTCATCTTATTGTAATTAGCCTCAGGATCACGGAGTTCTGTACGGCTCTTACTAACCTTAGCCAGCTCGGTCTCAACCTTCATAATGTTCTGCATCTTCTTGGTTGAAGCACTCTTGCTAAAGCCAAACAGCTGGAACATCTTAACCACGTGCTTCTTAAATGCCTCACGGATGTCGGCTGTAGCTTTATCGTTATCAAGATAGTACTCTTTCTGCCCCAATGACAAACCACCCTGATATACATTCAGGATATTCTGGGTTGCATTCTTCTCGTCAGCACCAAAACCAGCAAAGAAGAACTCTTGCTCGCCATAAGGAGCAAGTTCCAACTGGATAGCGAACAACTGCTTATTGGTCTTAGCAGCCTCAAGTCTCTTAATCAGTGGCATTAATGGAGCAACTCCCTCCTTATTTCGGCGCGTAGAGTCCATTGCCAGTTTATACAAATCGCTCAGTTTCTGCTCAATTGTACCTTTAGCATAGGTATTGTTTTGCAGTTCTTTCAGGATACCGTTAATACGCTTGTCGTTATCCTCCTGCAAACGGTCAAAACTGCCATAGCGCGAATAAGCCGCTGGCAGTGGATTATTCTTCATCCAGCCACCGCATGCATACTCGTAGAAATCATCGCCAGGGCGAACATTCTTGTTAAAGTCTGCCTCGTTCAATCCTGATCCCAGCTCAGATTGAGCCATCATCATCATTGAAACGGATGCCATTGTCATCATTGTTAAAAATCTTTTCATTGTTTTTTGAGTTTATTGTGTTAATGATTCTAATTCTTCACTTACTTTCTCCCAACGTTCAACCTCTGTATCCAAATCGCGTTTAATGTTGGTATACTCGGTAACCAGCGTCATATTCGATGCATTTTCCGGCACCATCAACAGTTCGTCAAGTTCCTTAAGGCGTTGCTCCATCTCTTCAATCTTGGCTTCATGCTGCTTCACAGCCTTTTCCAAACGATTCTTGCGCTTTTGCAATTCTTTATGCTCCGCATAACTTAAGGTCTTCTGTAATACAGCCTTACCCTCTGGGGTAGTTGATGGCGACACACTTGTTGAACCTGTTGCAGCAACTGAGTTATTTACCGTTTTAGCTGTTCCCATTGTCTGCGACTGTGCACCTAATTGATTAAGATCGCTTATCTTCTTCGCACGTAGGAAATCATATATTCCACCAAGATGCTCACGTACTTTACCACCACCGAACTCATATACTTTGGTTACCAATCCGTCAAGGAATTCACGGTCGTGGCTCACAATAATAGCCGTACCATCGAAGGCCTTAATAGCCTCCTTCAGCACATCCTTCGACGCCATATCCAGGTGGTTAGTAGGCTCGTCAAGTATCAACAGATTCACAGGTTCCAGCAATAAACGGATCATAGCCAAACGACTACGTTCGCCACCACTCAGCACCTTCACCTTCTTATCGCTTTCCTCGCCTCCAAACATAAAGGCTCCCAGAATATCGTTTATACGCAGACGAATCTCGCCCTTAGCTACATTATCGATAGTTTGGAACACAGTTAAATTCTCATCCAACAATTGTGCCTGATTCTGGGCAAAATAGCCAATCTGTATATTATGACCCACTTTCAGATGACCAGTAAATGGAATCTCGTCCATAATACATTTCACAAGCGTTGACTTACCTTCACCGTTTTTACCCACGAAAGCAACTTTCTCGCCACGCTTAATAGTGAGTGTAACATGATCGAATACAGTATGACTGCCATAGTCCTTGCGAACCTCATCGCAAATAACAGGATAATCTCCACTTCGCAAACAAGGAGGGAACTTCAGGTGCATAGCCGAATTATCAACATCGTCGATTTCAATGGGTACAATCTTCTCCAACTGTTTTATCTTCTGCTGTACCTGTACTGCCTTGGTTGCCTGATAACGGAATCGCTCTATAAACGCCTTCATATCAGCCACTTCCTTCTGTTGATTCTCGTAAGCCCTTAATTGCTGTTCGCGACGTTCCTTACGCAAAACGACATATTCATCATACTTTACTTTATAGTCAATCACCTTGCCACAAGATATCTCAAGCGTACGATTCGACACATTATTAATAAAGGCTCGGTCGTGACTCACTAATACAACAGCACTCGAACTCTGAGCCAGGAACTGCTCCAGCCACTGGATGGATTCGATATCCAAATGGTTGGTCGGCTCGTCAAGCAACAATACATCAGGTTTCTGTAGCAAAATCTTAGCCAATTCTATTCGCATTCGCCAACCACCAGAGAACTCGGATGTAGGACGCTCAAAGTCTGTGCGCTCAAAACCCAGACCAATGAGCGTACGCTCTATCTCGGCCTCATAGTTCTCAGCGCCCATCATCATGTAGCGTTCATGTTCTGTAGTATATTTCTCAATGAGTGCAAGGTAGCTTTCGCTTTCGTAGTCAGTACGTTCAAGCAATTCTCGGTTCATCTGCTCCAAGCGTTCTTTCATGCGTGTATTATCAGCAAAAGCTTTCTGCGCTTCCTCACGCACAGTGGTATCGTCCTGCAGTATCATCACCTGTGGCAGATATCCAATCTTTGTGTCGTTGGGAACACTCACGGTACCAGCTGTAGGTTTCTGCTGCCCGCACAAAATTTTGAGCATGGTTGACTTACCAGCTCCATTTTTGCCCACAAGGGCTATGCAATCCTTGTCGTTAATGACGAAACTGGCGCCATCAAACAAGGGTTTTATTCCAAATTCTACTTTCAGTCCTTCTACTGATATCATCGCTTATCAACAAATTTATAATCCTTAAACTGTTCTTTGGGGAAACGTAACATTTCATCGGTAATACCACCGCTCTGGAAATCGCTAATCTTGATAGTGGTCCAAATGAAAGCAATTTTAATGCGTACGCTTATAGGGTGATAAGTTTTATGCTCCAATAACGCATGAATCTCTTTCATACCCTTACGGCCCTTTATCAGTTTCAATGTTACCAGCAGTCCTTCGTCAGTCTCAGCTATACTATAGTTGTAATTAGCAGGATCAAACTTGAACTTCCGCGAGTATTTATCGCTTTTATTATTCTTGGCAGTGTGCAGTTCTACCTCACGTTTCTTTTTCTTAAAGGTATACACATATTTACCATCATTCCATGAGGTCATACGAGCTTCGTCAAACTTACTCTTCTTTCCCTTATACCAAATGGTTCCGTGGGTTTTATAAATTCCCGTGATATTCACGTCATAATGCAACGTTGCACCCTGTTCACCAAACACCTGCTGGTAGGCATTATTAAATATGCGGCGTGCCTGTCGGCTGTTAGCAGATTCTTGTGCTTGCACATTACAAATGGCACCAATCAGCATGATTACCGCTAAAATTATCCCTTTTCTCATTAATCTTTTCATTTTCGAAGTGCAAAAGTACACATTTCTCGCGATTTATTACTATTTTTGCACACAAATTAACGTAATTACTACTTATATTTATGCAAAAGAACGTTTTTTCCTATCTTATTGCCACCCAGTTAGGCATCGGTCAAAAATACGTTGAGGCCACATTAAGTCTGATTGACGAAGGATGCACAATTCCTTTCATTGCCCGCTATCGCAAAGAGCGCACAGGCGGACTGGATGAGGTGCAGATTGCTGCCATCAGCGACAGATACGAAAAAATACTCGACATACAGAAACGAAAGGAAACAGTCATCAAGACTATTACCGAGCTTGATAAGATGACGCCACAATTGGCCGAGCGCATCGACAAATGCTGGGATGCAACTGAACTTGAAGATATATACCTGCCCTATAAGCCTAAACGCCGCACCCGTGCACAAGTGGCTCGCGAACAAGGTTTGGAGCCCTTGGCATTACGAATAATGAAACAACGCGGTCCCCTACCCGATGCAAGCGACGAGGAGATAAAGGGAGCACAGGATATCATAGCCGAAATAGTTAGTGAGGACGAACGATCTCGCCAGCAACTTAGAAATGCCTTTGCACGCCAGGCCATCATTACATCGAAGGTTGTAAAAGCCAAAGCAGATACAGATGAAGCCGCAAAATACAGCGACTATTTTGACTGGAGCGAACCACTTAAACGTTGTTCATCACACCGTCTGCTCGCCATGCGTCGTGGCGAATCTGAAGGTATTCTTCGCATCAGCATTTCGCCTAATGACGAAGAGGCTATTGAACGTCTGAAACGTCACTACGTATTTGGTAATACGCCAAGTGGACGCTTAGTAAGTGAAGCAATCGACGACGGATATAAACGTTTACTCAAACCAGCTATCGAGACCGAATTTGCCACCTTAAGCAAAGAGAAGGCCGACGAAGAAGCCATCCGCGTGTTTGCCGAGAATCTGCGTCAACTGCTGCTTGGTGCGCCTTTGGGTCAGAAACGTGTAATGGGAATCGACCCAGGATTTCGTACTGGCTGTAAAATTGTATGCCTCGACAATCAAGGTAATCTACTGCATCATGATGTCATCATGCCACATCCACCTGTCAACAAGCGTACCGAGGCCGCTCTAACCCTACAGCGCCTTATTCAGAAATACCAGGTAGAGGCAATTTCCATTGGTAATGGTACAGCAAGTCGCGAAACAGATGTATTTGTAAAAGATGTACTCGCAGGAAAGTATAACACGGATGTATCTCGTTCGCAACACGAGAAAAACGCGCCACAGGTATTTGTGGTTTCCGAAGCTGGTGCCAGCATTTATTCTGCCTCAAAGATTGCACGCGACGAATTCCCTAATGAGGACGTAACTGTTCGTGGCGCCGTATCTATAGGACGTCGACTGATGGACCCATTGGCAGAACTTGTCAAGATAGACCCCAAGAGCATTGGCGTAGGCCAGTATCAGCACGATGTTGATCAAGCCAAGCTCAAACACTCACTCGATCAGACTGTTGAAAGTTGTGTTAACTCCGTAGGTGTAGACCTTAACACAGCTTCCCAACATCTATTAACTTACATTAGCGGCCTCGGTCCAACCCTTGCTCAGAACATAGTTGACTATCGTCGCGAGCATGGCGCCTTTACTTCACGCACCCAACTACTTAAGGTACCTCGTCTTGGTCCGTCAGCCTATCAACAGTGTGCAGGATTCCTGCGTATTCGCCACGCTAAGAACCCACTCGACGGAACAGCTGTTCACCCCGAAAGCTACCCTATCGTACAACAGATGGCCAAAGACCAAGGGTGTACCGTAGCCGACTTGATTAGCAAAAAAGAAAAGCGAGATGCCGTACAATTACCTCTCTACGTAACAACCGATATAGGTATGCCAACACTTACCGACATCATGGCAGAACTCGAAAAACCAGGTCGTGATCCGCGACAACAACTCGAAGCTTTCGAGTTTGACAAGAACGTTTCTACAATAGATGACCTTGTTGAGGGCATGGTTTTACCAGGTATTGTTACAAATATTACCAACTTTGGTGCTTTTGTCGATATTGGTGTGCATCATGACGGACTCGTACATATCTCACAGATGGCCAATCATCGCATAGCCCACCCATTGGATGTGGTAAAACTGCACCAACACGTACAAGTGCGTGTCATAGAGGTTGATCATCGTCGCCAGCGAATTTCATTATCCATGAAAGGGATTTAGAATCATAAGTTCTGCAAAATAATACGTTTTTAGCAAAATAACGACAATAAACAGAATGTAAACACTTATTTTTTGAATAAAATTCAAAATTTAGCAGATTTTATTGTATCTTTGTCCCCGATTACTACAAATCAATAAAATAATGACAATGAAGAAAGCATCAGCATATAGACTTAGCTTAATCATTATGGCGGTTCTTCTTGTAATGTGGGCCACCATCATGAGCATTGTATTTGTTATTACCCGCAACTCTACCACACGCGAAGCAGAATCGCGCTATGAGGGTATCATGCTGCATGCTAACGAAAAAATCCGCGGCGTGCTCTCGGACGTGTATGTGGCAGCCATCAACAATGTTAGTGTGATAGAGAGCGACCTCGACACTCCCGACAAACTACAAGCGCATCTGGAACAGATGTTGAAGCTTAACAATTATATGTCGAGTTGTCGACTTATTTTTGAGCCAGACGTCTATCCACAACGAGGGCACTACTTCGAAATTTACGCTTGGCGCGATTCGACTGGTACCATCAGAAGCAAACAAATGAACGAGGAGCATCCAGATTACCTGACTCACCCATGGTATAAAACAGCCTTTGAGATGAACGAAGGAGACTGGACTCCGCCTTACTTTGACCAAGCCGCATCTCAACAGCTAACAACTACCTATATGACGCACATCCACAATCAAGATGGCCGTAAAATAGGTATGTTAGGTGCCGACGTATCCTTAGAATGGATGCGACTGCGCCACAAACGCATTGATGCCGAAAATCACGAACGATTTGAAAAAGGCTTTAAGGAACAATCGTACAGTTTTGTTATTGATAACGGCGGTACATATCTGGTCCACCCTGACGAAAGCCGCATTCTTAAAAAAACATTTCAGGAAATAGCCGCCACTACAACCGACACAATTGACGATTATCTGGCCCGCCAAATGAAGAATCACGAAAGTGGTAGTTGTCAGATAAAAAAAGACGGTGTTAATTCTGTGCTATTCTATTCATTTGTAAAATATGCAGAGTGGACTGTGGTTATCGTGGTACCAGAAGCTATTATCAACCACCAGGGTAATATGCTGGGCGCCATCATACTAACTGTAATGTTCCTTGGATTGATAATCATCTTCCTTTTGTGTCGTTCACTCATCAGAAACATCGACCAGCTTGGAAAGACTACAGCTCAGAAAGCATCTATAGAGCAAGAGCTAAAAATTGCCAGCCACATTCAGCAATCCATGCTCCCCAAGAAATATCCACCCTATCCAGAACGCCCCGATATAGACATCTATGGCGAGATTGTAACTGCCAAAGAGGTAGGTGGCGATTTGTTCGACTACCTAATGCGCGACGATAAGCTATTCTTCTGCATCGGCGACGTAAGCGGCAAGGGTGTGCCAGCAGCACTCATGATGGCCGAGACCACATCATTGTTCCGATGCGAAGCCATGCTACATACCGAACCTAATCGCATTGTAAGCCAGATGAACAAGGCCATCTGCGAAACCAACGACTCATATATGTTCGTAACCCTATTTCTGGGCGTACTCGATTTAAAAACCGGTCATCTAAGTTACACCAACGCAGGGCACGAGCCACCAATGTTGGTGCGTACATTGGCACGTTTTATTTATGTAGATAATAATATTCCTTTAGGTTTACGTACTGATTGGGAATATACTAACCAGGAAATATTGATGGACCGCAATGAGATTCTGTTCCTATATACCGACGGTTATACCGAGGCAGAAACAGCCACTCATGAGCAATATGGCCGCGACAGGATATGCAGCAAGTCAAACCGTTTGGCCTACCTCGATTTAGATGCACGACAGTTTGCACATCAGCATTACGAAACCGCACAAAGTTTTGTAGGTGACACTCCCCAGGCCGAC
>Ga0265298_10006649_pt1 | contig 14224 bp, 8 predicted proteins | sample AusTroGonzalo_MG_3_FD_193486 | JGI IMG/M metagenome (GOLD analysis project Ga0265298, IMG submission 193486) | Bovine rumen microbial communities from tropical cattle in Woodstock, Queensland, Australia - Gonzalo_01 | ecosystem: Host-associated > Mammals > Digestive system > Stomach > Rumen ...
TGTCAGTGAGGGTTCGAATCCTTCCATCTCAACAAAGCTTTTTGGCCTGATGGCGGGGTAGCTCAGCTGGTTAGAGCGTCGGATTCATAATCCGGAGGTCGTGGGATCGTGACCCACTCCCGCTACCAAACCGAAACCCCGTCCGTCATTCCGGAGAGAATGACACACAATACTTCATATAGCCGCCGTCGCAATACCTTGCGATGGTTTTTTTGTGCTTTTTTGTAGCATTTTGACGGAAATTGTAGCGTTTTTACACGGACAATACTTTGACAAAAGGGTTTAACTAACTGAAATACACCAAGTTGTATTTCTATTTGCCTAATAAGCCCGTTTTTTCTACCTTTGTATGTGCCAACCGGGCATGCAGTTCCCGGCTTTGTGCGGTTTTGTAGATTTTTGACAAACATTTGTAGCCGTTTTACGCGAGTTTCCTGCGGCCGGCTTACCTTTGCAACAGAAAATTTACAAAACAAATAAAATCATCAAATCATGAAAAGCAAGAAAGGTATTATCATTCTGTCCACGGTCGTGATCGCCTGCGCCGTCGGTTTCATTGTTTCCCCCCTGGTGAACTGGTCGGTTGACGAGAGCAACGCCAGTGGCGACATCGCCAAGTCTTCCCGCTTCTCCCGCAAGACCGCGGCGGAGAGCCTTACTAATATGGAAGAGCTGCTCGTGAACGACGAGGAATACAAGAACCGTACGATTGTTGCCCATGTTGTCATGCAGACGCGTGCACGTCAGTTCAGCAACCTGGCGAACCTGTCCAACGAGGTGGCCGGTGGCATTCCGGAGTTCGCATCCGTGCTTAAAGATCTGAAAGAAGCCAGCGTAACGGCGGACAATGCTTGCCTGGCACTTTTCAAGGCCACGAACGATATCAATTCCGCGCTGGGTGGAGAAGCGTGCCCGGATCTGGCCCAGAACACGATCAATGCCTCCCTGGCCTACACGGCCCTGCAGAAGTTGAACAAACTGGCCGACCGCTTCATCGCGACGACCGACAATTACCTGAAGAAGGCAGAGGGTGACGACCGTCTGAAGCTCATCCGTGACCAGTGGGTGGAATATCAGCTGTTGACCGCTGCGCTGGACGGCGACGAGAAGAGCGCCCAGACGCTGAAAGATAAAGGGTACCTGCTGAACTCCGACCAGAGTGCCGCCGCCCTGCGGGAGTGTGATAGCTATCCTGCGTTGTGCATGGTCGCCGAGAATCAGGTCTTCATGGCCTTGCAACCGGACCAGGCGAACTATTTTGGTGAGCAATTCACTGACCTGACCATCAGCGATGTTTTCACGGCCCAGGACAACGTCTTCATCAGCGCTGTGAATCAAGAGGAATATTTCCATGACGTGATGACGGAGTTGTACTCGGAGCACGCCGGGAACGTGTTCACTGATCTTGCCGGGAACGTGTTCTCCGATCTCGCTGGGAACGTGTTCTCCGATCTCGCCGGGAACGTGTTCACGGATCTCGCTGGGAACGTGTTCTCTGATCTTGCCGGGAATGTGTTCTCCGATCTCGCTGGGAACGTGTTCTCTGAGACTGCGACGGACCTCGAAAAACTGGGAGACGTCATGCAGAATCCCGGGTTGAACCACACCAACGCGGACTTACAGTTAAATCTATAGCATGCGTATCAGAGTCGTAGTATTGTTGCTCCTTCTGTTCCCCATCGTATCCCGGGGACAGTCACAGACCTACTATCAGTTCAAGACGGATGATGTGACGCTGGTGTTCTTCAACAAGAACCTGTCCCGCTACATCCCCCACATGATACGCATGTATCAGAACGGCAAGGCGCTTCACGGCCAGGTTTGGACCAGTGATTCCCTCTATGTCCCGGAAGCGCCCCTGTTACTGCTGACAGACTGGGAAGACGACGGCAACGGCGGTGCGACGCCGTTGCCGCGTTCCCTGATTCAGATCGGCATGGCGCCGATGAACATGTCGTACTACGTCAACCCGGCGGCCGAACGGTACCGGCAGCTCTTCTGCCACGAGTACACGCACATCGTGATGACGGACAAGTACAACAAGCGGGATCTGGGATGGCGTAAATTCTTCGGCACCAAGGTGACCGTGGACAACACCCAGCCCATCACGGCCCTGTGGAGCTATCTCAGCGTGCCCCGTTGGTATTCCCCCCGTTGGTATCACGAGGGGATTGCCTGTTTCATGGAGACCTGGATGGGTGGCGGCGTCGGCCGTTCCCTGGGCGGCTATGACGAAATGTATTTCCGCAGCATCATCGACGGCGGGGAGACGCTTTTCTCGGTGGTGGGTCTGGAGACGGAAGGCTCCACGATGGACTTCCAGGTGGGCGCCAACGCCTACCTCTACGGCACCCGCTTCGTGAATTACCTGACCAGGGAATACGGCTACGACAAACTCATCCGGTTCTATAACCGCACGGCCGACAGCCGCACCTTCTTCGGCAATCAGTTCAAGCAGGTGTACGGCCAGCCGCTCCGGAAGGTCTGGAATGACTGGAAGGTGGACGAGAAGCAGCACCAGGAAGCGAACCTCGCGGCCATCCGGGAGTATCCGCTGACGGAAACCAAGCCGCTCTCGCCGGAGCCGATGGGCTCTGTGTCCCCCTTCGTCTACAACCCGGCTACGGGCAAGGCCTATGCCGCAGCCAACTCCCCGGGCAGCTTCGCGCACCTGACGGAAATCGACGTCCGGACCGGGCAGGAGCGCAGGCTCAGCGATATCTACGGCATCCAGCTCTACAATCCGGCCTTCGTGGCCCTGGACCGCAATGCCGGACGCCTCATCTACACCTTCAACAATTCCAAGATGCGCGGCCTGGCGGTGTATGATCTCCAGAAAAAGAAGGTCGTCAAGAAAAAACCCTTCCAGCGCATCAACAACATCGTGTACGACAACGCGCACGACTGCCTGTACGGCCTGTTCTCCAACGGCGGTACCCAGACCATCGTGCGCCTGGACCGCGACCTGGAGAACCCCGAGGCCATCTACGCCTTCCCCTTCGGCGTGAGCGTCTTCGACGTGGACATCAGTCACGACGGCAAATACCTTTCCATGACCCGCCAGGGCGACAACGGCGAACATACGTTGCTGCTGTTCAATACCGAAGAGCTCGCCCAGGCCATTTTCAATCCCGTCGAGCTGGTGACCTGGGAGGATTCCAACCTGGGACAGTTCCGCTTCTCGCTGGACGACCGGTACCTCATCGGAAGTTCTTACTATACCGGCGTTTCCAATCTCTGGCAGATCAACCTGGCCACCCGCGAGATGGAGATGCTGTCCAATACCGACATCGGCCTCTTCGCGCCGCTGGAGATCGAACCGGGCAAACTGCTGGCCCTCGAATTCAAGCGCGACGGCCTGCGCCCGGTCACGCTTGACCGCCAGGTGGTCAGCGACGCCAACGCCGTGGAACTCTACGGCCAGCGCGCCTACGAGAACAACCAGAAGCCGCTGGAGCAGTTGAGCCAGCTCCAGGAGCCGCTGCCGCAGATGGATTTCGGCGATGTCTACAACAACATCACCACCTACAATGTGTTCAAGGAGATGCGCTTCGCGGGGGCCTATCCCATCCTGACCGGCTTCACCGACGCCAAGGCCTGGAACCACGTGACGCCCGTGCTGGGCTACCGTCTTTTCTTCAAGGACCCGGTGGGCCTGAGCAGCATCAAGCTGGCCGTGGGCCTCTCGCCCTGGAGCAACAACGACTGGAAGAACAAGTTCCACGTGGACTTCGAGTGGAAATACTACTTCTGGACGCTCAAGGCCGCCTGGAACCACACGGACTTCTACGATCTGGCCGGACCGATGCGTGCCAGCCGCAAAGGCTACATGGTCACGCTGGCCTATGATTATTCCAATTCCATGACTGTGCCGTATAACCGCAGCTGGGGCTTCTCGCTCGGTGCCTACGGCGATATGGACGCCCTTCCGCTCTATCAGGAGATCGAGGTGGGGGACATCCGTTCCATGCAGACGGCCTCCGTCTACGGCAAGATTTCCAAGCTGCGCACCTCGCTGGGCGGCGTGACGCCGGAGCAGGGCTTCAGCCTGAGCGCCCAGGGCTACGGCTACCTGGCAGGCGGCAGGGTCTTCCCGTCCGTCGAGGCGTCCGGCGACTTCGGATTCCTCCTGCCGGTGGACCGCAACAATTCCTTCTGGCTGCGCACTGCGGCCGGACACAACTTCGGCGATGCCGCGACCGTCTTCGGCAACACCTATCTGGGCGGTTTCCGCAACAACCGCATCGACTACCGCAACGCTTTCCAGTATCGCAGCTCCCTGGCGATGCCGGGTGCGGGCATTGACGCCATCAAGGCGCATTCCTACGCCAAGGCATCGGCCGAGCTGGACCTGCGCCCCATCCGCCTGAACGACTTCGGCGCCCTGTTCTGTTATCCCACCTGGATCCAGTGCTCCCTGTTTGGAACCGGTCTGTCGACCTGGAATCCCGGCGAGCCGCAGCGGATGTTCTACAGCACGGGCGTCCAGCTGACCACCGAGGTGGTGATCCTGAATTACCTGAAGACCACGCTTTCGCTGGGCTACGCCCACCTGTTCGCGCCCGCGGACTTCCCCGGTGGCCGGCACGGGAACGAATTTATGATCTCCCTCAAGCTGCTGTAATGTCCTTCGTCGCCGCCCTGCTTCCCGTCGTCATCTACATCGTCGTGGTGTATGTGCTCGACAGTTTCGCGCTCATCAGCGTGAAGCGCCTGCTTTTGCTGGTGCTCTGTGGCATGGCGGCCGCGCTGGCCTGCTTCGGCCTGTTCCAGCTCACCGGTCTGTTCCTTTCGGAGGCGGTATCCGACATCGCCGATCCGGTGATGGAGGAAGCGGTGAAAGCCATTCCGCTGCTTCTGCTGGCCCGCCGGAAGAAGATAGCCTTCTTCATCGACAGCGTCATCTGCGGCGCGGCCGTGGGTGGCGGTTTCTCCATCCTGGAGAACCTGTTCTATCTCCTGCTGGGCGATCCGATGGCGATGGGGACCGTGCTCTTCCGCGGTCTGGAGGTCGCGCTGATCCACATGGGTTGCAGCGCCATCGTCGCGGCCGGGCTGATGTTCGCCGTGCGCCTGGACGGCCGGCGGCGCGCCCGCCTGGAGATCAAACGCCGGGACGTGTGGATGGCCACCTTCCTGCTGCTGGCCGCCCCGCTCCTGCACGTGGCGCACAACGCCTTCCATTTCAACCCGCTGATCCAGTTCGTCGCCGTGTTCGGCTCGATGGCTGCCCTGCTGGTCTGGACCTATCAGTATGACGGGGACATGATCCATCGCTGGCTGGACAAGGGCCTGGACAAGCAGGTGGATCTGTTCCGCTCCATCCAGGAGGGGAACCTGAGCCAGACCAAGACGGGGGAATTCCTGCTTTCGGTGAAGGACTGCTTCTCGCCGGAAGTGTTTTTCGATGTCATCTGCTACGTGAAACTGAACGTCGAGCTGTCCATCGCTGCCAAGAGCCGCTTCATGCTGCGCGAGGCGAAGCTGGACCTGCCGCTGGACGAGGAACAGGCCAGGACCCTCCTGGCCCAATATGAAGAATACCGCCTGCTGGAGAAGCGTCTGGGCCAGAGCGCCCGGATCACCATCGCGCCGGTGGTCAAGTTTTATCCGGCCGACCGGAAGGCGCTGGACGATCTGCTCGCCGAATGTGCGGCCGGGCACCAGAAATGAGATAGACGGACATGATGACCTATACCCTGCAGCAATTGTTACTCTGTCTGTCGCTGGCGGTCTACCTGACCACCAGCGCGGTGGTGGCCGTGGTCCGCTGGGGGCATAAATGTGCGCCGTACGCCGATCAGGTCGATTATTATTTCCCCGGTTGGCGGACGCTGGTCTTCGGGGCCCTGTCCAACCTGGCCCTGATTCCGGTCCTCTTCCTGCCGGACGATCCGGACGCGCAGCTGCAGCTGCGGACGATCCTGCTGCTGGCCTCGCCCGTCTTCTGCTCGGTGCTCATATACAGCTATTTCGGCCGTGTGCTGAAACTCACCTGGTGGAAGAAACCGGCCGTCGCAATGAGCTCGAGCTATGCAGTGATGAGCGTTGTCGCGCTGGTGACCACGCTCCTGCCGGGGACGCAGATGGACGGGACGTTCCGCACGGTGTATTTTCTCGTCGCCGGCGCGCTGGCCACGTTCTACCTGGTCGCCCTGGTCTTTGCCCTCCTGATGATCATCCAGCCGCTCAGCCGCTTCTCCGAGGAAAGTTTCTCCAACCCGGACGACTTCCCGGAGCAGTATGCCAGAAGCTTGATATATATCCCGTTGCTGCACCTGGTCATGAGCTGGAGCGCCACGTTCAACGGCTCGATGCCGGTGCTGACTTTCGCCCTGCTGATGCTGTCCGTCCTGCTGGTCATCCTCCTGCTGGGCGCGCTTTCTCCCCACCGGACGCAGGAAGCGACGCAGCTGGTGCAGGAACTCGCCGTGCAGACGACGGAGAGCGTCGAGGAGCCGGAGCAGCTGACGCAGGACCGGAAGGAAGAAATCCTGCGCGCCATCCGCGCTCAGGTGGAGGACGCAGAGGCCTGCCTGGACAGCCACCTCACCCTGAGCAAGCTGTCCCAGCTGTGCGGCGTCAACCGCACCTATGTGTCCGGCGTGCTGAACGAGAGCCTGGGAGGTTTCTTCAACTACGTCAACCGTTGCCGCCTGGAACACGCCGAAACCTATAAAAAGGAGCATCCCGAGGCGGATATGGACGAAGTCGCCCTACTGTCCGGCTTCAACAGCCGCCAGTCGTACTACAACGCCCGCAAGAAGATAGTCAATTAATTTTCGTATCTTTGAGCATACTAATCGCAGTCGACTATGGATATCCGCAAACCCTTCGTGATTACCGTGAGCCGGGAACTGGGCTCCGGCGGCCGCACCGTCGGCCGTAAACTCGCCGAGAACCTGGGCGTCCGCTACAGCGACAAAGAACTCATCCAGGCGCTCCGCGAGCGGTTCAACCTCGATACGGCCAGCATCGAGAAGCTCAAGAGCAAGAAAAAGAACTGGTTCGACGATTACGTGCAGCTGGTGGCCCCGATGCCGAAGGCCAAGCTGTTCCTGGAGGCCGAGAGCGCGTATCACGCCACGCCGGCGTCCGATGCCTTGTACAAGGCGGAGAGCGAGATCCTGCGGGCCATTGCCGACGAGGGGTCCTGCGTGATCGCCGGCCGCCTGGCTTTCTTCGCGCTGCGGGACTACTCCAACAAACTGGATATTTTCATCACGGCGTCGCTCCCCAAGCGCGTGGAGCGGGTGATGCGCCGGCAGAACCTGACCGAAGCGGAGGCGCTCGAAGCCATCAAGAAGGTGGACAGCTCCCGCGAGAATTATGTCAAGCGTTTCTCCGGCCTGAGCCGTTACGACGCCCGGAACTACGACCTCGTCCTCAATATGGACCAGCTTCGCGATGAAGACGAAGCGGTCGCCATCATTCTGAAATACATCGGGGTGGAATAAAATCTATCTCCCATGGAGCGGGAACAGTCGATCCGTCGCGTGACGCTGGTGGGCGCCTTCTGCAATCTGGGCCTGGTGGCCATCAAGTTCGTTGCTGGCATCCTGGCGCACAGTGCCGCTATGGTGGCGGACGCCGCGCATTCGGTGTCGGACTTCATCACCGACATTGTCGTGCTGATCTTCGTAAACATCAGCGCCAAACCGCAGGACACCGACCATGATTACGGCCACGGCAAATTCGAGACGATGGCCACGCTCTTCATCAGCCTGGCGCTGCTGGCCGCTGCCGCCGGCATCATCGTTTCCGGCGCCGGCAAGCTCGCCGCCTGGCTGCGGGGCGAGGCCCTCGCGGCGCCCGGCACGCTGGCCCTCTGGGCCGCCCTCCTGTCCATCGTGGTCAAGGAAATTCTCTACCGCTACACGGCGGCGCGCGGCAAGGCCCTCGATTCGCCCGCCGTCGTGGCCAACGCCTGGCACCACCGCAGCGACGCCCTTTCGTCCATCGGTGCCGCCATCGGCATCGGCGGCGCCATCCTGCTGGGAGACCGCTGGACGGTGCTGGATCCGATCGCCTCGATCGTGGTGGGCGCGATGCTCATCAAGGTGGCGTGGGACCTGCTCCGGGGCAGCCTGGGCGACCTGACGGACCAATCACTGTCCGAAGCCCAGGAGCGCGAGATCCTCGCGGTCTTCCACAGCTTCCCGGGGGTGTCCGATCCGCACCACCTGCGCACCCGACGCATCGGGAACCGCATCGCCATCGAGGCGCACATCCGCATGGACGGCGACCTGTCCCTGCGCGACGCGCACGAGCGCACCTCCGCCATCGAAGCCGCTCTCCGGGAGCGCTTCGGCGCGCAGACCTTCGTCACGCTCCACACGGAGCCGTTGAAGACAGAGAAATAACCTCAAATCATAATAGCATGACGCGAAAACTAACCCTTCTTTGCGTGGCGGCCCTCTCGCTGCTCGCCGCCGGCTGCAAACACTACGACTATCCTTTCCAGAATCCGAATCTCTCCGTCGAGAAGCGGGCCGACAACCTCCTGTCGCTGCTCACGCCGGAGGAGAAGATCGGCCTGATGATGAACGGTTCCGTCTCCGTGGACCGGCTGGACATCCCCGCCTACAACTGGTGGAACGAAGCCTGCCACGGCATCTGCTACGACGACGTGACCGTGTTCCCGCAGGTGATCGCGCTGGGCGCGACCTTCGATGCGCCCCAGCAGCTGGAGATCTATACGGCCGTTTCCGATGAGGCGCGCGCCGTCTGGAACACCACCGACCACCACCAGCTGGGCGTGACGGAGCCGAACGGCAACATCTGGCACAACGGCCTGTCGTTCTGGTGCCCGAACGTCAATATTTTCCGCGATCCCCGCTGGGGGCGCGGCCAGGAGACGCCCGGCGAGGACCCGTACCTGAACGCCGTGATGGGCGTCCAGACCGTGAAGGGCATGCAGGGCGACAACAGCAAATACTTCAAGCTGCACGCCTGTGCGAAACATTACGCCGTGCACAGCGGCCCGGAGGCGGACCGCCACCGCTTCAACGCGAGCGTGTCGATGCGCGACCTCTGGGAGACCTACCTCCCGGCCTTCCGTTCCATCGTGAAGGAAGCCAACGTGCAGGAAGTGATGTGCGCCTACCAGCGCTATGAGGGCGAGCCCTGCTGCGCCAGCGACCGCCTCCTGCAGAATATCCTGCGCGAGAAATGGGGCTTCAGCGGCATCGTGGTGTCCGACTGCGGCGCCATCGGCGATTTCTATAACACGCGCCAGCACGGCACACATGCCGACGCCGCCAGCGCTTCCGCGGACGCGGTCCTGTCCGGCACCGACGTGGAGTGCGGCACGAGCTACAAGTCCCTGACCGACGCCATCGCGAAGGGCCTGATCTCCGAGGCGGACATCGACGTGAACGTGCGCCGCATCCTCGAGGCGCGCATCAAGCTGGGCATGTTCGACCCGGCGAACCGCCTTCCCTGGGCGAAGCTCGGCGAGAAGGACCTGAGCAGCGCCGCGCACACCGCGCTGGCCGCGAAGGCCGCCCGCGAGGCCATCGTCCTGCTGAAGAATGAGAACGACGTCCTGCCGCTCCGCAAGGAGGGCATCACCATCGCCGTGGTCGGCCCGAACGCCGACGACGCCCGCGTGATCCTGGGCAACTACAACGGCTACCCGACGGCCGCGAACACGCAGACCATCCTGGAGGCCATCCGTGCGGCGGCGCCCGGCGCCAACGTCATCTATGAGAAGGGCTGCGACCTCGTGGATCCGTTCATCACGACCCACTACCTCGCCCGCATGGGGGAGGGCCGGGGCCTGCACGCCGACTACTACAATGACACCGAATTCGGCGGCGCCGTCGTGGCGAGCGTCGATTACGACGAGCCGCTCACGCTGAATACCACCTCGCCGGCCCTCGCGCACGAAGACTGCGCCTGGACGGACGGGCTGAACCTGACCGGCTTCTCCGCCCGCTACAGCGGCTCCTTCGTCGCCGACTACACGGGCGACATGATCTATTCCATCCGCGGCAGCGGCAAATACAAACTGGTCGTGAACGGCCAGACGGTTTCCGAGCAGGCGGAGGCGCCGCGGGGCCGTTTCGGCGGCTTCGGCGGCTTCTTCCGCGGCTTCGCGCCCACGACCTTCCCCGTGGTGGCCGGCCAGACCTACGAGGTCAGCATCGAGCTGGCGCAGCCGGAGGCCAGGTCGGCTTCCTTCTCCTTCGACCTGTACAGCCGCCGTCCGGTGGACCTGCCGGCCGTGGCGGCGCGCGTGAAGGATGCGGATGTGATCGTGATGGTCAGCGGCATCTCCTCCAACGAGGAGGGTGAGGGCCACGACCGCACCTACATCGAGCTGCCCGAGATCCAGCGCCAGCTGCTCGCCGAGATGGACGCCACCGGCAAGCCGGTCGTGCTCGTGAACGTGTCCGGCTCCGCCATCGCCTTCGGCGCCGTGGAGCAGCAGTACGACGCCCTCGTGCAGGCGTGGTACGGCGGCCAGGCCTGCGGCCTCGCCGTCGCGGACGTGCTCTTCGGCGACTACAACCCCGCCGGCCGTCTGCCCGTCACCTTCTACGCTTCCACCGACCAGCTGCCCGACTTCACGGACTACTCGATGGAGAACCGCACCTACCGCTACTTCCGCGGCGAGCCGCTCTATCCGTTCGGCTATGGCCTCAGCTACACGACGTTCAGCTATGGCCAGGCGAAGGTCCAGGGCAAGCCGGCCGCGATGAAGCTGACCGTGCCCGTGACCAACACCGGCGCGCGTGACGGCGAGGAGGTGGTCCAGGTCTATGTCAAGTCGCTCGACAATCCCGACGCGCCGATCAAGTCGCTCAAGGGCTTCGCCCGCGTGAAGATCGCGGCCGGCCAGACGGCCAACGTGACCGTGGAGCTGGGCCAGGGCGCCTTCGAGTTCTACGACGCTTCGATCGACGAGCTGTCCATCAGGCCCGGCCGCTACCAGCTGCTGTACGGCGGTTCATCGAAAGATGCCGACCTCCAGGCGGTGGAAGTCAGCATCTGACGGGAGTTTTTCAGGTTGTAATATTCTCTTACATTCGGTCACGGGTGTCCTTACCGGCGCCCGTGCCTTTGTATTTGCTCTGGGCGGTGTTGAAGCTGTAGCGGATGGAGAACTTGATCCGCTGGGTGTCGAACGCGTTGGTCTGGGTGATGGTATGGCTGCCGAAGTCGGAGCTTACGTTGTAGCAGGCCAGGCCGAGCAGGTCGGCGCTTTCCAGGCGCAGCACCAGGGAACCATCCTTGAGGAGGGTCTTCTGCACGGCGGCGTTGAGGTCGCAGTACACGTTGTTCATGTGCAGGTTGGCCTGGTAGCCTTTCGACTGGACCGTGGTGCCGAGCTCGAACTGCCAGCCGCCCTTGACGGTAATGGTGTTCTGCAGCTGCGCGAAGAAGATGGGCTTGCCGTTGAACTTCGCCTCGCGGACGCCGGACGCTTCGCGCGGGTCCTGGACATTGATGGTGAGCCACTGCGGCTGCACGCCCACGGTGTAGTTCATCGTCCATGGGCCGATGGTCGGGGTCAGGTTCACCAGGGCTGACATCGCGCGGTAAGGCGTGTCGATGTTGCGGGGCTGCACGAGCACCACGCCTTCGTCGCCGTAGAGGGCGGACCAGTTCATGATGGCGTTGTCCGTGCGGGTGTAGTTGACCATGAAGGTGACGAACTTCCAGACGGCCGTGAAACCGAAGTTGTGCGAGAGCTCGGGCTGGAGCTGGGCGTTGCCGCTCTGCCAGGTGTAGCGGGAGTTGTAGCGGATGGCGTTGGAGAGGTTCGAATAGCTCGGACGATGCGTCTTGGCGCTGTAGTTGAGCATCACCATCACCGGGCCGAAGGCGTTGGCATAGGAGGCGGAAGGGAACCAGTTGCCATAGTTGCGCTGCAGGTTGTTCTTCGGCGTGATCTCATCCTCATAGGAATAGTGGACGTGCTCGTAGCGGACGCCGGCGCTGATCTGACCCACTTTGGGGAGCGCGAAGGCATAGGAGGCGAAGCCGGCGTAGTTGTCCTCGCGGATGAAGGCCTTCGAGGCCGGGATGTCCACACCGGTGATGTTGTACACATCATTGCGGCGGGAGAAGGTCTCTTCCGTGCCCAGCTGCAGCTGGCCCGGGCCGACGGGGTAGGAGAGCACCGCCTTGCCGGCATAGAGGCGACTGCGGTTGTTGCTGTTGCTGTGCACTTCGGCGTCGTGGGTCATCGCACTGGTTTCCTTGGCGAGGGAGACGGTGGACATGTCCGATCCGTAGTAGTCCAGGTTGATGTCGATGCCCAGTTTTTTGCCGACGAGGCCGTTGTAGTAGACGTTCGCGCCGAGGCTCGTGGGGACCTGCTCGCCGAGCCAGTCCTCCGTGCGGGTGGCCAGTTTGTCCACGAGCACGCCGTTCTCGAAGAGCTCGTCATGGGCTTCCGTGAAGTCGTTCAGCGACGGCGTCCGTCCCCACTCGACCTTGCCGCCGACGAAGTGGTTGTCGGCGATCTGCCAGTTGATGCCGGCGTTTCCGTGGAAGTTGTTTTCGCGATTCACGCCCCACAGCGGACCCTGCTCGACGAAGGTGAAGTCCTTGCCGAAGGTCGTCTTGTTGAAGTCGCTGTCCTGACGGAAGGTGAAGTGCGTGTAGTCGACGCCGGCGAAGAGGTCCACGCCGCCGGTACGGTAGTTGACGTTCAGGTTGGCCGTCGGGTCGTTGTGATCCTTGTATTTCGGGGACTGGGAGTCGGATGCGTAGAAGTTGAAGCCGAAACCCTCGCCCTGGCGCTTGATGGTCTTGATGCGGACCACGGCGCGCACGGTGGCGTCGTACTGGGCGCCGGGGTTGGTGATGACCTCGATGTTCTGGATCTCGTTGCTCTGCAGGCGGTCCAGTTCGCTGGCGTCGGTGAGCTTATGCCCGTTGATGTACACCAGCGGGGCGCCCTTGCCGATGACCTCCAGCCCGTCCTGGCCCTTGATGAGGCCCGGGGTCTTGGCCAGCACGTCCTTGGCGGTGCCGGCGTTCTCCAGCACGGAGCCGCGGATGTTGGTCTGGAGACCCTCGCCGGTGAGCTTGGTCTTGGGCATCACGGCCGTCGTCACAGCGCTCTGCAGCAGGGAAGCGTCCTCGCGGAGCGTGATGATGGCACCGTCCACGGGGGCGAGGTACACCGTCTGGTAACCCATGATGGCGACCATCATGATGCCGTCGTTCTCTTTCGTTACAATATTAAAGGTGCCGTCCTCGGCCGTAACGGTGCCGCACAGGACGGTGGAGTCGGCCTTGGAGAGCACCACCACATTCGCAAATTCGATCGGCTGGTTCTTCTCGTCCACCACCTTACCTTTCCAATCACCTTTAGCCTTTGCACTGGCGCTCAGGGCCGCCAGCATCATCATCGTAACAACAATCAGTTTTTTCATTTTCTAGTGTATTACTTCATTAGTACACTGCAAAGGTAAGACGTTTTTTTGAATCTGCAAATTTTTTTTTGAAAAATTATACAATAAAAGGCCACCAGGCGAAAATACCTGGTGGCCCTTTATTGTCTGACGGGAGAACTGTACTAGTTGATCAGATAGATCTTCTGCAGGCCGTTGTAGGTGCAGGTGACGGTGGCGCGGCCCTCGACGACCGGGCTGACCTGGATCTTCACGGCCGGGTCGGAAGCCCGGACCTCCAGGCGTGCACCCTCCCGCAGCGGCGCATACACCTGATAGCGGATCTGGTCCGTCAGGCCGTTCGCGTTGGAGCAGCGGATCGGCGTCGTCGGCACGAAGAGCGGCTGACCGTCACAGCGCATGGTGATGGTCGGCACCACCGGGCGCTCCAGCGGCTCATTCGCCTTGGAGAAGCTGATGCCGTGCAGGTCGAACAGGCCCACCGGGCGCTGCGGCGTCTGCGGACGGTAACCCGGGAAACGCGGTGCCGGCGGCTCCGGCACTTCCGGACCCTCCACTACGAAATAGATGGCGTGCTTGCCGCTCAGGCCTTCCACCTGCGGCACGGCCACATTGTAGCACTGCGCCTGGCGCGGTGCATCCTCGGGCACCTCGATGACTCCGATCTCGCAGCCTTTCCAGAAATCATTGGCGTACGGGCCGTCCAGCAGCACGTGGATCTTGAAAGCGCCCTTGCCGCTCGGAGTGAGGTAGAGGGCGAGCTGCGTGCCGTCGCCGGGAAGCGTGCCCGCGAAAGCCTTCACGCCCTTGCTGTCCTGCGCCAGGCCGCCGAAGCCGAAGTACTTGAAGCC
>Ga0265298_10006652_pt1 | contig 14222 bp, 11 predicted proteins | sample AusTroGonzalo_MG_3_FD_193486 | JGI IMG/M metagenome (GOLD analysis project Ga0265298, IMG submission 193486) | Bovine rumen microbial communities from tropical cattle in Woodstock, Queensland, Australia - Gonzalo_01 | ecosystem: Host-associated > Mammals > Digestive system > Stomach > Rumen ...
GCCCGGATAACCTGCCTGGTTTCCCCGCCGGACAGCACCTTTGAAGGAATATAGCTCATATTAAAGCGCTTCCCGTCCACCCGTTCATATCCGTCCTTCACCTTCTCCGCGGCATAGAGCACCGGTCCGCCCAGGATTCCTGTCCTCTCGCAGCGGTCATCTGTGCCGGCAATGACTTTCGCGACTGTTTCAATCGCTTCGTCCACCAGGGATGCATCGAAGGTCTCATGCCCGCCGTACATCTGATCAAATTCCTGCTGATGTTCTTTCAGGTGCAGCAGATTCCTCATATAGGAAATAATCGGGAGCGAATTGGAAAACTCCAGGAGTGTGTTTCCGTTACAGGCGTCTCCGGTATAGGCAATCCGGGTTTTATGGTCAATCAGGACGATGGATCCGGCGGTATGTCCTCCCACCTCGACCACTTCAATGGTCCTGTCTCCCAGGTCAAAAACATCGCCGTCGTACAGCGGAAAAACCTTCATGGGATTCCAGTCCGCGAAATTGTCATCCGGTTCAATCTGATCCCGGTATTCCGGCAGGGATGTTTGCTTTGCCATTTCAAAAAGCTGCTCTTTCCTGATGCCGATACAGGTCTGGAAAAAGCCGATGTCCCGGTGATGAATCCAGCACTCGTCAAAATGGAAATTGCCTCCGACATGATCGGAATGCGCATGCGTGTTGACAAGTTTGATAGGTTTATCCGTCAGAGTTCCGCAGAATGCTTTCAGGTTCCCCAGTCCGATGATTGAATCAATCAGAAGGGCGTAATCCCTGCCTTCGATGAGATAGCAGATCGCGTAAGACTGATCCACAAATGCGTTTTTGATCATCCAGCTCCCGTCTGCGATCTTTTCAGCTTTGAAATACGGAATGGCTGCCATTTCTGTTTCAACTCCTGTTCTTTTTAACCGTTTTCCGCGGTCTTTTTTGTTCTGTTCTTTCTGTTGTTTTCAATCCACTCAACTGCGAAATCCACCAGTTCGCGCTGCTTCATGATTTTTAATTCGGTTTCACCTATTGGGGCTTTACAGACAATATGCGTTGCTTCAAAATCAGCGCCGATGTCTGTAAAATCTTCGCCGTCCACAAACAGTGTTTCATATGCCTTCCAGACTCGTTTTCCGTTCTCCGTGACCGCGCTGTGTTCAACACAGGTGTGCTTTCCCGGATACTCGGCACGCACATCTGCCAGATGAATGGAAGTATTCTTGTCATAACCCACGCCGATTAACAATACTTTTCCGTCAAGTTCGTATAACTTTCCGATTGGAGACGTGTCCCCGAAGATATTGGAAAGATCATGGTTTTTCGTAAGGTATTCCGCGTGCTTCCCCCAGGCGGCAACCGATCTGGCCGGATGATCGCTCCTTACTGCTCCGGGCCATGAACGGAACATCTCTGCAACAGCCCCCATCGTATTGGTAGGCGTAATTGCCTTATTGTACGCAGGCCAGTTTTCCCTGATTCTGTCCCAGTCCCTTTCATCGGCATCCCAGTGAACACCGGTTTCAGGATCAAGGTTCTTCCATGACTGCGTTGGCATCATGATGGTTCCGTCTTCTCCAACGGTCTCAATCAGAGCCTCTATAACAGTTTGAGCGCCGCCGCATACATACCCGATCTTCCCAAGCGAGGTATGCACCATGACAGAGTCTCCTCTTTGCAGGCCGGCGCTCTTTAAAGCATCTGCTATATCTGACTTAATAATCGTTTTCATGTTGTCTCCTCAATGATTCAGATCAAAAGCAGCGCTGCTTTCTTACTTTTTTGCACTGCTCAATATTTCCGCAGCGGTAACACAATTCATTGTCACAGATTCCGTCGTTCTCAAAACAGGAACGGATATTGTTCACTGTCGTTTCGGCAATATTGTTCAATGCCTCTTCCGTCAGGAAGGCCTGGTGAGAAGTGACAATCACGTTCGGCATGGAGATCAGCCGGGACAGGAGATCGTCATCCATGATGTGCCCGGACCGGTCTTCAAAGAAAATGTCCGCTTCTTCCTCGTATACATCCAGACAGGCTGCGCCGATCTTCCGGGCCTTGATTCCTTCCAGCAATGCTTCCGCATCGATCAGTCCGCCTCTGGAAGTATTGACGATCACAACGCCTTTCTTCATCTTTTCAACGGCAGCTGCGTTGATCATGTGCCGGGTATCATCCGTCAGCGGACAGTGCAGGGAAATGATATCGCTTTGTTCAAAGAGTGTCTCCAATGGAACATATTCGATGCCGCTGTCCTTTGCCGGGAAAAGGTCATAGGCAATCACCTTCATCCCGAATCCGCGGCAGATGTCAATAAAGATCCGGCCGATTTTGCCGGTACCGATCACACCGACTGTTTTGCCGTGGAAATCGAACCCGGTCAGCCCGTTCAGCGAGAAATTGAACTCCCTTGTCCGGTTATATGCTTTGTGGATACGCCGGACTGAAGTCAGCAGAAGCGCCATGGCATGCTCCGCAACCGCGTAAGGAGAATAAGCAGGAACATGCACCACATGGATCTTCCCGAACGCCGACCGGAGATCCACATTATTATACCCGGCAGATCGGAGCGCAATGATTTTGACACCGTATTCATACAGCTTATCGATCACTGCGGCATTGACCGTGTCATTCACGAAAACACAGACCGCGTCGCAGCCTTTGGCCAGATCAACCGTATCCTCATTCAGCTTCGTTTCAAGAAAGCGGAACCGGATATCATGCTGATTTCCGTATTGTTCAAATGACGGTTTGTCATATGCCTTTGTGTCAAAAAACGCAACCTTTGTCAATGATTTCATCTCCTTCAAAATTCAGCTACAAAAAGACAGGCCTCCGTTTCTTCTTTCCGTTTTTACAATGTGAAATTGTCGCTGATATGATTCAAAACCTGATATTACACATCTTCCAGTGTACAACCCCCGATGAACTCCCGCAGCAGCGACAGCGGCGGAATCTCATCCAGCACTTCCGGATCGAGGTCAGGCAGATAATTCAGTGTCTTGATCAGCCTGCGTGCCAGCAGATAATTCGGCGAATCGGAAGAAACTTCCTTCAGAAGGTCATAGGCAAACAGCTTCAGTACCGGCAGTTCATACTGCAGCGCGGTATTGAACATGCTGTCCGCGTTTTCCTGATGTGTAAAGATGTATTTTTCCTCTGCGCTGCGCACCTTCGGCCAGATTGCAAGCGTTTCCTCCGGCGGATAGCCGCGGAACTGGTTGTCCCGCACAATGCGGCGCAGCAGACGCACGTCTGTGGTCCGGATCCGGTTGTGGTCGTCCAGGTTCAGGCAGGTCAGTGCGCTGGCAAACACCCGGTAAATCTCATCCGCCGGCAGGGTTTCGGAAATCGCCGGATTCAGCCCGTGAATGCCTTCGAGGATAATAATCTCCCCCGGTTCCAGCTTCGTCGGCGGCGTCATATAATCCTTCACACCTGCGGCAAAGTCAAAGTTCGGCATGAACACTTCCTCGCCGTTGAGCAGGCCGGTCAGCGAATCTGTCATCAGCTTCACATCCAGCGCCTCCAGCGAGTCAAAATCCCGTGTGCCGTCCACCTGCATCGGGAGATCTTCGCGGTTAATATAGAAGTCGTCCATGGAGATCCGCCGGCAGGGATGCCCGTACATCTGCAGGTGAATCGCCAGCCGTCCGGCAAAGGTTGTCTTGCCGCTGGAGGACGGGCCGGCCAGCAGCACCACATGCTTGTGCTGCTCATGGATCTTCCGGGCAATTTCGTTGATCGCGGCTTCATGCAGTGCCTCATTCACCCGGATGAAATGGCGCAGCCTGTTATCCTCAATCATGCGGCTCAGGTCGCTCACGTTGGTTACACCGAGGATTTCGCACCAGTCCGCGCTCTGTGCAAACACCTCCAGGTGCTTCGGCCGGTAGATATACGGCGCGGCATGGTCAAAGTCCGCCCCGGCCGGCAGCTGCAGCACAAAGCCGCCGCGCAGCTCGAACATCGTAAAGACCCGCACATAGCCGGTTGAGACCGTCATCGCGCCGTAGAAGTATTCCCACATGCCGTCGATCGAATACATGTTGAAATACGGCACCGGGCGGCGGCGGAGCAGTTCCACCTTGTCTTCCTGCTTCTCCTCCTCGAAATACCGGATGGCGTCTTCCTTTGTCCAGCGCTTCTTTTCAAACACCAGATCCAGATCCGCCAGCCGCCTCATTTCGTTTTCAATGCGTACGATATCCTGCCGGTGCAGTTCGATCCCCGGCAGCCGGACGAACACGCCGTATCCCACGGAATACTCGATCCGCACCCGCTGCATGGGATACAGGTGCCGCAGCGCCAGCAGCATCACAAAGCGCAGGGAACGCTCATAAATCCTGCGGCCTTCCTCATTCTCCAGCGTCAGCGGAATCAGCGTACAGTCCTGATTCAGCGAATCGTTCAGTTCCCGCACTACGCCGCCGGACTGGGCCGCCAGCGTTCCCCGCGGAAACGAGTCAAGCGCTTTCAGGCACTCCTGAACGGTCCTGCCCTCCGGAAACTCTTTTTCATTGTTCATCGACCGGATAATCATCTTTAGCCCTCCTTATTCTGGACTCTATGGACTTCACTCTCCGCTTAACTCTCCACTCTGAATCAGTCAAACGGCATACTGGACACTTCCGCGTTCAGCAGTTCTTCATCCGGATCAGGAAGAGAGCCGTGCTCCTGCAGATATTTTGCCTGTCTTTCACGCATCTGCAGCTGTTTGGTATGAACGTAAGCTACGTTGGCGTTGGTCGCCGGTGCGGTGGTACGCGTCATGATCTTTTTCCCGTCGTCATCGATCCGGAAACGGAGACGGATCAGGATCCTGCCGTGGTTTTTGCACCGGGCAACAGCAATATATTTATCGGCACTCTGTTTAATATATTCGCCGTCCATTGTCAGAACCCTTCCGCACCGCGGACAGGTCGGATGAATTGCGCTTTCGCTCTCCAGTGCCTCCCGTACGGAGTCAAAGATCTCCCCCGGCGTCTTTTCCCGGGCAGCCCGTCGGGTATGAATCAGTTCCCTCGGTTCCTGCGGGAAATTCAGCACAGCATCGGGCTCGGGAAGCGTTTTGAACACGAGCGCAGTGTACCATGCGTCGTTCAGCGCGTTATGAAAAGCCATATTCTCAACCGGCTCGATCTCCGTCAGTTCCATCGCCGTTTTCAGGCCGGCCCGGTCTTTCAGCTTGTGAACCTGGCTGAACAGCTTCTGGATGTCATACAGGGGTGCCAGGGCGATATCCTCGCAGTGGAAAAAGCGGATGTTCTGGTACAGAACACTCACGTCGTCAATCCCCCAGGTCAGCAGCGCGTAATCCTCACCGCACCAGCCGGCAAACTGTTCCAGCGCTTCCCGGAAGTTCGGCGCTCCGGCCAGCGTCTCCGAGTCCAGCCCCGTCATCCGTTTGATCCGCGGATGGATCCGCAGGTAATGGGTCGGCGCAATCGGGATCGAAACCGAATCGGCCGGGTTCAGCTCGGCGTCCAGTTTCACCGCGCCGATCTGGATCATCTCAAAAATCAGCTTATCCCCTACCTCCCGGTATGTCCGGCTCTGATAAGAGATAGGCTGGTTCCATTCCAGGTCAAGAATAATATAGGTCATAAAGTGTCATTACCTCTAACAATAACATTCAATCCCGAAGCCCCCCATTTGCTCCTGCCAGGGCTCCCGTTGCCCACGCAATCTGCAGATTATACCCGCCCGTATGCGCGTCCACATCAATCATTTCACCGGCAAAATACAGATTTCCGTATTTCTTGCTCCGCATCGTCCCCGGTTCGATTTCCTTCACGCTGACCCCGCCCCGGGTCACCACGGCCTCCGCGATCGGCCTCGGCGCACGCACTGTCAGCGGAAGCGCCTTCAGCATATTCAGCAGCGTCTCCCTTTGCGCCGTCGTCACCTGGTTGCATGCCAGGCTTTCCGGAATGCTGCACAGCCGGGGAAAAAGTTCCGCCAGCCTTGCCGGCAGCAGTCCCGGCAGCACGTTCGACAGCTGCTTTTTGCCCGAGGCAAGGAAATCCCGGCGCAGCCGAGCATCCAGCTGTTCCCGGGTCAGTCCCGGCTTCAGGTCCAGCTGCAGCGCAGCGCCGTGTGCTGTCTCCGGCAGATGACAGCTGGCTTCAAGCACCAGCGGGCCGGATATTCCGAAATGGGTGAACAGCAGTTCCCCCAGCTCGTTGTACAGAGTCTTTTTACCGTTTGTCATCGTCAGCGTAACGTTCTTCAGGCTCAGCCCCTGCAGGGTACGGGGCCAGTCTTCCTCTGTTTCCAGCCCGACCAGCACCGGAGATGTCGGAACGATGGTATGTCCGAGCGCCTCCGCGATCCGGTATCCGTCACCTGTCGATCCGGTCGCCGGATAGCTCAGTCCGCCGCAGGCCAGGATCACGCTGTCCGCCTCAAGAAAAGAGCCGTCTTCCAGCTCCGCGCCGGTCACCGTATCCCCGTCCGTTCGCAGGCCGCGAACACCGGTATTCAGCCGCACCCGGACATCCAGTTTCCGCATCAGGCCCGTCAGCGTCTTTGTCACGTCGCTTGCCTTTTCGCTTGAGGGAAACACTCGTCTCCCCCGCTGCACAGTCACCGGGCATCCGTTTTCTTCCAGCAGGGTCATCATGTCCCGCGGTGCAAAAAAGGTCAATGCGCTGTACAGGAACCGCGGATTGCGGGGCACCTGAGCCAGAAACTCATCCATCGTGCAATCGTTGGTCAGGTTACAGCGGCCTTTCCCGGTTATATAGATTTTCTTTCCGAGTTTTTCGTTATGTTCCAGCAGGGTAACACCCGCCCCTGCCCGGGCTGCAAAAATCGCGGCCATCATCCCGGCGGCACCGCCGCCGATGACCAGTACATCCGCCATGAAATCCTCCGGTTTCCTGTACGCATTTGCCCCACACACTTAAGCCAAAGGGGGTTCGGGGTGCGATCGAAAAGCCTCCCAACACATATAAAAGCCGAAGGGGTGTGGGGGCGATCGGAAAGCCTCCCGCCGAAGGGGGTGTGGGGGGCGATCGGAAAGCCTCCCGCCGAAGGGGGTGTGGGGGGCGATCGGAAAGCCCCCCAAGTATAAAGGAAAGCTTGTTTTTATGCAAGCTTTCCTGTCAGTTCTTGTCCAGCATTGCCCGCAGGAACTCCCCGCAGTCGCAGCGCACGGCAAAATCGGCACAGCCGAAGATCGGCGCGTCCGGGTCCGTATTGACCGCCACAATCGTCTTTGCCGCCACGCCGGCCATGTGCTGGATGGCCCCGGAAATTCCCAGCGCCAGGTAAAGCTTCGGCGCCACGGTTTTCCCGGTCTGTCCCACCTGCCGGGCATAGGGCATCACGCCGCTGTCCACAAGCGGCCGGCTGGAAGAAACCGTTCCGCCCATCTTTCGGGCCAGTTCCTCCGCCATCGCGATATTCTCTGCTCCGCCGATCCCCTGTCCTACGGAAATCAGCACATCTGCCGCCCCGATATCTGTCTCCTCCGCAGCAGGAACCCGTTCCAGAAACTCAAAGCATCTTTCCGCCGTCACGAACGTTTCCCGGATCACCTTATTGCCTTCCCCTTGAGGGGAAGGTGGCCGAAGGCCGGATGAGGTGTCCTGCCCCCCGATCCTCTGGAACACTTTCGGCCTCACCGTCGCCATCTGCGGCTTATGCTCCGGGCATACAATCGTTGCCATCAGATTTCCGCCGAACGCAGGTCTTGTCTGCCGCAGCAGTCCCGTCTCCGGATCAATCTCCAGCCCCGTGCAGTCCGCCGTCAGACCGGTTTCCAGCCGGGCTGCCAGCCGCGGTGCCAGTGACCGCCCGAAGGCTGTCGCGCCCAGCAGCAGGATCGACGGCTCATACTTTCCAACCAGTTTCTCCAGGGCAGCCGTATGAGCCCGCTCATCCGGCAGTTCTTCCGCCGGGATTTCCGCCAGCAGCACCTGATCCGCACCGCAGGCCGTCAGGGAGATTGCCTCTTCTTCCGCTCCGCCGATCAGCACAGCCGTTACCGTTTGCTTCTTTTTTCCGGCCAGTTCGGACGCTTTTCCCAGCAGTTCATAAGCCACTGACCGGATCCCGTCCGGCCCCTGTTCGCAGTATACCCATATGCCGCCCGGCGCTATTCCGGTTTTCCTGTCATCCTGAATGCGGTGAAGCGGAGTTGATGAATTTTCCTTCTCTGTCGTTTCGGTCAAACCCGTGGAATCCGCATTCTTGCTCTCCAGATATCCCTTCAGTTTCTCTGCCTGCTCGCTTGCTGTTCCCTCAATCCATACCGTTTCCCGGGTTATCACCGGCCGCTCCGTCCTGACTACCCGCGTAGCGGACCCGTTCAGTCCGGTCTTTCCGGCGTCAATTTCCGTATCCTCCCGGTTCATCCGGGCGACCTCCGCCTTCTCTCCGCGCAGCACCCCGCTGACCGAAGGCAGCCGGGGAATATTGATTTCCTTCAGGACCGTCAGCAGCGCCGGAAGCTTCACCTGCAGGCGCACATAGCCGTCGTCCGTCATCTTCCGGACCACGCAGTCCGTTTCATTCACCTCTTCAATCTCCGCCACGTCGCTGACATGCGGAAGATCCAGGCATTCTGCCAGCATCGGCCCGACCTGGGCTGTGTCCCCGTCCGTCGCCATCCGCCCGCAAAGGATCAGATCCGGCAGTCCCTTCCGCTTCATCGCTGCGGCCAGCGTCCGGGCTGTAGCCAGCGTATCGGATCCCGCAAAAGCCCGGTCCGTCAGCAGCACGGCATCATCCGCACCGACCGCGATCACCCTGCGCAGGATCCCTTCCGCCGAAGGAATGCCCATTGTGAAAGCGGTCACCGTTCCCCTGCAGCGGGCTTTGATCCGCACCGCCTCTTCCACCGCGTAGGAGTCGAAAGGATTCAGGATGGACTGCGTCCCTTCCCGGATGATGGTATGCGTCACTGGATCCAGCAGCGTCTCATTGGAAGCAGGCACCTGTTTCACACAAACATAAATCTTCATCCGTGTTGTCCCTTAGTTTTCTTATTTTTCCACCCGAAGGGGGCTTGGGGGGGCGATCGGAAAGCCCCCCAATCACTCAAATATATTCCCCGGCCCCAGAATCCCCTGCGGATCAAACGCGCGTTTCAGCGCGTACAGTTCCTTCTGCCGCTCTTCTCCATACATGATCAGCGCCAGCCGCCGTTTGATCTTGCCGGCGCCGTGCTCTGCAGAAATGCTCCCGCCCATCCGGTGAACTTCCCTCGCCCATTTTTCAAAGATCTGATGCCCCTGCTCATACTCTCGCCGGTCCCTGGCCAGGATATTCGGATGCACATGGTTCTCCCCGATGTGCCCGAAAATAATCCACGGCAGGTCGGAGGCCTGCAGGTCCTTTTTGTAGATATGGAACAGTTCGTCGAAATGGTCGTCATCCACCGCCATGTCCGTGGACAGGATCGTGATACACGGTTCCTTCTTCCGGTTCTCCTCCACAATCAGGTCAATAGTTTCCGGTACGCTGTGGCGGAAAAACAGCAGCTGCTCCAGCTCCAGCGCATCCCGGGCCACCCAGGTTCTCTCCGGATCCCCGCCGACCGCCGTCAGCACCTCCGCCAGCGCCGTCAGCACCTCCGGTATTTCTCCCGGATCGTCATCATTCAGTTCCACATATACCGCGCTGCAGTAATTCTCCGGCAGTTCCTGAAGCTGACGGAAAGCAGGTGTCACGGCTTTCTGCCGCTGCACCATATCCAGCGCATTTTTGTCAAAGAATTCAATGGACGCGGCCGGTCGCGGAAAGCGCGGTACGCCCGGATCCGGTCTTCCCTTCACGGCGCGCACATATGCCAATGCGCATTCGTCGTCCGGAAAAAAGGCCGTCACACCCCACAGATGCTTCGGCGCAGGCATCAGCTTCAGTTCCAGTTCCGAAATGATTCCCATCGTTCCCTGGCTTCCGATAAACAGATCCAGCAAATCCATATTCTGCCGGATAAAGAATCCGGCGTCCTTGATCTCCGGCGTTTCAAATGACGGCAACGTTGTCTCCAGCACATTCCCATCCGTCGTCTGCATCCGGATCTTCCTGCCGTCCGCTTTCTGTTTTTCTCTTTCCAGATCCGCAATCCGCCCGTCCGCCAGCACGACCCGAAGTGCATGGATATGCGCCCTGGTGCAGCCGTACTGGACGCTGCGCGCCCCGCACGCGTTACAGGAAGCCATGCCGCCGATGCTCGCTGTCGGTTCTGTCGGATCCGGCGGGAAGAACAGCTGCCCGGGGGCGATCTCCTTGAGCGTCCCGATGGATTCCTCGTCCCACCCCGCCACGTCAAACGCCTTCACCGCCAGCGCGCGGCGCAGCTGCGCCAGGCGGAGCCCCGGCTGCACGCGCACATAATATGTGCCGTCCGAATCCTTCCGCATGCCGAGGATCCGGTTCATCCGCTGCAGATTCAGGACCAGCCCGCGCTCCGGGCTCGCCCCGCCGGCCAGGCCGGTCAGTGCGCCCTGAGCCGTCAGCGGCACCTGCTTCTCCGCGCACCAGCGGACAACCTCCGCCAATTCCTCCTCGTTTGCCGGAAACGCGATATAGTCCGCCGAGCCCATCGTCCTGGACTCGTCAAACAGATAGTCCGCGTATTCCGCGCTCATTTTTCGAATCAGGTTCAATCCTCGGTCCTCTTTTCGGAAAAAGTTCATCACGGCAAATCTTACCTGCCCAGGACTTCCAGGGCCTTTTGATAATACTCCGCTTCCTCGTGCAGCTGTTTCAGCGTCTGATCAATTTCTTCCCGCTTCCTCTGAAGCTCCGCAATGGAATCCTGATCCGATTCCATCGTTTCCCGCAGTTTCCGCAGGACCGTTTCCGTATCGACGTCCTCCGCCCGGTCCTCCAGCAGCCGGCAGATCAAACGGCAGTTCTCAATCTGTCCCCGGCTTTTTTCCACCCAGTAGAGCAGATCCACACGGTATGGCAGCATTGCCTCCCCGCCGATTTTCGCGATCTCCAGGTTGATCTCATGCTGCAGGCGCTTTGCCTTGTCCTCAAAAAAATAATACAGTTCGGTCTGCTTTTCGTTCATCATAGCCGGCCCTCCCGCCTGAGCTTTGGCGCTGTATACCCGCGCCGGTAAAAAACGGGGCCGCAGCCCCGGTACCTGCAATGTCAGGCATTGGTATAGTTCTCAAGGAATCTCTTTGTCCGCTCGTGTTTCGGGTTGTCAATCACATCCGCGGGACTGCCGTATTCAACCACAAAGCCCTTGTCCATAAACAGGACGTTGTCGGCCACCTGCCGTGCAAAGCCCATCTCATGTGTCACAATAATCATCGTGGTCTTCTTTGAAGCCAGGGACCGGATCACGTTCAGGACCTCGCCGGTCAGTTCCGGATCCAGTGCGGAGGTCGGTTCGTCAAAACACAGGATATCCGGATTCAGTGCCAGCGCCCGGGCAATCGCCACGCGCTGCTGCTGTCCGCCGGACAGTTGGTGCGGATAGTTATCCGCCTTGGCAGACAGGCCGACCGAGGCAAGCAGTTCCCGTCCGTGCTCCCGGATTTCTTCCAGGATGGCCGTCTTGTTGGCCTTGTAGTCCGGACGTTCCTTCGCCAGCAGTTCGCCTGCCAGCGTTACGTTCCGGAACGCGGTATACTGCGGAAACAGATTGAAATTCTGGAACACCAGTCCGAAGTGCAGCCGGTTCTTCCGCAGTTCCTCATTGCTGAGTTTCTCCGTCCGGCTCGCGTCAAAAATCACTTCGTCTCCGACCCGGATCGTTCCCTGGTCCGGTGTTTCCAGAAAGTTCAGGCAGCGCAGCAGCGTCGTTTTTCCGCTGCCGGAGGAACCGATAATTGCCAGGGATTCCCCTTTTTCCAGAGAGAAACTGATGTCCGTCAGCACCTCGGTCTTGCCGAAGCTTTTGCCGATGTTGCTCACTTCCAGAATTGCCATCATCCGTCCCTCCTTCCTATACCCGGAAATAATCCATTTTGCGTTCAATGCGGCCCAGCAGCAGTGTCAGCAGGCCGTTGAACAGCAGGAAATACAGGCCTGTAGAGAACAGCGGCCCGATCAGGCCCTGCTTGGTATAGCGTTCCGCCACCATGATGATCTCCGCCACGCCGATAACCCGTGCCAGGGACGTATCCTTCACCAGCGTGATCACTTCGTTGCCCATGGAAGGAACGATGCGCTTGATCACCTGAAGCAGCACGACCTTGAAGAACACTTGCCGCCGGGTCATGCCCAGCACCGCGCCGGCTTCGTACTGGCCCTTCGGGATACTTTCAATGCCTCCCCGGTAGATCTCGGAAAAATAGGCTGCATAGTTGATCACAAAAGCCACCAGTGTCGCCGCCATCCGGTCCCGCATCGGGATACCGAAGAGCAACCCGGGCGCGTAGAGCACCACGAACAACTGCAGCATCAGCGGCGTGCCGCGGATGATCCAGACAAACGTCCGGGTCAGCCAGCGCACGGGTTTGAATTTTGTCATGGAACCGAAGGTAATGACCAGTCCCAGCGGAATGGCCATTGCCAGCGTCAGGGCGAAGATCCGAAGATTCTCGCCGAATCCGCTGAAGAGAACACTGATGATTTCCTGCATGAGAAGCTTCCTTTCAAACAGCGAAAGCCAGGCCCCGGGTTACGCCGGGGTCTGGCGGATAAGCCTGGTTCGGTAAAGCCTGATACCGCTTCGGAATTATTCCACGGGAACCAGCGCGTCGGTCAGGCCGTAGCGGCCGGCGATCTCAGCCACGGTGCCGTCCTTGGTCAGCTCGATAATCGCCTGGTTGACCTTCTCGGTCACATCGCTGCCCTTGCGGAACGCGATGCCGTATTCCTGCAGGCCGAAGTTATTGTCGAGGTTCACAGTCATGTCGGCATAGTCGGTGCCTTCGCCCACCATCGCCAGCGCACACACGCTGTCAACCAGGGCGATGTCAGCCGTGCCGCTCTTGACTTCCATCAGAGCCTTGGCCATGGAGTCAACAGCCGTGTAATTGCTCTTGGAGAAGAATTCCTTCGCGGAAACCTCGACCGTCTCGTCGTCTTCAATCGTGCCCAGCAGTTTGCCTTCACCGGTGGATCCCTGCTCCGCCACGACGTTCACGCCGTCCAGATTGGCCAGCAGATCGTTGATCTTGTCGGTCTTGGCAACGATCGCCTGGGTGTTGTACAGATAGGCATTGCTCATGGACATGTTCTCTTTCCGCTCGGGGGTGATGCACATGCCGTTCCAGATGCAGTCGATGTTCTTGGAGTTCAGTTCGATCTCCTTGGAATCCCAGTTGATTTCAACGAACTCAACGTCCACGCCCAGCTTTTTGAATACGGCGGTGGTCAGTTCGGTATCGAATCCGACGAATTTGTCACCGTCATAGTAGTTCATCGGGGCAAACAGCGTCATGCCGACAACAACCTTGCCCTTGCCGGAGATGTAATCCCAGTCAGAATCCTCTGCGGCGGCGATCCCGGTGATCAGACCGGCCATCATCATAACGGCCAGAACCAGTGCGAGCAGTTTTTTCATAAGTCATTTCCTCCTAAATACCTTCTTGGTTTATCGCTTTAGCGTGATAAACTCCATGGGCGTATTATAGCAACTTCCCGCCCGTCTGTCAAAGGGAAATTTTATCCCCCTTTTTCCCTTGTATTTCTTGCTTTTCACGTGCATAATAACCGAAGGGGTTTGGGGGCGATCGGAAAGCCCCCAATTAATTACTTAAGGAGACATTTTTATGGAAATCAGAAAAATGGCGGAACTCTACGCTTTATATCCGGAAGCCCAGCCCGGAATCCGGTATGACTCCCCCGAGCTGCTCATGATGCAGTATATCTCGGAAGGCAGCACAGAGAAAGTTCTAACATTATTCCGGGAAAAACGTCAGTTTTTAGAGAATCCGCCGGCCGTGGATGCCCCGTGGGGCCGGTTTGAGGGCCGGGAACAGATCCGCGGCTTCTCGGAAAGCTTCATCGCCCGCTTTGAGGCAGACGGCCTGACCATCCTTCCGAAATTCCAGACCCGCAGCGGCGGGCGTTCCGTAACCGAGTTGGTCCTGAATTTCGAATCGGCCGGCATGATTGATCAGGTTCCAATGTTTGTCGTCGCGGATCTGGGCAGCCGTGGAACACTTGAGGAAGTGCGTCTTTATACCCACTCGAGCTTTGTGCCGCATCTGACCCCGTACCGGAAACCGATGTTCATCCCCGCCCATCTGGAAATGGGAGACCCGGGCCTGATGACGGGTGCCGTCCGGGAATACTATACCGCCCTGCAT
>Ga0265298_10006653_pt1 | contig 14222 bp, 19 predicted proteins | sample AusTroGonzalo_MG_3_FD_193486 | JGI IMG/M metagenome (GOLD analysis project Ga0265298, IMG submission 193486) | Bovine rumen microbial communities from tropical cattle in Woodstock, Queensland, Australia - Gonzalo_01 | ecosystem: Host-associated > Mammals > Digestive system > Stomach > Rumen ...
CTTTTCAGCTCCATTTAAAGTTTTCCCTTTCTTTTTTTCATAATCGTCCCTGACAAAGATTTTGTCAACCTCCATCAGTTTGTCAATTTCAGGATCACCTTCTCCATAAAGAGAGCGAATATAATTCGCAACCTTGTCCAAAGCATTGAATCGAGCACTATTCTTCGATTCTGTAATGTCATTTGCCTCATAATAGGCATTGATTTTTAGTAATAATAGTTTCAATTTCATATCCTTCTTTGTTTATATATATACAAATATACACGAGGATACCCCCACAGGTGTACCCTCGTATATACTTTTTGTCTTATGCAAAAATACAAAAAAACTATCAAACCGCCAAAGAATTATTCAAATAACTTTTTACTATTAACAAATATTTTGAATTGATTGCTACAAAATTGCCCCTTTATGCTTTATTAGCGGGTATATTTTAGCAACAGCCCAAAGACCAGGAAAGGTTTGCTCACCGTTCAAAACTATTCTCGTGGGAATCTTCCAACATATTAACATATCAGGTTTAAGAGATGGAGATTTTTTACTTAAATCTTTCACAAAACGTTCAGAAGTATCTGGTATACTATCATGGAATAGCTTTATCAATTTATTGCATGGAGGTTTGTCCGAATATGATGTAATGATGTGTAAACCGATTCTAATAACACCTTTCGTTGTTTCTTGGTACGTCTTTACTTCCTGCTTTAAACTTTGTAGCTGTTCATGCATTTTCAACCAAGGCTTAGTAACTTTACTTTCTCTTGTAAAGTTAGTTGTAAAACAATCATAACTTTGCTTCAACTCAATAACAAAACTGTAAGCCTTATAGATACACCAATAGTCGATTCTTCCAGAAGATTCATCAACTTGAAATATTCTGTTTGAACATTCCCTCACAGCAGGGACTTCTACTAGGACTTTATTACCACAATTTTTAGAAAGAGCCGGTAATAAAACGCTATCGAGTCTACGCTCTGTATAAGTGTAGGGCAAGTCGCAGAACGTGTCATTGTCATACTTCGTACTCAATTTTGCCATGTCAAAGAATAGATTTTCTATCAATTCCTTGGCAACACTATTACTATCATCTACTAGGACTGAGTCCACTTCTAAGAAAGATAGACCGTGCTTTTTTATTCCTTTCATAATGAATTGTTATTGTGTACATTTCTCTGCTCATCAATGAATACCTGTAATTCTCCCAAGTATCCGATTTCCTTAGGGAGTACGAACATATTGTTAGGATTGGCATACTTTCTGAAATGCTCCTGTATGTCTTTTATGTCAAGTTCTACTATGGATTTATTGCTATTGAACCCAATAGGTTCAAGTGACATAATTTCCATTCTGGAAGTGAGTAAGTTCCTAAGGTTTTGTATATTTACCTTTCTCCAAAATATCTTTCGTTTGCATAAAAACCATTGGTATTTCATTGCTTGATAACATCTCCTTAAGTTGGCTTAGTGTGTATATCTTGCCATTCATCACACAATAATATACCCAAATAGCAAATGTATTGTCACTCACGATAATTTCACGACCGCTGGGGTGAAGGAATGATTGTCCCCTCTTGTTTGTGTCCTTTCTTATAATCAATGGCATATTTTTGTCAGCAATCCATTCATCAATTACATGCTCCCAATTCCATAGCACATCTTTATCTATATGTGGATTATGCTCTGATGTTCTCCATAAGCGGCCTATTTCCCTAATCTTTTCACGGATGTCATTTCCTATTAGGTCTTTTATTGGCTTATGGACTTTCGTCTTTATTTTCAGATTGAGTGGAGCATCTGTCAAGAACTGCATGGCTTTTCTGGTTGGAGCCTTCATGCTATACAATCTTCCTTTCTGATAACTCTCTGTCTTTACAATATTAGGAAATGTATTGTAGAACTCGGCCTTTGTCATCTTAAAAACGCCACAAGGAGTGTGTACAGCAAACTCATCATCATCGTTTAATGACTCGATGATATCAGCTTTAAAACTTAATCTGCTAGATGAATACTCTATCATACTATTTCCCTTTATACATATATTAGAATAAAACTGCGCTGATTTAGTGTAATACTCCTTATTGAAAAAGATATTTGTATTTATTTCGACGACACCAATAATTCCTTCACATCCACGTCGAGGTGGCGTGCAATCTCATTTCAACAGATTCCTTCCGCTGTTCCCCTCTAGCACCTGCATCTGCTGGATAGCAATCTGGTTGAGTCAATCCCCTCGAATTCGAGGGGTTTTCTAAAGGGGTCGGATTCGACTCCTTTGAAATGGGATTATGTATCATCTCTATATTTTGTACTATTATCTTTGCCATATTGCTTTTAGTTATTCTCGCCCAACATTGAGCATTGCGTCCACAAATATACGAAGAATTATTGAAAGTCATACATTTGTGAATGAAAATCTGCAAAAAGATGCTAAACTATAGGGCATATTTGTTAAGTACTGCCTTCGTCCTGTTACATCTGAGTGGGGATGGGGGCAATACTTTCGGACTAATCGGAAATACTCCAAGAGTATTCAAAATTTCTTTCGGAGTAACAACGCAAGAAGTCATCAAGTCAAACAGGTTCAGCTTTTCTTCAAAAATAGCTTTTTTATCGATTTAGCCTACACCCTACACTTTGGTAGGCCAAAACGCCCTTGTACAAACAAGAAATCGCCTTTTTTTGTTTTTTTACCTATTTTAGTCCATTTTAGTCCATCCCTTACAGATTATCCAAGCAAGGACTAGCAGTAACATTTGAAAGCATTAATGGCATAATAATTGAAGATAGTTAATATCCGGTATTATTATACATTAGAAACCTATTTTCCGAGAACTTTTCTCGTCTAACCGTTCGTTGTCGCAATGCCGGATGAGCATGGGGAGCACGTTCTCGCCCTGGTCATGTAGGATATTGTCAATAGCATAATGGCGAGCAATGTTCTCTATCTGTCCCCCGCTGAAGTCATATTTTGAAGCCAGCGTGTGGATGTCTAGATCCCCCAGTTCTGGTATCATTGTATGCCAAATGTGTCTGCGAGCCTCCTCGGTAGGCTTGTCGAATTTGACCTTATAAAGGAATCGGCGTTCGAAGGCCTTGTCCATATTCTCCTGCAGGTTGGTGGTGGCTATCATGATGCCGTCAAGATTTTCCATCTCTTGCAGGATGATGTTCTGGATGGAGTTCTCCATCTTCTCTACAGCCCGTTCTGCACCCTCCTGACGCTTGCCGATGATGGCATCTGCTTCGTTGAAGAGTAAGATAGGAGCCAGTTTACTACGCTTCACCACTTCACGATAACGGTCGAAGAGGGCCTTGATGTTCTTCTCAGAATCGCCCACCCACTTACTCTTGATTTGTGGTACATCGACAATCATGATAGAGCGTCCTGTCTGTAGTGCCAACTGATAGACCGTTTCCGTCTTACCTGTACCAGGACCGCCATAGAACAGACAGGCAAAGCCATTGCGGAACCCCTTTTCCTTCATACGATCCTGAATCTTTTGGAACTCCTCTTGCTGGAACAGTTTTGACAGTTCGTTGACTTGCTTTTCCACCTCTTGTGGATAGAACATCTTCTTGGGTGTGAGGTCTGAGAGTTTCAATGTCCCAGCCAATGTTTCCTCTACGGGATTGATGTTCAGTTCTGCCAGCAAGTCACGTTGGGCATCAGCCGTTAAATGGTATTTGCTGGTGTCGGCAATGCCATCCTCGCAGATATGCTCTACGAGTCTCTTCTTCATGAGCGTGTGCTGGGCACTACGAAGTTCAGCCTTGGCATTGTTGTAGTCGCGACTGTTCTCGAACAAATCGCTCAGTTGGTTGAATCGGATATCATCGTCGTTGTTATTGACAAGGCGATTGCAGAAGAAAACCGCTATCATTTCGTTCTCTGCACTTAGTCCATATTTCCTAAGATGTCGCACAAAAGCCACTTGTGGATTGTCGTCTAAGAGCGACTGTATCTCGTCACGCAGTTGGCAGGAACCAATTGCATCGTCATTAAGGTCATCAAACCACTGGTCGAGCAGTTCAAACAACGCAGCACAATCCAATCCTGTACGCTGGGGCAACTGATACACCTCGTTATGTTTCAGACAACGGACGACGGCATTGGGTACGTCAAAGTCTTCTTCGTCCTTTACATCGCGATATTTTAGAAGGCGACGGCGAACAAGTGCGTCGATATCTGTGGCATAACCCATCATCTTAATCTTACTGATGTCCAGATGACTGGCAAGGTCGTCATAATCCACTCTCCGAGGCCCTTTCTCCATACAGACACAAAACAGCACTGCCTGTCGCTCCGTGATGTCGTAACTTTTGGACAGCAAATGTATCTCTGCTTTGGCTTTCTTCATGAACTCCGGACTCATCTGTGAGTCTTTCGACTGTTCTACCACACGCTCCATCGCCTGCAGTAGGGTCATCCTTTTCTTTGCTTTCATATCCATAGGGTTTTAGGCAGCCAGAGCTAAAGGTTCTGACTGTTTGGGTGAGAGATGGAAGTGTTTGGTCATTTTTTGAATGAGAGAGGTGGTTTGAGAGGAGGAGAGGTCAAAGAGTGTGAGGGTATAGACCCCATTGTAAATGGATGGGGTAAAGAAGAGTCTTTTGTTGTTGAGGTACTTCTGGATTTTGTTGAAGTAGTTCTTGGAACTAGTGTTAATTGTTGTTGCCATATTCTTGAATTTTTAAACGTTACGTGCATAATATAGACACATTCGTGAAAAAATTCAAAAAATAGACCAACTTTTTTTCATGGTTATAAAAAAAACGGCATCCCAAGACCTTTCTTCTACAGGATTAGAAGGATGCCTGCCAGTCTCCGGCATATAGCTTTCTACGACTGATTCTTGGTTTAAGTTTTACTCCTGATATTTCAATGCTTTACGAAGAATAGTACGCTGAATCTCGGCTTCCATCAGGGGAACGAAACTGTTGTCTGTACCTTCTGCTGCATATTGTTGCAGGTGTATGTCAGCTATTTCGCCTGCAATGGATTTAAGCGCCTCGGCTGAGAATTCTTCAACAGGGATGAGTTTTCTTTCCACGCATAGTTCTATGTATTGACTGATGGGTTTCAATGCACCTTCTACCCAGAACTCTATCACGTAGTCGTGCCAGTGGTTGTAGGCCCACTTGTCTTTCTTGAACATGGCGCTCAAGCGGGTACGCCTTATCTCAAGTTCGCAAATGGCCTCACTGATACCACGCATAGTCTCTGCTGAGAAAGGTACACCTGCAACAATCATATCTGGCGTTACCAGTGTTTTCCGTCCGCAGTATGGACAGACGGATCCCTTCTCTCCATTCTCATTCTCCTCGAAATCCTTGACTTCCGAAGAGGGGAAAACTTGAGTGCAATAATAACACCCGCATTGTGGAGCCTCATGAATCAGTTCCCAGTTTCTGGACGAATGATTCTCCAGATCTACTTGGCGAAGTATCGCCTGTATCCGATTAATCTTACCCATATTTTTTTACTTATTTCATATCTATGTCTAAATTCTCAAAGCACTGACGCAGGGCATAGAGCAGCGGCTCACCCTTGTCAGCCTCAGTGGTGATGACGAGGCTGTCGGAGGCTTTTCGTTCCATAGTGAGGACATTGCCGCGGTAGTACTCTGAATCACTGCCTACAAGCATCTTCATCAACATCTGCTGCGGCACGAAAAGCCCACACTCGTTGCCTGGCGTACCAAACTGCTGGCAAAGGTCATTGATGAGTGTTTCTACTCCGTCGAGTGTTACGTTATTGCCAGTAAGTGTATAGTGGAATTCTTTGGGCTCTTCCTCATCAGGAAAATCCTCGGTAGTATATTGCTCATAGACCGCATCGCCTGCCATGTCGTAATAGGTCTTGGCTGCCTTTTTGTCGATGAAGATGCCATTCTTCTCATCGCCATAACGGTATTTCTGATAGAGTTGTTCGGCAGCCTCCTTGATACCTTTATCACAAAGTTCCTGCAACATGGCAGGACTGTCGATGGTGCAAGCCCAGCTCTCGTCACCACGGCGCACCAGTTCCATATACACCTCGTCGAGTGAGCGTGGCCAGAATGCTCTTGTCTTGTCGATGAAAGTGCGCAGTGCCTCCGTGCTGATTTTGGCAGCATTGGCGGCAACGTTCTCCATCAGGTTGCGCTCTTCTTCTGTGGTGTCGGTAGAAATCAGTTCATCACGTTCCACCGTCACCTCTTCGCCCGTATCCTCGTCCTTGAACGTCTCGTTCCAGCGGTGATGATTCCGCTCCAGCGTCTTAACCAGTGATTCGATTCTCATATCCATCACAGGGTGTCCTGTCTTTTCGTTGATAGCCTGCAAGATGGCTTGGCGAATCCACCAAACGGCATAGGTTATGAATTTGGACTCGCCATTGACGTCAAACTTTTCAGCTGCTTTCTTCAGACCTTCTATTCCGACCTCAATCAGTTCTTCAAGTGAGAGTCCTTTGTTTTTGTACTGGTTGGCCACACTGACCACGAACCGCATGTTAGCTCGTACCAGCTTTTCCACCTCGTTGCACTTAGGACCCTTTTCCTGAATGACCTTGCCCAACGCCAATTCTTCCTCTACACTCAGCAATGGTTCACGGCCAATCTCTATGAGGAATTCATCAATGTTAAAGCCTTTCTTCATGTCTTTTTTGTTTGTCATATATTCACGTCTTGTTATTTATGACACTAATATAGACACATTCGTGTAAAAATTCAAAAATCAGGGCAACTTTTTAATCCTCAGGATAAGTTCGCTCCGTTCTCTCTCTGTCTTTTTCGTCCCATACGACAACGAGTTGTACCCACCATTCAGCATCCTCAGGGGCGATGGTGCCATCGTCGACCTCATCCTGTTCGATAGCAGAACAAGACAGTTCCACACGTTCGTCGCCCCGCTGCAAGGTGACGCTCCAAGTGCCGAAGATGAACATCCCTTCTTCTTCAACCTCGAAGCCCTCACCCTCCAGTTCTGCCACTACGACGTCCTTTTCTACTTCGATGTATTGTTCCCAGTCATTTTCTGTATTCATACTTTCTTAATGGCATCAATTAATACTTTCTCAAATGGCCAGAAATGTTCCCCTGGATGATGATTGCCGCCACTACTGTTCGTGTTGAGAATATAATATGTTTCATTATTGTCCGTTATCATAAACACACGGTAATTGCGTTGCTTCTCTTCATAAGCAACCACCTTTTTCCTCTTCATTACATATTGCCATTTTGCAACGACATGGATATTCTCCACCTCGCTACTGACATAATAACGAAGATTATCGAGAGCAGATTCTGGCATTGAAATTTCGCTACCTAAACGATCACATATAATTTTTGTGACATCTTCGATCTTATCGTGGAAAAATTCCTTCATCAGTTCATATTTAAACTCTGCACCTATGCATACGGCAATCTTTGCAGAGCTTTTCTTCAGACTTTCAAATAGCGGCTGTATGGCTCTCCTGTCGATAATATCAGTGCAATTATCTGTCCAACTATTGTTTTTCCACTTCTTCGAATGCCATCCGCAAAGCTCCATGCCAAAGGGCAATCTCTCGTTTTTCTTGCCACAGACAGCTACCACGAGATGGTCAAGCCATTCACGTTTGCTTTGCCACCAATGATAACCTTCATAGCCACCTTTACCCTCTTCTTCTTTCTTTGCACAGAACCAATCCATTCCGTTCTTTTTCAAGTCTTTAGCATCACTAAAGACAGGACACTTAGTAGCAAAGTTACTATAACTGTGATCATTGACATATTTTATCAATTTCATACCACTTTCGTCGCCATCCTTATATTTGATAGTAGTGTGGCGATTGGTGTCTGGTCCACCGGCAGGATTGTAATCCAATAGCACGATAGAACAATCAGTAGGGTTACCCCAGTATGGTTCAGGCATGTGCATGGTGTTAAGCTTGTAATTGGCACTATTCTTACAATTCTCATTAATTGCATTTATCACCTGAAGCTGTTCTTTTGCATCCTCATCTTTTTTAAAAAGGGTAACATCGGCATTTTGGTCAAGCCATAGCCTTATCACATGATCCCAATACTCAATAAAATCTTTTTGTAAATCAAAGTTTTTCATCTTTATTAATGTTTTTGTTATTATTGTTTAATGTCTCAATTATTATAAGAGTAAAGCTATCAACGCACAGAAACCTATAAAAACCCAGAACAGACACCCCAGAGTATGACTACAGCCTTCCGACAAGAAACTGAAGACGATTTCAACCCCTTTTATGAGCCATCCCAACAGACCACCGCCGACAAATAGCAGTACGATCAAAACGACAATGCCAATAATCGTCAATATAGTCATCTATTGTACCTCATTTCGTTTATTCTGCTACAAATAATATAGTGGGTAAATAATGTCGCAAAGATACAAGAAAAGCGTCATTGGCGAAGTACTTCTTTCAGTTCTTTCGCCAGTTCAAATTGATTCAAATTGATTCAAATGTTGTGGTTTTCGATAAACAGGTCACTTTTTGAGTGCTGTCACTCGTTTCTCAGCAGTTCCACTTTATCGAGGTTGCCCAGATCGCATTGGTCAGTCACACGTTTCCAGACTGTTTTCTCTATGGAGGAGTTCTCCTTGTCCATACGGTAGATACCCAGAAAGACATAAAAACCGTCAACGATGTTCTTCATGAATGTGAGGCGTAGTTCGTCTTTCTCCAACCGTTCATAGTAGAGTTTCTCATTGGCCAGTTTCACATATTCCTTATTTTGATAGTCCTGTTCGCCAGGCAATGGTGTCCAATATTCGGTAATTGTAGGCATGAGTTGAGTCGTATCTCCCTCGTTGTGCCATACGGGATGCTTATACTCTGGGCCCCACAGATAGACATATTTATGGTCTGGCAATGGACGGAAGTAGGCTGTATCGGTAGCTTCAATGCCAAAAAGTGACAGATAGTCTTCAATCGTGCGGAAACAGTCCTGTCCCTTTCGCAGCACACGCTTTCCTGAGGAGGCAATAGTAACTTTCTGAGTCGAAGTATCATCCTGTCCTTCCGACAGAGTCTGTTTCAGCAATATTCCACCACCTATAACTATCAGTATAAGAAGGGCAACAAGGGCATAAATCCTAATGTGCCGATGTGGCTCATTCTTGGTGGATGTAGGTAATTCTTCTGGCATTTTCCGCTCTTTATTGTTGGAATTATGCTGGAGAAAGTCATCCCAATCGCGAAACCCGACATAGCGTGCAATGGGGTTGAGTGACGACTTACGGGGCGTATTGTCATACCTATTGTACCCCCAAAGCCTTTTCAACGTAGAGATACTTACCATCTCATGGCATTCTTCATAAATGCAGTTACGAAGATAATCGAAATCCTTGGGTGTCTGCATACGTCTGCCAGAAACAGATTCCACTGCCTCACGTAATCTTTGTATGTTATGATCTTTCGTCTCCATTTTTTTGCCTGGACAGACCTGACATTCACGTATCTTTTTGAAGTTAAAAGCAAAGGTAATAAAAAGAAAGTGATTTTACAAACTTGTGATTCATAAGGATGTGAAATTTAAGTATTATTAAACAGTCAGAAACCGATTTTCCATGCTGTCTGGGCTTGGATTCGTTCTTCGTTGCTGTAGTTGGTCAGGATTTCCAGAGGGTTTTCGACATCGCCGTGTAGAATGCTGTTGATGGAGACTGGCGGATGCTTAGGCTTTATTTTCGAGGGGTCTACTCTCATCATCGTCGTTCTTTAACGTTAATGATGCTGTTGTCCAAAAACTCATATCTCTTTATTATAGATCAAGTGTTCCAAAGCCTACATCCAACAGCAATCGCGCAAATTCATTATCTGTGATAAGTCTGACATCATTTTCATCTGCAAGTTTCTGGGCTCGTTCTGTAAAATGATTACACACTTCAACAACCCAAAGAATTGGAGTGTAGTTAGGGGTACCATAGTTACTTTTTGCATCGACAATCTGTTTAATCACCGACTCATCAGCTTCTTTCAGCCAATGCTTGACCAAAACAATTGTTCTTATATGCATATCTTTGAAGTCGGCAATGACAATAGTATTTCCCTCTATTCCCAAAAGTGGCTTGCCTAGTATTTGTGTATTTGTTGCACCGATTTTCTTTAAATAGAATTCCACGATCTCATCAATAGATCTATCACCTGACATCGACTGTAGTTTATTCACAAGATAGTTTGATAAATCTTGTGTAAGCTCCTGCATCCATGAATTATTATGATTTGTCTTCATCTTATATTTTTTTGAGTAATATAGTAACTTTTGCCGAAAAATTCAAAAATCAGGAAAACTTCTTTGTTACTTCCGATTTCAGTTAATCGACGTACATCTCCTGTTCACTGGCTCCTGCCATCTTTAAAAACTTGTTAGTTTGGGCCATCACGGAGAGGATTTCATTTGCTATTTTTCCCTTTTTCTCAGAATCTGTTTCATTGTCGTACAAATTATTCAGTTCTGCCATTCTCTCATCGAGCTCTTTTACCTTAAGTCTTGCTTTTTCTTTTAAATTCATAATCCCAATTTATTTATTCGTTTCATCAATCGACAAGCCATATCCCAATTCCTTCACCTTCTCAATAAAAGGCTCAATATTGCCAATGCCCCATTGCGAACACACAGCAATGTTACCTTCTTTTACCTGTAAAGGAGTTTTGAAATATCTGGAATAGCGGTCCTCTGCAAGGATATCTGCTTCTAATGCTATCAGGTGATATTTCTGCCTTGAACGTTTATGCTTTCTTAGCTTGTCTGGGAACACCTTTTTCAAATCAGCGTAACTGATTTGAGGATGCTCGCTGATATAATGTTTGATGACTTCATACACCATCCGTCCTTTGCCTAAAGGCTTATCATAAAAGTCCAACTGATACTTCGTATAGTCTCTCTTAGCTTTAGCACCATGCCATTTTGTGAAAACATACCAGTTTCCATTATTACAATAGCGTTGAAGTTCTACAGCATACACCGTTTCTGGTTTTAGTGCATTGCTTTCAATCTTTTTGATAACCTGTTCGTCAAACTCTGAACCAACAAGAATGCCAATAAGTTGAATGTTTTCAGCCTCTTCTTGATTCTCCTTTGCCATCTTTTGACGTTTCGCCTTGAGATAATCTAACAATTGCTGGAGAGCCTTCGTGTCAACAGGAACATTCTTCAACTCCACAACAGCTGTTGTGTCATTGGCATATTGTATTTGGACGTCAATCCGATGCTTTGAGTCAAGAGGTTCCTCGACGCTTTTGACCTCTGGATCTTTCAAGTCCAAGCATTCGTTCGACAGTAAGACTGGATTATCCACAATATACCCCTCCATAGCCAATTCAAAGATGAAGGATTTTGCTTGAACCTCTGCGAGTTCGCCATTGTCATATATAAACATCTTTTCCATAGACTTGTTATTGGTTATACACTAATATAGTAATATTGCGAAAGAAATTCAAAAGATACTTAATAAATAAAGCCCACTAACCACAAAGGTAGTTTCTTGCCAATGGGAAATTCCATAGAGTCTGCCAGAATATACGAATTGGGAATATCAGCTATTTGGTCGAAGGATTTGTCCTTACCCCCAACTTCGACGGTAATTTTTCCATCTATTTTAAAGTCACCCTCAGCTTTTCCGTATTCTATATTATGGCTATTCGACAGTTGATTAACAACAAAACACTCGCGTATAGTTCCAATCTTCTGTTCTGTGCTCAGTGCGTAGTGCAAGTTAGGATTGTGAAGGTAAATCTTATCGGGTTTCTGCATCTTTGTCACCGATTTGTTGTCGGTATATAGTAGATTTAGCAGTTCGGCCTTTTGCATACTGGAAAGATAACTAAGAACGGTGTTTTTATTGATTTCCAGATAGGAAGCGAGTTTGGCTATGCTTACATCGTAGGGCACGTTATTAGCTAAAAACAAGAGCATAGCCTTTAGCTTGCGCGTATAGGCAGGATCCACACCGCAGAATTGAGTCATCTCCTGATCAATGATGAAACTGACCACATTCTCTATTCGACTATAGTACTCTTGTTCGTCTCCGTCGTAGAAAGGATAGTAGCCCACACGCAGATACTCTTCGAAGAGTGCTTGGGGTTGACATACCTCGCAAACTTTCTGGCAAATAGTGTCTGCGTCGCTCAGAATCTCATCTAAAGTATAGGAAGGTAATTCTATGCCTTTATAGAAATGCAAGAACTCACGAAATGAAAGCCCCGCCATATCGTAACTGAGCACCCGTCGCGACAAGTCGACATCTGCATTCAGAATCTGCAACAATGATGACCCTGTGAATGTTATCTTCATGTCGGGCCACAAGTCAATGATTTCTTTAAGCTCCTTACTCCATGTGGGGTATTTATGCACCTCGTCAAGAAAAAGATGTTTGCCACCCATCAGATGAAAACGCTCCGCAACTTCAAGCAATGTATGATTAGTGAAATACATGCTGTCCATTACGCAATACAGTGCTTCACCTGCATTTACGCCATACTTTCGTTTAATGTATTGACGCATTAACGTGGTCTTACCAACACCACGAGAGCCACGTATTGACACTAATTGTTTCTCCCAGTTGATGGAGTCCATCAATTGGCGAACTATCTTCATACTTACCTGGGATACCAGTACCCGATGCTTCTTAAACAGAGTTTCCATATCTTATATTAATATACTTCATCCTTTTGGGTGCAAATATAGAAAAACTTATTGTAATAACCAAATTTTCATCCGAAAAGGTTATTGTGATAAGCGATTTTCCCAACAAAAAACTTATTCAAGTATGCGTAAGTCATACACATGGTATAAAAACAAAAGTGACAACTTACCTTCGCTTAAACCAAGAAAAACCGTCTGATGAGGATGCATAGATATGACCATCAGAGGTGGTTGCAATTAATTCGCTACCCATGTTTTGTATATCTGTGAAGTTGCGGTCTGAACCATTTCGTTTCATCCAGCTCATTCCGAAGCTTTTTGAGACGTATATTCCCTGGTCGGAACAAAGAATCACTTCATCTTTGTGCATGGTCAGAGCGCGAACATTACCCATATTCGAACATCTGTAACGCATCATCCATGAGAGCCCTCTTAGAGGTTTTGTTAAAACTTTGATATGGGTATTACATCAATCTTATACCCGTCTTTTTCTATGGTACGCTCATCATTGTTGGTAACAATGACAAGATTGTCGCAATTCAGTTCCCCTGCACATTCAGTAAGGCTGTCCACCTCACGTTTTTCTGTCTTGGGGCTGCTCATATCGTAGCATACTTGTATCAGGCATTCTATATGGGGACCCTTCCGCAAAACGAAATCCACCTCCTTGTCGTTACGCGAGCGATAATAGAACATCGTCTTGTCAGTATCGTATCCACGACGGACCAACTCGATGAACACTTGGTTCTCCAACAGATGTCCCAAGTTCTCACTCAGAGCGAATGCTTTTGCAGCTACAAAGCCGTTGTCAACCACATAGACTTTTCGTGGAGCTTTCTTCATCAGTGTCAGCTTGTTATTATATCGAGGCAGAAAATAGAAGAGGTATGGCTCATGCAGATAGTCCATGAACTTCTTGGTGGTGTTGACGCTTGAGAATCCCAGTTCCTCTGTCAGATCGTTGGCAGTTACGGGATTGCAGAAGTTAGAGACCAAATACATGGCCAAATTGTTCAAGTCCGTAGTGTTTCGGACGTTATGGCGCTTGGCCACATCCTTCCATACGATAGAGTCAAACAATGTATCAAGATAGCTACGTGTCAGTTGGCGCGATGCCACCACCTCTGGATAGCCGCCATTTCTCATATAGTCATCCGTCAGCACTGAGGCATCTGTTTGCTGTTCTGGCTTTAGCGCCTTGAGGTCGATTTTGTTCCAGTCGAAAAACTCTTCAAGACTAAAGGGTAGCATCTCCACCTGAAGATACTTCCCTGTCAGCACCGTTGCCATCTCACTGCTAAGCATTTTTGCATTACTGCCCGTTATGACAAGGTTCTTCCCCAAACGATAGAGTTCGCTGACCCACAAATCCCACGCATCAAGGTTCTGAACCTCGTCAAGCAGGATATATTCGTAGCCAGGATAAACATCGTCCAACATCCGCATAACAAGGTTTGCATCCCAAGAGTCCAACAGCGGCTGACTGTCGAAGTTCAGGTAGGCGAAATTCTTGTTTCGAAGCATCAGCAGCGCCTGAGTAGATTTGCCAACACGCCGAGGGCCAGTTATCAATTTAATAAGATGA
>Ga0265298_10006654_pt1 | contig 14222 bp, 9 predicted proteins | sample AusTroGonzalo_MG_3_FD_193486 | JGI IMG/M metagenome (GOLD analysis project Ga0265298, IMG submission 193486) | Bovine rumen microbial communities from tropical cattle in Woodstock, Queensland, Australia - Gonzalo_01 | ecosystem: Host-associated > Mammals > Digestive system > Stomach > Rumen ...
TCTTATCTATGATTGCAGATAAATTTGCAATCTTAGATAAGATTCACGAGATTGGTGATAAAGAATCTACCCCTCCAACCTTATCTATTGGTATTGCTTATGACTATCCTGACGTAGTCAAACTCAATGATATGTCTGTTTCAGCTCTTGAAATCGCTACATCACGTGGTGGTGACCAAGTAGTTGTTTCTCAATATGGCCAAGACTTAACATTCTTTGGCGGTAAGAGCGAAGCTCAAGAAAACCATAATAAGGTACGTGTACGTGTTATGGGTGACTCTGTTATCTCTCTTATTAAAAACTCCGCGAACGTTATCGTTATGGGTCACGCGATGGAAGACATGGATGCCTTTGGCGCATGTGTAGGCATTAAAGCAATCTGTGACTCTGTGGGTAAAGCTTGTAAAATCGTTTATAACCCAAAGAGTATTGAAAGAAAAACTAAAGGCGCTTTAGTCACAACCTTCTCTAAAGAAGAAATGGACAAAGTCTTTATTTCTGAAGCCGAAGGTTTAGCTTTGCTAAAAGGCAACACATTAGTCGTTTGTGTTGACGTTCATAAAGCTTCAATGACTCTTGCTCCAAAACTTATTGAAAAAGCAAACAAGATTATGATTATTGACCACCATAGACGTGGTGAAGACTTTATTGAATCACCAATCTTCTCAGATATTGATTCATCAGCTTCATCCGCTTGTGAAATGGTCGCTGAACTTATTAAATATGCTTCAACCAATCCAAAAGTTAAAATACCACCTTCATACGCAACAGTAATGTTGGCAGGTATCTTCATGGACTCCAACTTCTTTAAGTCCACAACATCAGGTGCACGTACATTTGAAGCTGCTATGTTCCTTAAGGAATGTGGTGCAGATAACGCTAAGGCTGATGACTTCTTAAAGGACGAATTTGAAGAGCATGCATTAATTAACAAGATCTTAGCCAATACAAAAACACCTTACTTTGGCATCGTTTATTGTATGGCTGATGATGAAGATATTATTGAAGCTGCTACACTTGCAAAGGTTGGCAACCAATGTATGTCTATGAAAGGAATTAATGCTTCCTTTATTATTGGTAAAACCGCTACTGACGAAGTCAGAATTTCATGTAGAAGTGATGGAACTATTAACGTTCAAATGTTAGCAGAAAAGATGAATGGTGGAGGTCACTTTACTCAAGCAGCATGCGTATTCAAAAACTCATCGCTTGAAGGTGCTGAAACTAGATTACTTAATGTATTAAATGATTATTTAAATGACGCTAGAGTCGTTAAGACAGGAGAAACACGATGAAAGTAATACTTTTAAAGGATATTAAAGGCATCGGTAAGAAATCAGAAATTGTTAACGTCAAAGACGGTTATGGCGCAAATTATTTAATCCCAAATAAACTCGCTGTAATGTATTCAGAAAGATCTAATGAGATTCTTAATGAACAAAAGAAAGCCGAAGCTGATAATATTGAAAAGATGAAACAAGAGGCAAGAGAAGTTTCAAGGAAACTTGAATCAATTACTCTTGAATTTAAGGCTAAAGGTAATGGCGAAGGAAGAATGTTTGGTACAATTTCAACCAAACAAATCGAACAACAACTTAAAGAACAATATAAGATTGAAATTGATAAACGTAAAATTATCGACAAACAACTCGTTGATCACTTTGGCTACACCAAACTAAAAATCGAGTTATATAAAGGTATCACCGGAACAATTACTGTTCACGTTAGTGAAGAATAGGAGGAATCATGGCAGAAAAGAAATTACCACACAATACAGAAGCCGAAAAAGCCGTTTTAGGCGCGATGATTCGCTCCAACGCAATGGTCTCAGAAGCTGTTGCAAAACTTAATACCGAAGACTTCTTTGAAGGAAACGAGAATCACCGTGTAATCTTTGCAGCAATGCTTAGACTTTATAACCGTGGTGTACCAGTAGATCCTCAAACAATCACAAACGAACTTATTAATTCAAAAGAATTAGAAGTTTCTGGTGCTCCAGAATATTTAATTGAACTTGCAGATGCAATTGTTTCATTTGAAAACTTTTCTGACTATGTCAGAATTGTTCAGGACCACGCTGTTTTAAGAAATTTCTTAAAGACCATTGATGAAATTTCTAAGTCATATTACACAAAAGATATTAACGAAATTACTGAATTTATCGCCCAAAGCGAAAAGAAGATTACTGAAGTAACTGAAAAACGTAGAGTTGGAGATTTCCAAAGAGCTGATCAGGTTGCAAAAAGACTTTCTGAAGAACTTGCTTCTTTAAAGACTGCAACTACAGATGATACAGTTACAGGAACACCAACCGGTTTCCCAAAACTTAATGTTTTGACTCACGGCTTCCAACCAGGCGAATTCATTGTCTTAGCAGCTAGACCAGGTATTGGTAAAACTGCTTTATCACTTAACTTAGCATATAATGCTACAACAAAAGCAAACGTACCTGTAGCATATTTCTCACTAGAAATGCCTGCTAGCATGCTTTTCAAACGTTTAGTCTCTGCTGATTCAGATGTTGAATTTGATAACCTTATTACAGGTTTCGGTCTAAACGCTAACAAGAGACTTAAACTTCAACAATCATGCGAAAGAATGGCGCAAAAACGTATCTATGTTGATGACACGTCTGGCATAAAATTACTAGATTTAGTCGCAAAATGCAGAAAACTTAAAGCTCAAGAACCAGATCTTGGTTTAATTGTTGTCGACTATATTGGTCTTGTTACAACATCTTCAAAAACTAAATCTGAATCTAGACAACTTGAAGTTCAAATGATTTCTCAAACACTTAAGAAATTAGCATTAGACTTAAAAGTTCCAATCATTGGCGTTGCTCAGCTTAACCGCAACGTTGAAAATAGAGGTGGTGAACCTCAATTAAGCGACTTACGTGAATCTGGTTCTATTGAACAAGACGCTGACATTGTTTTAATGCTTCATGAAAAGAAATTCTCACCTGTTGGCCAAAAGAATCAACTTGATAAACACAACGAAGAAGTTGTAAAAGCTCAAGAAGAAGCTGTTGGTGCTAAAGGTGAAGACATTAAACTTGTCGACTTATTCGTCCGTAAAAACCGTTCTGGTAGAATGGGTAAAGTACCTCTTCTTTTCAAGAAGAACTTCTGTAGATTTGACTCACTTTCAGAACAAGCAGAAAAGAAATACGAAGAACTTGATAACGAACAAGTTAATTACTTGCCAACCGGAGAGTAATGAAAATAATAGTGGTTCAATCTGGATCTAAAGGAAACGCGACCCTAATCATTGATAAGGGTCGTGTTCTTTTAATTGATATGGGAGTTACATTAAAGGTGCTCAAAGAGGCTTTAAATAGGCAAAGCATGAACATCATGAATATAAATGCCATGCTTCTAACTCACGAGCACACGGATCACACTGCAGGTATTAAATATTTACCGCCTTTACCAATTTATTGCACATGCGAAACTTGCGATCTTCCTAATGTTGAACCAATCGAGCCTTATGAGTCATTTTTTGTTGAGCATTTCAAGATTACTCCAATATCCACAAGTCACGATGTTAAAAACCCACTTGGATTTGTTATAGAAAATGACGAAGAAAAGATTGTTTATTTAACGGATTCTGGAAAAATCTCCGTAAAATCCCTACAAAAAATGAAAAATGCTGATTATTACGTTATTGAATCTAATCATGATGTTGATATGCTTATGGCGACAAATAGACCTTACTTCCTAAAGAAAAGAATTCTTTCTGGAAAAGGTCACTTATCTAATGAACAATCAGCGACGTACATGTGTAAATGTGTAGGAGATAAAACTAAACAAATCATCTTAGCCCACCTTTCTGAAGAGGCTAATGATCCATGTCTTGCAATAGAAACATATAAGAAAATATTTAAGGATGCTACAATATCACTAGATAAAATCGAACTTATCTGTGCCCATCAGCATCATGAAGTAATAGGAGGCTCAAAATGAATTACGAAGAATTTAGTAAATATAATGAAGTAAAAGATAATAATTTTGTGAAAAAGTTCACTACATGTAGTGGTAATTCTTTCTATATTGAACCAGCTTTCTATACTCAAATGATGGGTTTATTTGAAAGATATCCTGAAGAAAAAGAGAAGTTCATGAACAAGATGCATGAACTAATTAATAACAATAAAGAAATCGCATTTGTTTATGATTTCGAAAATCCGTTCTTGGATTATGGGGATGCAGTCTTAAGAGAATTTGTAGATGTCACTGACGCATGTAAGATATTCTATGAAGACAAATCACGTGGCAGTGATTATGGTGATTAAAAAGAGACACTTAAGTGTCTCTTGATTTTTTAGTTTGCAGCGTATCCGCTTCCGTCTGGTCTAAGTGACTTCATTGAGAGCCACATGACACGGACACCAAGTAGGAGTGGGAAGATGGTGGATGCGAAGTTTCTTAATAAGAATCCTGCGCCACATGTAAGTAATGCTGGTGAGAAACCTGTCCAGAAACAGATTTTGTAGCATTCCCAAACATTAAACATTCTGTATGGGTTATTTTTACCACGTGTAAGTACCCAAACCATGAAGCCCATGATTAAGTAAATACCAACATTAACGATGCAAATGACGAGAAGTTGGTTCATTGCAATTCTAACTCTGGTTTGGTTATAAAGCTTTCTAATTAAGCCTTTCCAGTTTTCCCAGGTTTTATTTTGTTGTTCTTGTAAATCATCTGATTTAACGAACGCATTTCTAAAATCGTCTTTACCAACTTTCTTATAAGCATCAACACATGTATATTCTAATTTTGTGGTGTTGATATCATTTGGATCAACGATATGGAAATAGACGGTATCACTTGTAAAGACAATGTAGCTACCTTTTAAAGCCTTAAGTTGTTCAAGTTTAGTTGGAACTTCAGCCTTAGTAGCACCAACAAAGTGGAAGAATGCTTTATTTACTTGGCATTCATAGTTAATTGTTTCGTAATTTGCAAGTGTGCTTGTCTTTTTATCTTGCTTAATTACATACATGTCGTTAGCATGTTCATCTTTTGCAAGTTCTTCAGAGAACATAGTTAATGCTTCTCTAAGAGAATAAGTGGTGGTTTTAAAGTTTTTATCAGCGTGTTTTGCCATCTCTAAAGAGAAAGTTGGAACAACTGATAAAACAAGACCGATAAAGAAAAGAATAATTGCTGCATACCAAGGTTTTTTTCTACCGGCATCAATTGCAGCATTGTTACTAATTAGTGATGTGAAGAATAATTTTATATTTTTTTTCATAAGCGCTTAATATGTTACCAATAATTTAAGTAATTTAAAACATAAATTATTCTTTTCCGTGAATATATCAAAAATTTTTCCCAATATTTATTTAAAAATATTAAGGGTATAATCCCTTAGAACAATAAATATTGGGAACGTTTTTAGTGCACAAAAATTGCTTATTTAAACATAGTTTATTTGTTATTATTTATACGACAAAGACAAGTCGTTAAAACTCGGAACAGAAAGCCTCACAAATCTTGACACAGAGAGTGGGGTGATCCGCAATGAGATGTAAAAGTTCGAAAGAGATTTTGATTTTAATCATCATTTGCCTCTTGTTATGCCTCTTGCTTAAATTGGTATAAAAAAAGAGTCTCTGACTTACAACAGTGAAGTGTCGGTGAGGCTCTGTTCTTCTGTTATTATATATAAACATTTCTCTAAAGACAAGATTTTTGAAAAAAAGAGCCCTTGACGACTAATAGCACTTAAGTGTTTTCGAGGTTCTATACATATTGTATCAAAATTTTTGTTGAAGTAAATGCAGTAAAAAATTTTTAAATAACATTTATTTCGCAAAAAGTGTGTGATAAAATCTTACTCGCTAAAGGGGTCGATTTAGTTTCGACAGGGTTGATCGCCTGGCAATGACTGCAGCTGGCTGATGACCATAAACATCAAAAAAGAATAACTGACAACAGTTATATGAGAGCTCCTAGAGCTCAATCTCTCTGCTTAGCATAGTCTACCCGACATAGGGCCCGGTCAAGGATCGGACAGAGCATCTCCTAGGGTTTTATTCCTTTCACGCCTAGGTCAGGTGTCATACCAAAAGGATAGGAAGACATAGTTGACTCGCTAAAGTTCACCGAATTCCAATGAGTCTCACGAAGATAGTAACGATATGCGATTCTTCGTTAAATTAACAATATCGTCTAAGCTGTAGACGTCGTTGTGGGGCCTTCTCTGGACACGAGTGCAATTCTCGCCGACTCCACCAAGTGATCAAAATTACCGGGAAATCCCCGGTTTTTTTCATAAAAAAAGACCAACCTGGGTTGATCCGAGATTGGTCTAATAAATTGTTAACTATGGACTAATTAATTACAAATCCTGCCCATCTGAAACCGGCATTATTATTTGTGCCTTCATTAACGGTAATAGTAATTGTATAAATTCCTGAACCGAGTGGGTTTGATGTTGGTTTTGTAATTAGGCTACCTTCTGCTGCTTCTGGAGCATCGAGTGCCTTAAGTGTCCAAGATTCATCATAAGATGCGCCTGCTGGAGCAACAGTGTATGTAAGTTTATTGATGTCAAAGTTTGCTGCATCAAAGTGTGATGCTGCAAATCCACCAATAATCCAGTTGCTTTCTAAACAAGCTTCTTGTCCATCATAATAGAAAGTAATTGTTGGATCGACTTTGGTACCTGGTTGTGGAGTTGGATCTCCGCCTCCGCCTCCGCCTTGTCCGTTATCATTAATAACAAAACCTGCCCATTTTGAGCCTGGGAGATTGTTTTCACCTTCAGTAACATTAATTGTGATGGTGTAGATGCCAGGACCAAGAATACTTGCGGTTGGTCTTGAAATTGGACTACCTTCTGCTGCTTCTAGAGCATCAAGTGCCTTAAGTGTCCAAGATTCACTATATGGAGCGCCTGCTGGTGCAACGGTGTATGTTAAATCGTTAATGTTGAAATTTGCTGCATCAAAGTGTGAAGCTGCGAAACCGCCAACGATCCAGTTGGATTCTAAACAAGCTTCAGCGCCTTGGTAGAAGAAAGTGATTGTTGGACTTACTTTATCGCCTGGTTGTGGTGGTGTTTGACCATTATCATTAATGACAAATCCTGCCCATTTAACTGCTGCATGTGCAACTGATGTTTCGCTAACGGTAATTGTAATAGCGTAGATACCAGGTGCAAGTGGGTTTGCAGTTGGCCTTGTGATTGAATCGCCCTCAGCATCTTCTGGAGCATCGAGTGCCTTAAGTGACCAAGATTCAACATATGATGCACCTGCTGGTGTAACTGTATATGTTAAGTCGTTAATGTTGAAATCTGCTGCATCAAAGTGTGATGCTGCAAATCCACCAATGAGCCAGTTAGATTCTAGACATGCTTGTTCACCTTTGTAGAAGAAAGTGATAACAGGATCAACTGCTACTTGACCATGTGATGAATCAACAAGGTTAAATCTAATAGATTTAGATGCACTACCGATTGTGCTTGTTCTAGCCACGTTAGCAACAATGTAGTAGGTGCCTGGTGCACTTGGTTTACCATTAATAGCAATACCTTCACTGTTCATGTAAGAATATGTAAAGTTAGCACCTGCTACTGATGATTTTGCGTAAATATTATATGTGCCGTTTGCTAAATCGAATGAATGATCTGCTTCTAAAAGTTGATCATTTCCATAATAGAATGTAATTTGTGGAACTTGTCTAATTAAGAAATTCTTTGATGCAAGTCCTGCGTTATATTCGTCAGTTTCGGCTGTTTTTGCAACGATTTTATAATCGCCGACACTTTGAGGTGCTTCGCTACCGAGTGATGATTCACCTTGATAATAGGTGATTGAAGGTGTTAATGAAGATGGATTAACTGTAACGAGTGGTTCAACGAATTCACCAATGTTATATTGTTTTCCTTCTTCCATTGAGATAGAAATAACAACATCCTTCTTTTCTTCTGTTGCAGGGGTTTCTTCTTTTTTACCGTCTTCTTTTTGACCAGCTTCTTCTTTTGGACCAAACCAACCTTTAACGGTGTCAAGGCCTTCTTCGAATGTACAGCCGCTCATTAAAAGTGCGGAGAAAAGGATTGTAGCAAATAAACCTCTTCTTTTCTTAGCATTTTTCATAAACGATTTCATTCCTCCTTTTTGAAAATACTAGATTCTTTTCCATTATTTGAGAATAGATGGATTTTTGATTTATTAATATCAACAGATAGTACTTGGTTGTGGCTTACTTGAATACGATCTGCTGATTTAATAACAAGTTTAAATGGATTTGACTCAATTGAATCCATATGAAGTAGTGTTTCACTACCTAAAACTTCAGTAAGGGTAACTTTCATATCAAAGTCACCTTTCTTACTAATAGCGATATCTTCAGAACGAATACCTAAAATAGCGGAATGTTCACTTCCATCTAAGTATTTATCTTGAATAGGTCTAAGTGATTTAAGTGGTACATGTAGTACGTGTTTTTCGTCTATTTCAATCTTTAAGTCGTTCTTTTCTTTCTTAATAATGACTTCTAAAAAGTTCATTTGAGGTGTACCTAAGAATCCTGCGACGAATCTATTAGCAGGATAATCATAAAGATTAGTTGGTGTATCTACTTGTTGAATGACACCATCTCTAAGCACAACAATTCTAGTACCCATAGACATAGCTTCTACTTGGTCATGGGTAACATAAATAAATGGTGTATCGAGTTTTTCATAAAGATTAATAATCTCGACACGCATTGCCGCTCTTAACTTAGCGTCTAAGTTTGAAAGAGGTTCATCAAGTAAGAAGATTTTAGGAGTTCTAACGATTGCACGTCCTAACGCAACTCTTTGACGTTGGCCTCCGCTCATGGCTTTTGGTTTTCTATCTAATAACTTTTCGATATCTAAAATCTTTGCAGCTTCATTAACTCTTTGCTCAACAACATCTTTTGGTAAATGACGATACGAGAATAGCGGAACTTCGTCGTTTTCATAGTGCACGAGGTCTCTATTTGCCTTCTCAAGCTTATCTTTGAAGGTTTTTAAATTGTTCTCGTCGTAAAGGTTATTTAGCTTTTCAATCTTAGCATTAATCTTTTCTTTTTCTTTTTCATCGGTAGCTTCATTTAAGGAATTGCTTAATTTCGCGATTTCAGCGGCCATATTCTCGAGTTTTGAGATTTTGTTATTAAGATTACCAATTTCATTTTTAATGGCCTTAATGAGCTTGTGGTCAATTCCATTAACTTGGTTACCATCTTTATCAAGTTTAGGTGTAGGAACTTTCATGTTCTTTAAACCAAATGACATATTTTCTCTAGCGGTCATATGTGGATAAAGAGCATAGTTTTGGAAAACCATTGCGATATTACGATATTTTGGCTCCACGCCATTCATAAGTTCATCATCAATGTAGATATTTCCTTTAGTATTTTCTTCTAGACCTGCGATCATTCTTAAAGTGGTGGACTTACCACATCCAGAAGGACCGATAAAGACAATAAATTCTTTTTCTTTGATGTCTAAAGAGAAATCACTGACCGCAATAACGTCTTTAGCTTTTTTGCCATGGCCAGGGAATACTTTGTATACATTTTCTAATCGTAACATCGACATAATTTCTTCCTCTTACTTTCTACTCTTAACGAGATCAAATATATGTCTAACACCTATTGAAGAAGTGCCATAAATAACTGCTTTGTTTCCTAAAATTGAATAGGAAATATCAAGTTCTCTTACCTTTGAATTACATGATTCTTTAATTTTATTAAGGTATTCTTCACCAAAGTTTTCAACTCTACCTGAAATAATGACTTTAGAAACGTCTAAAACCTCAATTATTTGAAGTAAAGCATTACCAACAATAGAGGCAGAATCTAAAACTATCTCTTTAACTTTTTCGTTCTTGTTATATTCTTCAAAAAGTTCGTCTCTATTAATATTGTGACCAACTATATCTGAAGCTTTATTGCATAAAGCTCTTAAAGAGACAAATTCATCGATAGCATTGAATGATTTTCCATCATAATATTTGATTAATCCAAATTCACCTGCGTAGCCAGAATCTCCTCCATAGAGGGAGTTATTAATAATGATTCCGCCTCCAATACCGATATCGATATTGAAATAGACTGCATTTTTACAATTTTTAAGGCTTCCGTTGTTAAGTTCACCTAAACTCATGACATTATTGTCATTAGCAAGTATTACAGGAATACCCGGGAATTGCTTATCAAACATATGTTGGATAACGTGTTCCTCAGTAAATAATTCCTTATCAAATTGAATTGATAAAGTGAGGTCTCCAGTGTTGGAATTTACACGTCCTGGTAGAGTTATAACTATAACTCTTAAAGGTATATTATTTTTGTTCCCATTAATTAGAAGTTTTGAAGCCTCTAAAACGAGTTCATACATGGTTTGACGATCATATTTTTCCACTAATAAGTCGCTTTCAGCAATTACATCTTCTTTAGCGTTAATCAAAGAAACTGAAGCGTGTAAGTTAGAAATATTAATTCCTAAAATAAGTCCATATTCAGGATTAATTTCAAAATTAATACGTTTTCTACCTATTCCATTTATGGAAGTGGTGGTTTCTTGACGAATAACACCTTGCTCAAGAAGATCTTTAATAATTGATGAAACTGTAGCGTTACTTAAAGAAAGCTTATCAGCGAGTTCAGTTCCAGAACATGGATGCTCTCTTAAAATAGATAACACTAGTTCGTTATTAATTTCTCTAGAGAAAGTTTGGTTTTTTCCTTGTTCGCTCATTAGATGTTATATCCTATAAGTCCTAAAATACTTCCGTTATAAGAACAGCCAAGCATAATGCCATCATTCTTACCTGCAAATCTACCTGTAACTAATCCACCTTTAGAATAATCAACGCCCTCTGCATTTGTAACGGTGGAGTTAATAAATGATACATTTTCAATTACACCTGCTGCACCAATCATACCTGCAAAGGCACCGTTCCAGCTGTTTGCGTTAACTGTGATATGGTCAAATAAGATGTCGTATGCTTCACCTGCAAATGAACCAAAGAATCCAACGCCATATTTGGATTTACGGTAATTATCAGCTTGTTGTGCTGGTGTTAAGGTTAAGTATTTTTCGTTTTCTTTAATAACTGCATTTGAAATCTTATGACCAAAGCCATAAATCTTTCCTGTGAATGAACGATATTCACCTAATTCTTCAATTTCATAACCAATTGAATAGATCTCAGCGCCACCGAAATCGATGTCACGTGTTAAGTAAAATACCTTATCGTAGTTTGCTGCATAACGTGTTGGCATGTAGTCAGTAATATTGAAATATTCTTCAAAATCACTAACGCTTGAAAGTGCTACTGCGTTGGCTGGTAAGTTATTTACTGTGTAACGATTATGTGCAATATATGTTGCATAGAAACGATAAACATCGCCATTAGTAAGTTGAAGTTTAAATCCAACATCTGTATTTGGAGTTGCTTTAATGATGTCTTTATTAATTGTCATTGTTGAGCCGCTCATTGTGTATTGGATTTCTTGACCTGCTAAATATAATTTAGCGCCACTAACGTTAATGCCAGTTAAGTCATAAGATAAGTTGTTTGTATCATCTGCATAAATGATTTGAATTGGTGCAGATAAATAATTTGGAACTGCAATTGTTAATGCTAATGAATCACTCATGCCACCACTTGTTGCGATAAGTTCAAATGCAAGAGAATCGTTTGTAGCAGCGTCTTCTGTTAACACTAACTTATTACCGTTAATTGAAACACCCTTGAGTGATTTAGAAAGTGACCATCTAACGTTTTGGTTTGCGCCTGCTGGTGAAACAACTGCTGAAAGTTCGTATGTCTCGCCTGGTTCAACGTGGTTATTAACAAAGTTGTTATTAATAACAATTGATTCGGTTGCATCATAATATTTAAGTTGTTCAGCGTCTTCAAGATAAAGACCATTATCATCGATAACTGCTTTAACATTAACGACTGCGTTTGATGCACTTGTAGAGTGAATCTTATTACCAACAAAGGTTGTGTTTGGATCATCACTAATCATTTGAACTAGTGGTGCAAATTCACTTTCAAGATCTGTTGGATAAATCTTAACTTCATAGTCAATATCATTGCCTTTGACAATTTCATTGTCTTCAATAATTAAATCGATATTGAATGGATAATAGAAGACTAAATCATTCTTTAAAACTGGATAAGAATCTCCGGATATATCCCAATATTTTTCGTCTAAAACCATTTCTGATTTATGAGCGATTAAGTCTGCTTTTGTTTCGTAAAGTTCACAGTTGGTTGCTTCTAAACCTGTTGTGAATAATTCGTAGCTTTCTTTAGAAGAGTAACAATTCTTAATAATTCCTTCGTTTAAGCCAACCAAAGCACCAATTTGAGTTTCCCCTTTGACTTTACCTAAGGAGTAACAGCTTTCGATTGTACCCATATTTCTACCAACTAAGCCACCGATAATACGATAATCAGTTCCGCCATAGTCGTTTGAAACATTAACATCTGCCCAACAGTTAATAATATTACCTTCGTTAAATCCAGCGATAGAACCTGCAAATGATGCGGTGGTGTTATCGTTTGAGCTAACTAAGCCAAGGTTTTTAACTGTGCCAAGGTTATAAATATAACCAAATAATCCAGAGTTAAATCCTAATGTATCTTTTCTATTAACTTGGTAACCAGAAATAATATGACCGTTACCATCAAATGTACCTTTAAATGTTTCATTAAATGCGGTTCCATCTGTAACATCGTGATAAATTCCAATTGGAACCCAACCTTTACCTTCATCATAGCCTTTTCCGCCAGGTTTAAGGTAATCTGTCATGTCGATATCATTACCAAGAACATAATATCCAGAAAGGTTTTCAATTGAATCATTAATTGCAACGATATCTTCAATAGTTTTGATGATTTTATTTGCGACAATTACTGTCACGTTAATCATGTTTTTGTTTGTAACGATTGTTAAAACGTTTTCACCAAGTGAGAATGACTCTAAAGCTTCTTTCTTGACTGTTAAACGTGATCTAGTTGCATCGAAGACATAACTATCTTTAGCAAGGACGTGACGTGAAGAAACTAGATTTCTAATTTCTTTTGTTTCTAAATCACTTTCAGAGAAATCGAGGTTAAAACATAATGCGGTTTTGTTACTTTGTTCAGTGACTTGTTTGTCATTAAGTGACTTAACTAAGTGTTCCTTACCAACTTTAAATGTCTTTTCAGCGGTTGCTCCGTTTGATGAGATGACAACTGTAAATTGTGAGCCATCAACTGCAGCATTAGTTAATTTAACTTGTCCAGTAGTGGTGTTAATTGATACACCTTCTACTCTATTTTTGATTGAATATGCGATTGAGGAGTTTGTGCTACTGGTAGCGTAAATGGTATTTCCATCGCAAATATATTCACTTAAATCAACGAATTCAAGTGTTGGAACTTCTACTTCACTAAGAAGGTTTAATACGACTGGATCAGCCATATATGCACCAGCTGTAGCGGTGTATAAAACTTGAGTATTGTTTGGAACATTACTATAAGTAATTTGACCACTCTTAGCGTCCAGATTAACCCCATCAATTGCTAAATCAACAAATGAATAAGTAACATTCTTAACATTTTGGGAGATGGTTACTTTATCTCCAGAGTGAACATCATATTCACCTTTTTCAAATGAAATAGGACCATCAGTAGTTTTCTTAAATAAAGTACATGAACTTAATGATGGAACAGCAAGTAACGACGAAAGTAGTAAAACGTGGAATTTTTTCATCCTTTTAGACCTCCCGCATTGGTGGATTCGATAATCTTCTTTTGGAAGATGAGATAAATAATTAAAACTGGAATGATTGAAATAATCATTGATGCAAAGATTTGAGGATAGTTTCCTCCACTCTTTGTTTGAATCATATCTAAACCAACTGCTAATGTTGTCATACCTCTTGGAAGGAATAGACGTGGTGTAGAATAATCGTTCCAATAACCGATTGCTTGTAAAACAGCACATGCGATTAATGAACCTTTAACTTGAGGAAGAACAACTTTGAAGAAAGTTTTAAATCTTCCACATCCATCTACTGATGCTGCTTCAAGATATGAATTTGAAACACTTGAGAATGCACTATAAAGGAGAATAAAGTTAAAACCAAATGCTCCAGAATATAAGAACAAGACACCCATGATTGAGTTATCTCCATCAAGATGAAGTGTTTGCATCATTTGAACTTGG
>Ga0265298_10006655_pt1 | contig 14221 bp, 11 predicted proteins | sample AusTroGonzalo_MG_3_FD_193486 | JGI IMG/M metagenome (GOLD analysis project Ga0265298, IMG submission 193486) | Bovine rumen microbial communities from tropical cattle in Woodstock, Queensland, Australia - Gonzalo_01 | ecosystem: Host-associated > Mammals > Digestive system > Stomach > Rumen ...
ACCGCTTCCGCAATGTCCTTCACCAACTTGGAATCGACAAACATTCTAATCGTTTTTGTAGGTTTTTCCCTCGTAGTAAATGTTTTCCGACTTTACACCAAAGGAATATCTGACAGCATCGCCAGTGAGTTCAAAATCGGTAACTTTCTCGTATGAAATAATTTCGGTCTTGTTGCCATCAAAATACTTCAGGTTTCCCATTTGGTCAAGGTAGGCAACACAATGGTTGTTTATGAAATATTTTTCGGGAATAAAACTTTCGAGCGTGTAAACTTTACCTTTGATATATGCCTTGAAGTAATTTTGTACGCCAAAAACCATTATTCCATCTTCTACATCATAGAAATCTGGTTCATCGAATGAAATTGTGCGAGTCTCAAAGTCTTCAAAGACTTTCAGATATGACGATGCATCAACGTATGCCACAAATCTGTCGCCGCATTTGAAAGTTTCCGGTACAAAATCTTCCAAATCTACAAATTCGTTCCTGTAGAAAGCATGAAAACTGCCTGTGCTTGCATCAACAAAAGCAATTATATCGCGACCCAATGCAATTCCACCAAGATTTTTTCCATATATAATCTGCTCAATCTCACCGAGGTAAAAAGCATTCAGATTTCCATTAACATCAATGAAGACAGCAATGTTTTCGCCAACATCCACAAACGATGGTTCTCCTGTTGAAAGCACATCGTCCAAGGTGTATTTCTTGCCGTTCCAATAGCACATCAGCATATGCTGCATATCATCGTACCACACAACAATGTCATCGTCAGCCCAATATTTTGCCATACTTGCACAAAGAGTGTGAAAATTGCCATCGTCGAAAACCTTGAGCTGAGTGTTCATGCAGAACGAAATGAGATTGTCAGTTACAACATAGTTTGAAACGAAACTGCTTGCACTATGCAGAAAGTGGTTGTGATATATTTTCAATCCACCCGAATTGTCAACATATACAAACGAGGTGTTGCCTACACCATACGATTTAGGTGGCTGGTGGTCAATCTGCTTCGTGTTATCATTGTCAAACACCCATACATTGCCAAGGTAATCGTTGTAGAAAGACATTCCCTGCGGATAGGCAGAAAGTCCGCATAGCAACAACAAAATGACAATATTGCAAGTAATAAACCTCATTGCAGATGTTTTACCTTGCAAAAATAAGAAAAATTTTGTTTGTGCAAAGGGAAATCTTATTGCCTTGTCAACTGCTTATATTTTGTCAGTTTTATCATGTAGTCCACCATATCATCTGCAAGCTGGCTGTGTGCCTGTTGCAACAATGCTTGTGCCTCAAGCACTTCCGACATGCTTATCATACCGGCGTTGTAGTTGTCGGTGCTGAGGTTCAAGTTTTCCGATGCAGTTTCGGTGGTTTGCTGCGACAATAGCACCTGTGCATACGATTCGCTGAGGTCGTTCCAAGCCATCTGCATTTGCAGTAGCATCTGCTCGTCAAGGTCACGGCGTTGGTTTTCGGCTTTGGTGCAGTTGAGTTCCTGCTTCTTTATGTCGTACGATTTTTCCCACCAGTCGGAAATTGGAATCGAAAGAGTTGCGAAAACCAGTCCGTTGGTCTTGAACTTGTCCATCAGGGTATTACAAGTATAACCTGCACCAACGGCAATTTGCGGCAATGCCTCACCAACAATCAATTTCTTTTTCAGTCGTTCGGCATCAGTACTCAAGTCAAGTAATTGATACTCAATGCGTCCTTTGACTGCTTCGGTGTGGTTGACATGGTAGATGTTTGGATTAGGAATTTCGCCTATGCTGTCGGAAAGCACTAGGTTTTCATCGTATGGAATGCCAATATGCTGGCACAAAGCCGATTTTGCAAGACGGATGCCGTTATTTAGCTTCATTTCGTTCGACTTCATTTCCGACTGCTTCAAGGTCACTTTCAGCATATCGTTCTTGTGGATTACACCTGCATTTACAGCCCCAGATGCATCGCGGTAAAGCGTATCAAGAAGCTGGTTTACAGATGCGATAATCTTCTTCTTTTCCTGCAACGAAATGATTGTCCAGTAAAGTTCCACGGTTTTTAGGTCGGTTTCATCGCGGGCGATTTCGGTCTGTAGTTTTGCCGCCTCAACGCCGAGTCCAGCCAATTTGTTGCCGTTTACTATTCGTCCACCTACAAAAACCGGTTGCACAGCCATTACTCCGCCAACAATGCCGTCGTCGAGACCTTTTACATTTACATTGGCATCAATGTATGGTCCATAAACATTGTATAGTGTTGTGAAAACATTGTTCATTGCCAGATTTCCGAAATCGACATTTACATTGCCTTTGCCCATGTCCATATCGAGCAGTGGGTCAGTAGACTTGAAGGCGCCTCCCTTGATGCTTACCTGTGGGAAGTATTTTGTGAAAACGCCTTTCTTGGTAAGTTCTGCCGCCTTTATGTCGAGTTCAGCGTTCTTTATCTTGGCGTTGTTTTCGATGGCTAGGCGTTTGCATTCGTCAAGCGACAATGTATTGGCAATAGCATTGTTCTCTCCAGATTCGAACGTTGTTAGTTCGTTCTGTGCCAACAATGTGATGCTGAACAACAATACGGATAATATGGCGGTCAGTCGTTTCATTCTCCTTTTCGTTTGTAGATTTGCCAGTATGCCACTGGAAGTACGGTAACAATCAGCGGCAACGAGAATATTGTACCAAAACAAATAACTACGCCCATAGGCATCCAAAGCGAAGTGGCAGCAATAATCATCGGGATTACGCCTAGGGCAGTAGTTGCCGATGTGAGGAAAATTGGTCTCATACGGCGTTTGCCGGCTTCGAATGCCGCTTCCTTGGCGGTCTTGTGTCCTTCGCGACGAAGCGATTCGGCATACTCGAACATAATGATTGCATTTCGCACAATTACACCGATAAGGCTCACAATACCTAATACTGCCGTAATGCTAAAATCGAGCCCAAATATCCATAGTCCTGTGAATGCGCCAAATATGCAAATCAAGCTTGATGCTATTGAAAGCACTGCCATATCGATTTTTGCAAAGTGGTAGAGCAGGAAGATGAAAAGCACAAGAACTGCAGCAATAATTGTTAGTACAATCTGCGGAATCATTGAGTTGTTGGCTCCTGTAAGTCCACCATATTCAATGTTTATGCCTTCGGGTAAATTCGGGCGAATATTGTTGTCTACATACTTTGTTACCTGTTTCATGCTTACTGGCTGACTGCATCCGTATTTCAGGTCGCAACCAACTGTAATGGTGCGAATACTGTTGTAGCGAGTGATGGACGACTTGCGCCATTCGGGTTCTATATCGGCGACTTGCCTCAGTGGTACCCAGACACTTGGCATTGCTGTAGGGACAAGCATATTTTCGAGCGTCCGTATCTTGCTGGTGTCGGAAACCTGTGAATACAGTACCACAGGAATCTTGTAGTCGCCTTCCCAAACCGATGTAAGTGTTTGTCCGCCTAGTGCGCCCGACAGGAATATCGAAAGCATGCTCTGTGTTATTCCAAGTTGCGACGCTTCATCGGGTTTGAGGCGTATTTTTACATTTGGAGTAGATTCGTCGTAATCTGAATGTACCCAGGTAACTTCTGGCAATGTATTCATGTAAGCTTTCAAAGTGTCTGCCATGGCTTCCATTTCTTGCAAGTTGTCTCCACTTATGCGAACCTCAATAGGATTTTTAACTGCTTGATAGTCCATTTGTTTGAAACGGACATATGCATTTGGAAAATAGTTTTCGTACTTTTCGCTGTATTCTTTTATGATTGCAAGGGTTGCTTTTTCGCTTTCAGTGTTTACGATGAACTGAGCATAGCTTTTCTTTCCCATCTGCGGTGCGTAGGTGGCATGGAATCGCGGCGATGCACAACCAACAAACGATGTCACCGCCTTTACGCGGCTGTCGGCATTGAGGATTCTTTGCAGGCTGTCAACGACTTCGGCTGTCTGCGTAAGGCTACTTCCTTCGGTAAGGTGTATTTCAACGGCAAAGCAGTCGCGGTCAGCCTTTGGAAGCATCTGTATGTTCATTTGTGTGAACAGGAAAATACCCAAAGCGAATGTTAAAAAGAATATCAGCAATACCGTTTTGGGGAAGCGGAAACATAGTGCTAAAAGTTTTTCAAACGAATTTTGTAGCAAGTCGAAGAACTTATTTTGTGCTCTCTCAAATGCATTCACATTGTCGCCATGCTTTCTAATGAACTTTGTGCAAAGATATGGAGTAATCCATACAGCATAGAGCAGAGAAATAAGCAGTGCAAACGCGATTGTCCACGGGAAAAGTTTTACAAAGTCGCCAAGAGGACCATCGATAATTCCTAACATCGGGAAGAACATGGCGCATATTGCAATGGTTGCAAGCAGGGTGGGGACAAACAGTTCCGTTGTGCTTACCGATGCCGAGAACCACCGCGAATGTCCCTTTTGCTGGTAGTCGGTGTAGCCATCAATTACAATGATGGAGTTATCGACTATCATTCCGAGAACAACTATCAATGCGGCAAGTGTGACGGTATTAAGTTCTATACCAAACAGATACAAAAGCCCAAGTGTGATGGCGGTACATATTGGAACACCAGAACCTGCCACTAATGCGGTTCGCAGTGGGAAAAGCAGAAGCATAACGGCAATGACGACCAGCATTGACTCTACAAGGTCGCGCAGGAACGAAATTACCGATTTGTCAACCACTTTTGGCTGGTCGGTTATGCGTTGCAGGTTTACATCGGGAGGAAGTTCGTGGCGCATTTCGTCAAGAATCTTTTCCACTTTTTCGCCAAAAGCAACAATGTTGTTTCCTGCACACATTTCCATTGAGATTATCACACAGCTTTTGCCGTTGTACTCGATATAATTTGATGGTTCGGCGTAGCGGCGCTCTATTTCGGCAATGTCGCGCAGGCGAATGGAGTTACCGTTCGGGTCAGCATATACAATTTGTTCGCCTATGGCGTATTCCGAATCGTAGGGTATTGCAATGTGTATCTGCGAGTTGCCAGAGTTTTCCTCGATGTTTCCGCCTATGGTACGGAATCCTTGAGTAGCAAGTTCTGTAAGCAATACCTTTTGGTCGATTCCGTAAGCCGAAAGTTTTTCCGCATCGATGCAGACGGCAATTTCTTCCTTTTGTACGCCAAATGTCTTTAGGTTGCCCATTTCACGAATCGATCTGAGGCGGTCGCAAATCTGTTCCGAATAGCTTTCGAGTTCGCGTGGGGTGCGTTGTTCAGATTCTACTGCAAGAAGCATAGATGAGGTATTGCCAAAGTCGTCAACTACAACTACTTCCAGCACGCCGGCAGGCAACGATGTGGTCTTGAACAGCTTCAAGCCATGGCGTATTTTTGACCATACGGCATCCTTGTCGTTTATCGTGGGTTTCAGTTCAACAAATACATACACGATTCCGTTTTCGGAAATAGAGTATGTTCCGTCCTTGTCGATTTCCTGATAGGTGAACAGAAAACGCTCAAGCGGTTTTGCCACCTGCTGTTCCACTTCCTGTGCCGATGCGCCTGGGTATATCGCAGCAACAACGCCTTGACGGATAGTAAATTGCGGAAACTCATCCTTGTTTAGGTTTGGCAGACTGAATATTCCAAACGCCACAAGAGCGGCGCACACAACAAATATTATGTTGTGGTGCTGCATTGCCGACTCTATGTGATTGCGCTTCTTCATTATTGTTCGTTTATTCTGTCATCTTGTTTATTTCAACCTTGGCGTTGTCGTAAAGTTTTTGGTAACCCTCAGTAACTATGGTATCGCCCTTGGCAATGCCCTCGGTTACAAGTACGCCATCTGCAACATATTTGTTAGATGTTATAATACAGCGTTTTGCACGGCCATTTTCAATTTTCCAGATGCCGATTCCGCCTTGCATCGTCTGCACTGCCCTCGACGGCACAACATATCCTGTGTTTTCGGGTTCGTCCATTGTTACCTTGCAGACCATTCCTGGCAGAAGCTTGCTGTGATCGCCCTTGAATATGCATTTTACATCGTAGCTGTGCGAAAGTATGTTGGCTTCGATTCCTCGTTCAATCACTTCTGCTTCAAAGACTTCATCATCGGCAGCAGGTACTGTTACTATGGCTTTCTTGCCAATGTTTATCTTCGAAATTTCGTTTTCCGGAATTGATGCTTTTACTTTCAGTTGTCTGATATTCATCAGTTTGAAAGCCTGCTGAAGTGGAGAAACATTGCTTCCAGGTTCTATTGTTCGGCTACCGATAACGCCGGATGCTGGTGAGTAAAGGTCGCAATGTTGGAGTGCTTCTTTCGATATTTTTTCCATTGACTGAGCCTGAGCGAGTTTGGTTTGAATTTCTACCCACTTTACTTCAGGAAGACTTCCGTTGTCGTGGAGTTGCTTTGCACGGCGGTAACCGTCTTCGGCTTGCTCCAAGGTGGATTTTGCTGCATCGTATGAACTTTGCACCGAGGTTTTGTCGAGACTGGCAAGCAGTTGGCCTGCATGAACATTGTCGCCAACCTTTACAAACACATCCTTCACATTTCCGCCCGCCTCGAAACTCAAGGTTATTGCTTCCGACGCCTCGATAGTACCGACGTATGTTCGTTTTTCTCCGAAAGTTTCAGTGTCGGCAACCATTGCATTGACGGAAATCACGCGTTCTTCGGCGACTTTCTCCTTGTCCTTGCAGCTGGACAGTAAAATTGTTGCTAATATTAATATATAGGTAAACCTTTTCATTATTCTATTTCAGTAACATTGTCGTTGATGAGGTATTTCATTTCTTCGTGAATATCAAAATCGCCGATGGTTTCGTTAGGTAGTCTCATGTAGGTGCCTTCGGCAGCAGCGAGCAACTTGCCGTTTGGGTCGTATATTTCACCAATGCCAACAAATCCGCGAGAGGAATCCTGTACTAGCCTAGCAACTCCGCGCAACTGTACGCCAATCGGCATCGGGCGGCGATATTTGACTGTGATTGTGGTGGTTACAGCTAGACTTTCGGGTTCTTTTATCCACAAAACGCGACCTATAAGTTCATCAAGCATCGCGGTTATCATTCCGCCATGTACGCGTCCAGGGTAGCTCTGATGTTCATTCCTGAAAGTGAACAATCCTCGCAGTTCGCCATTTTCCATTTCGTAGAACATCGCCTTCACGCTGGCAGGATTGTCCATGCCGCAGATTATGCACGACTTGCTATTGCGCTGTTTCTTTAATACCTTCATCTTGTTTTGCTTAAATTATTCGAGTTTCATCCAGTACATGCTTCGTCCGAATATCGGCAAACCAACATATCCGCGGACTTTCAGTTTCTTGTCAGTTTCAAACTTGGCGTATGCCTTGTACATGTCGCCTTCGACCGGATTGTATATTTCGCCACCCCATTCATCATCATCGGCATCATACTTGAAATTGTGCAGAAGCACAATCTTGTCGGCTGGCGTATCGCGTTTGCTTGGGTCGGGATTCATGACATCGGTCTTTGGCGTACCGTCCTCAAAATTCGGATTTTGCATCCATATAATCTTACCTTCGAAATTTCCGTTTGGCAGACGGGTTACCTTCACCTTCGAAACTTCACTCTTTTCCACTACGAGGTAAGTTCCGCAAATTTTTTCTGCCTTGTTTTGCGAAAACGATGGGAATGCTATCGCCACCGATATTAAAATAAATGCTATTAATCTCATATTTAGTCGTTTAGTTTTGCTATGGTTATTGCGTTATTGCTTCTGATTGTACCAACGGCTCCGGTTTCCGATTCGGTGAAGTATCCAGAATAATTGTCATCAAAAACAATCGTGTTGTCTTGTAGTTTACCTTTTGCCGTATATGTTATTTTTGCCTTGCCGTTGATGATGGTGTCAAGTTCAATTTTCTTCTCGTAGATGTATTCATCTATGGTGATTTCTTTGCCGGAAATTTCTCCGCTCAAACGCTTAATTTCACCATCTATTCCAGTTTTTATTATTACAACCTTGCCCTTATCTTCGCCTTTCATTATCTGCATTTGTCCCATTTTGTCGGTAATGGGAACATCAACATCAGTTACGAGCATACCTATAGTTATTTTTCCATCACTCTGGTAGGTGTATTCGCCGACAAATGGGCGCGGGTTGCTTTTGCACGATGTGAAGAATGCTGTTATTATTATCGTTGCAAGTATCACTGTTATAATTTTTGCTTTCATTTTGTACTATTTTTGTGAATTAGTCTAATTGTTTTCTATTGGTTTGAATATTATCTCGTCTATCATATAGTCGAATGATTTTTTGTATTTGTCGTAAAGATTGAAAATGAAGAATGGGAACTCGAGAGATGACAGCATCATCATTAGTGCATCAATGTATTGGGAAGCATTTATGTCCGACTTGAACAGTCCCTTGTTTTTGCCCGAAACGATTATTGCCGTAAGCTGTTCTTTTTCCCAGATTACTAGGTTGTTATGAACCTTGCTGAAACATTCCATGAGTTGTTTGTCTCCGCTTTCCAGTACTCTGTTTTTCAGTGCGTTGTGATACGAATAGCTGCTATTCATGCTTTGCATTCTAGCCAGGGCATACCTTTTTATCTTATCTGGTTCCGAAATGGTAGAGTTGTTTATTATCGTAAGCAGATCGGTGCGTATTTTCTCGACTTCATTTTCGAGAATCGAGTTCATCAGGTTCAGTTTGCTGGAGAAATGGTAGTAAACGCTACCTTTGGCGTGTTTCGATTCTTTTGCAATCCTGTCCATCGAAATCTTGTTGAAACCGAAGCGGCAGAAAAGTTTTTCTGCAACATTCATTATGTCAGCCTTTACGCCAAGAGTTTTCTGCATAGCAATTCAAATCTTTGTACCAATTTTCAAATTCGGTGCAAAAATATATTGTCCTTTTTTTGTGTGCAAATTAAAAATGCAGTTTAACAAAATATTAATTGCTGTGATACAGAGGCTAATACAAAACAAAAAAGCGGATTTGATTTTCAAATCCGCTTTTCAATGCGTTGTATACCAATTATTTCTTCAGCAGGAATGTAAAATCAGCAGTCGGTTCAATTTCGCGGGTTTCTTCGCCGTACTTGAAGAGGCGCAGGTTGCGCTGTCCGATTATTTTCATCTTGTCGCCTTCGACAACGAACATGCAACCTTCGCGAAGTCCAGCAACATAAACCTCACGGTTTACCTCGATGAATTCTAAAATTCTGTCTTCGCGCGATTCTCCTCCGTGACCTTCTACTTTCTTATCAAGGTAATGAGGGTTAATCTGGAATGGAATAAGATTGAGCGCGTCAAATCCTAACGGGTCTATAATTGGCATGTCATTGGTTGTCATAAGGGTTGGGCAGGTTACATTTGAACCAGCGCTCCAGCCGATGTAAGGAGTTCCACCGAGAACTTTCTTGCGTATAGGCTCAATGAGCTTGTTGGCATGCATGTCGTGCAAAAGTTTCCAAGTGTTTCCACCGCCAATAACAATGCAGTCGGCCTCCTCGACAGCCTTTACTGGATCGTCGAAATGATGGATTGAAACTATGTCGTGTCCCACTTCGTTGAAACGATTCTTTACCTTCTTCTCGTAGTCGTCCCATGTTACGGTAACGCCTGCATAAGGAATGAATAGGCATTTCACACACTTTTCACCAAGAAAATCATGGATGTTGTGCTTCGGGTAGTCAAGATATGCTTCTCCGGCATTCGTAGAGTTGCTAATTAATAATAGTCTCATAGTTATTTACGATTTTTGATTTACGATTTTAGAATTATGTCTAACAGTCTTACGGGCTTGCAGGCTAACAGCCAGATTGTATTTGACTGTCCGACTTTAAGCCTGTTAGCCTTTAAGCCTGTTGGCCTTATTAATACCTGTAGTGGTCAGCCTTGAATGGTCCTTCTACCGGAACACCAATGTAGTCAGCTTGTTTCTGCGTGAGCTTTGTGAGCTTAACGCCAAGCTGGTCGAGGTGGAGGCGTGCAACTTCCTCATCCAAGTACTTCGGCAGACGGTAAACATCAACCTTGTAATTGTTTTTCCAGAGGTCGAGTTGAGCCAAAGTCTGGTTCGAGAACGAGTTGCTCATTACAAAAGATGAATGTCCAGTTGCACAACCAAGGTTTACGAGACGACCTTCGGCAAGCAGGAAGATTGAATTTCCAGTCGGGAAAGTATATTTGTCAACCTGTGGCTTTATGTTGGTCTTTACGATACCAGGGCAGTTCTCGAGGCGGTCAACCTGAATTTCGTTATCGAAGTGACCTATGTTGCAAACTATTGCCTGATCCTTCATCTGCTTCATGTGTTCGAGAGTAACAACATCGCAGTTGCCGGTTGTTGTAACGAAAATGTTACCTTCCTTAACGGCTTCTTCCATTGTTGTAACTTCGTAGCCTTCCATAGCGGCCTGCAGTGCGCATATCGGGTCGATTTCGGTAATGAGAACCCTTGCTCCATAGGTGTGCATTGAGCGGGCACAACCCTTACCAACATCGCCGTAACCAAGAACAACGACTGTCTTTCCTGCTATCATCACATCGGTAGCACGCTTGATACCATCGGCCAACGATTCGCGGCAACCATAGAGGTTGTCAAACTTAGATTTTGTAACCGAGTCGTTTACATTGATTGCTGGAATCAGCAGTTCGCCCTTTGCCATCATCTGGTACAGACGGTGAACGCCAGTGGTTGTTTCTTCCGAAACGCCCTTAAGTTCAGCAACCGTACGATGCCATTTCTGATTGTCGGCAGCAAGCATAGCCTTCAAGGTTTCCTGAATAGCCTTTTCTTCGTGGCACGATGGAACAAAATCCAAGGTCTTTGCATCATTTTCGGCAGCATAACCTTTGTGAACCAACAAAGTAGCATCACCACCGTCGTCAACTATTAGGTTCGGACCAAGTCCACCTGGGAACGAAAGAGCCTGCAATGTGCACCACCAGTATTCTTCAAGTGTTTCGCCCTTCCAAGCGAAAACTGGAACGCCAGCCTTTGCTATTGCAGCAGCTGCATGGTCTTGTGTAGAGAAGATATTGCAGCTTGCCCAGCGTACATCCGCACCAAGTTCAACTAAAGTTTCAATAAGAACGGCAGTCTGTATTGTCATGTGCAACGAGCCGGAGATTCTTGCTCCCTTCAACGGCTTTTCTGCTGCGTATTTGCGGCGTATGCTCATCAATCCTGGCATTTCCTTTTCTGCCATTTCAATTTCCTTGCGTCCCCATTCTGCGAGAGACATGTCTGCTACCTTGTAAGGTAATTTTGTGATTATTTCTTCCATCGTTATGATAATAATTTCGTTTTTGGACTTGCAAAGTTAGAAAAAAATCCAATGCAATGAGCCGAATACAAAATATAAATTTGTGCCTTGAAATGACTGATTTTCTGAAAAATCATTTTTTTGAATACTTTTCTGAACAAAATCATTACCTTTGTGGTTCTCATGGGAAAAAGTATTTTTATATCGGTGATTTTTCTTTTTGTTGCGATGGGTATAGCTGTTGCGCAAGATATTCACTTTTCGCAGTTTTATTCAGCTCCCATGCAGACAAATCCGACAAATACAGGCAACTTCAATGGTGAATGGCGTGCTGTCCTGAACAACAAGAACCAGTGGAACAGCTTTACAAATGCGTATCGAACTTTTGCCGGTAGCGTTGACTATTCGCACGAATCGCTGTTCAAGCAGGGTGACAAGTCGGGGTTGGGAATTTTTCTCAATCGCGATGTGGCTGGTGATGGCAAGTTTGGTACTACTCAGATAATGCTCAATGCCGCCTATTATTTTCCGTTCATGTCAGAAAAACTGCTTGTAGGTGCGGGATTGTCAGCAGGTTATGCTCGGCATGGAATCCGCATCGACAACCTGAACTTCGGTAGCCAGTATGTTAATGACGAATACAATGATGCCATGCAGTCGGGTGAACAATGGCAGAAAAATTCTTTTGGATATTTTGATTGTGCATTGGGACTTAACGGTATCCTTAAGCTTAATCCAAAGTGGACTGCCGAAGCTGGGTTCTCGGTTTTTCATCTGAATATGCCGCGCAAAACTTTCCTCGGTAGCGATGATTCCCGCTTGCCTGTAAAATGGATTGTCCACGCAGTTGGCGACATAAATGTAAAAGATGAATTTTGGATTGCACCAATGTTCTATTGCATGGTACAGCAGAAATATCTAGAGTTCGACATTGGCGCACTAGGTCGTATGGATGTGAATCCAATTACCATTCAGGCTGTGTATTTCGGTATTTTCGCACGAACAAGCGATGCTGGAATTTTGTGTGCTGGTGTGCAGTATCGCAATGTTAGGCTTCTTGTCAACTACGACATAAATCTTTCGAAACTCACACGCATAAGCCGAGGCAACGGAGGCATTGAGTTTTCACTCGTATACATATTCTCCAAGCCAAAGCCAATCGAAACACCATACTATAGGAAATGTCCCGAATTCATGTAGCAACAAAATATCAAGCCATTGTGCGTACAGGCATTGTAACATGTCTGCTAGTGATTTTTTCGTGTGTGGCGCTGGCTCAGAATCGGGATGTTAACAATTTGGTTTTCAGTGGAGATAATGCGGTAAAGCAGAAAAATTTGTATGGTGCCGCAAAGCTTTACGAGGAAGCGCTGAAGTTCGATTCGAAGATGTATGACATTGTTTGGAAGGCTGCAGAAGCCTATCGTCTCGACAATGACTATGCTAATGCAATGCGCCTATATAAAGTATTGGTTGATAAGGTAGAAGACAAATATCCCAATGCAACTTACCGTTATGCGCAGATGCTGAAGTCGAACGAGGATTTCATGAGGGCGCAGTATTTTTTTAAACGCTTCATTACTTTGTCGAAGAAGGATGGTTTCAAGGGCGACAAGGAAAACGCCGAATATGCCGAGCAGGAAATCCTAAACTGCGAGTATGCATGGAAACAGCAAAATCATCCTCAGGCTGTGGATGTAAAGCATGCCGATGAGGGCATGAACTCGGTGTATAGCGACTTTGGTGCTGTGCTGGGAGGAGAATCGGTCTTTTTTTCGTCTATCCGTCCTGAAAATGATTCATCCAAGGAATATAAGTCGCAGATATACAGCACAGATGCTGACAACTTCAACTCGGCGAAACAGATTGATGTCAAGTTAGAAAATACATCAGCCGACATATCCAATCCTTGCATTAGTGCCGATGGAAATACAATGTATTTTTCTTTGAATGAAGACTTTATAAATGGTCACACATATATTTATATGTGCGAACGGGATGGTGATGAATGGTCAACTCCAAAAAAGCTTCCCGAAAAGATAAATGTGGAGGGTTACAATTCCACCCAACCATTTCTTGTAGAATTTGAAAGTCGTCCCGATGTTCTGCTTTGGTCGAGCGACAGGCCGGGAGGCGAGGGTGGATACGACATTTATTCTTGCGAAATTCTTCCTGATGGAAATTTTGGATCTGTGAAAAATATCGGACGACCGATCATTGAAGATGAGCGCTTTGCAGAATTTACCGACACTACATCAATGATTAACACGCCTGGAGATGAGATTACTCCGTTTTATAGCACCATCGACACTACGCTTTATTTCAGCTCCAATCATTACCAGACAATAGGAGCGTTCGACATTTTTTCTGTTAAAGGTAATTTTAGGGTTTGGGAAGATGTGCAAAACCTTGGCTATCCGATAAATTCGGCGCAGAACGACATGTACTACAAGGTTTATCCCGAACAAGGTATTGCCTTTCTTACAAGCAATCGTAAGGGCGCAAAGTCGCAGACGCACCAAAGCTGCTGCAACGATATTTTCTACTACAATATCGAAAAGTATGTCAGCGAGGAGGACCGCATAAAGGCCGAAACCGAAATAAGGATAGCCACGCTTACTCAGCGCACAAGGTTACTTGTCCCGATAAGCTTATATTTCCATAATGACATTCCTAACCCAAATTCTTGGGATACAGTTACTACACAGAACTATAGCGATACATATTTCGCTTATATGCAGATGCAGGACAAATATAGGCGCGAATTTTCAAAGGGGCTTGACCGTATAAGGCGAGAGGAAGCCGTTGATAGCATTGACAATTTCTTCGCAGGAAAAGTCGAGGAAAACTACAATAGGCTTATTGAATTTACCAAGATGATGAAAGAACTGCTCGAAAGCGGTCAGAAGGTGGCAATTACAATAAAAGGTTTCACAAGTCCATTAAATACAGTTGAATATAATAACAATCTTGCAAAGCGAAGAATATCATCATTGGTAAATTTCTTTGATGAATATGAA